>Ga0190274_10001256_pt1 | contig 14883 bp, 3 predicted proteins | sample Popmic531T_FD_133002 | JGI IMG/M metagenome (GOLD analysis project Ga0190274, IMG submission 133002) | Populus adjacent soil microbial communities from riparian zone of Yellowstone River, Montana, USA - 531 T | ecosystem: Environmental > Terrestrial > Soil > Riparian zone | place: USA: Montana...
CTTCCGTCGTCGGACCCGAGATCGACGAGACGTTAATTCCCGAGGCGTCGTTGTCGGTATTGGTGACCGCGACGTCGGTCGCGTTGATCCCGTTGTAGGCCACGTCGGCGCTCGTCGCCGCCGCGGTGACGATCGTGTAGGCGACGGTACCGTCATCCAGGGCATCGTCGACGCCGGTTACGGTGATGGTCAGCGGCGTGTTCCAGTTCGCGCCCGTGAACTTCACCACGCCGATGAACCCGACGCTCTCAGGACTGACCGTGCCTTCGGTCGTATCGCTCGAGCTCAGCCCGATGGTCACATCGGCGGTTGGCTGACTCGTCAGGGCGATCGTAAATAGAGCCGTGCCGCCGGCCTCCGTCGTGATCAGGCCTGACGTTGGCGTCACGGTGATGCCCGCCGCGTCGTTGTCGGCGTTGGTGACCGCGACGTCGTCGGCGTTGATCCCGTTGTAGATCACGTCCGTGCTGTTCGCCGCGGCGGTCACGATGCTGTAGGCGACATCGCCGTCGTCCAGGACATCGTCGGCGCCGGTCACGGTAACGGTCTGCGGCGCGTTCCAGTTCACACTCGTAAACGTGAGACTCGGCGAACTGACCGTGCCTTCGGTGGAATCGCTCGGGCTGAGGCCAATGATCACGTCCGCCGTCGGCTGGCTGGTCAGTACCACTGTGAAGGTCGCCTTACCGAGCGCCTCGGTCGTGATCAAACCGGACGTCGGCGTGACGGTGATGCCCGCGGCGTCGTTGTCGGTGTTGGTGACCGCGACGTCGGCAGCGTTGATGCCGTTGTAGATCGCGTCGGTGCTGGTCGCTGCCGCGGTGACGATCGTGTAGGCGACGTCGCCGTCGTCCAAGCCGTCGTCGGCGCCGGTCACGGTAACTGTCTGCAGCGTGTTCCAGTTCAGGCTCGTAAACGTGAGGCTCGCCGGGCCGACGATGCCTTCGGTCGTATCGCCCGAGCTCAGGGCGACCGTGACATCAGCGGTTGGTTGCGACGTCAGCACGACCGTGAACGTCGCCGCCCCGAGCGCCTCCGTCGTGACCAGGCCGGAGGTCGGGGTGACGGTGAAGCCCGCGGCGTCGTTGTCGGTGTTGGTGACCGCGACGTCATTCGCGTTGAACCCGGTGTAGGTCGGGTCTGTGCTGACCGCCGCAGCGGTGACGATCGTGTAGGCGACGTCGCCGTCATCCAGGACATCGTCGACGCCGGTCACGGTGACGGTCTGGGGCGTGTTCCAGTTCACGCTCGTAAATGTGAGGCTCGCCGGGCCGACCGTGCCTTCGGTCGTGTCGCTCGAGCTCAGGCCTACCGTGACGTTGTCCGTCGGCTGCGACGTCAGTACCACCGTAAAGGTGGCCGTGCCGCCGGCTTCTGTCGTCGGCCCAGAAATCGAACTGACGGTGATGCCCGAGCCGTCGTTGTCGGTGTTGGTGACCGCGACATCGGCCGCGTTGATCCCGTTGTAGATCACGTCGGTGCTGGTCGCCGGCGCAGTAACGATCGTGTAGGCCACGTCGCCGTCGTCGAGAGCATCATCGACGCCCGTCACGGTGACGGTCTGCGCGATGCTCCAGTTCACATTCGTAAACGTCAGGCTTACCGGCGCGACCGCGCCTTCGCCGGCATCGCCGGAACTGAGGGCGATGCTCACGTCGGCGGTCGGCTGAGTCGTCAGGACCGCCGTAAAAGTGGCCGTGCCACCGGCTTCCGACGTCGACCCGGAAATCGGTGAGACGGTGATGCCCGAGACGTCGTTGTCGGTGTTGGTGACCCCGACGTCGGCCACGTCGATCCCGTTGTAGACCGTGTCGGCGCTGGTCGCCGTGGTCACGATCGTGTAGGCGACGTCGCCGTCGTCCAGGTCATCGTTGGCGCCGGTCACGGTAACGGTCTGCGGCGTGCTCCAGTTCAGGCTCGTAAATCTGAGCGGCGTCGGCGCGGCCGCGCCTTCGGTCGTATCGCTCGAGTTCAGGCCGATCATGACGTCGGCGGTTGGTCGCGCCGTCAGCACCACTGTAAAGGTCACGGCGCCGCCGGCTTCGGCGGTCGTCAGGCCCGATGTCGGCGTCACCGTGACCCCGGCGCTGTCATCGTCGGTGTTCGTCACCGAGACGTCGCTCACGCTCAGCCCCGCATAGGTGCCATCCGCGCTGGTCGCTGCCGCAGTCACGATGCTGTAGGCGATATCGCCGTCGTCCAGGAAGTCGTTGACGCCGGTGACGGTGACGGTCTGCGGTGTGTTCCAGTTCGCGCTCGTGAACGTGACGCTCGCAGGACTGACCGCGCCTTCGGTGAGATCGCCGGAAGTCAGCCCGATGCCCACGTCGGCGGTTGGTTGCGACGTCAGCACCACTGTGAATGTCGTGGCACCACCCGCTTCGGTGGTCGTCAGGCTGGAGGTTGGCGTCACCGTGATGCCCGCCACGTCGTCGTCGATGTTGGTGACCGCGACGTCGTCGGGGTTGATCGCGCCGTAGAGCGCGTCGGCGGTGGTCGTCGTGGTCACGATCGTGTAAGTGATGTCGCCATCGACCAGGGCGTCGTTGACACCGGTCACCGTCACCGTCTGCGCCACGTTCCAGTTCGCGCTCGTAAAGGTGAGGCCCGGGCTAACGGTACCTTCGACCGTGTTGCTCGAGCTCAGCCCGATCGCCACATTCGCGGTGGGCTGGGAATTGAGCACGACCGTGAACGTCGCGGTGCCGCCCGCTTCGGTCGTCGTGAGACCGGAGGCGGGAGTGACGGCGATCCCCACGGTGTCGTCGTCGGTGTTGGTCACCGGCACGTCAATCGCGTCGAACCCGCCGTAGTTGACGTCGCTGCTCGTCGCCGCCGCGGTGACGATGTTGTAGGCGATGTCACCATCGTCCAGGGCGTCGTTGACGCCGGTGACCGTGACAATCTGCGCCGTGTTCCAGTTGACGGTCGTGAAGGTGATGCTCGACTGGCTGACGGTGCCTTCGGTCGGATTGTCCGAACTCAGGCCGATCGTGACGTCGGCGGTCGGCTGCGTCAGGAGCCTCACCGCAAAGGTGGTCGTGCCGCCGGGTTCGGTCGTGATGCGCCCGGAGATCGGCGTGACGATGATGCCGGCGGTGTCGCCGTCGGCGTTGGTGACGGAGACGTCGATGGGATCGACGCCGTTGTAGTTCGCGTCGGCGCTGGTCGCCGGCGCGTTGGTGATGTCGTAAGGGATGTCACCATCATCGACGGCATCGTTGACGCCGGTGACGGTGACGGTCTGCGGCGTATTCCAGTTGGCGGTCGTGAAGGTGAGGCTCGACGGGCTCACGGTGCCCTCGGCCGTGTTCGTCGAGCTGAGCGCGATCGTCACGTCGGCTGTGGGCTGCGATGTCAGGACGATCGTGTACGTCGCGGTGCCGCCCGCTTCCGTCGTCGTGAGACCGGCGGTCGGCGTGACGCTGATGCCAGTCGCGTCGTTGTCTGTATTGCTGACCAGGACGTTGCTGGCATCGAACAGGTTGTAGTTCGGATCGCTGCTGGTCGCCGCCGCGGTGACGATGGCGTACGAGATATCGCCGTCGTCGACGACGTCGTTGACGCCTGTGACGGTTACGGTCCGGGGTGTATTCCAGTTGGCCGTCGTGAAGGTGAGGCTCGACACGCTGACCGTGCCCTCCGTCGGGTCGTTCGAACTCAGTCCGATCGTCACGTCGGCGGTGGGCTGCGATGTCAACAGGACGGTGAAGGTGGCGGTGCCGCCCGCTTCCGTCGTCGTCAGGCCGAAGGTCGGCGTGACCATGATGCCCGCCGAGTCGTTGTCTGTATTGGTGAACGATATGTTGCTCGCATCGATGCCGTCATAGCGACTGTCGCTGCTCGTCGCCGGCCCGGTGACGATGTCATAGAGGATGTCCCCGTCATCCAGCGCGTCGTTGACGCCAGTGACGGTGACGGTATGCGGGACATTCCAGTTCGCGGTCGTGAACGTCACGCTGCCCGCGCTGACCGTGCCCTCAGTGGTGTCGGTCGACGACAAGGGAATCGTGACGTCGGCGGTCGGCTGAGAATTCAGCGCGATCGTGAACGTCGCGGTACCGGAGGCCTCGGTCGTGACCAGCCCGGAGGTCGGAACCACCGTGATGCCGGCCGTGTCGTCGTCGGTATTGTTTACCGACACGTCGGTGGCATTCAGTCCGTTGTAGGCGGGATCGCTGCTCGTCGCCGCCGCGGTGACGATGGTGTACGCGGTGTCACCGTCATCAGTCAGGTCGTTGACCCCGGTGACCGTGACCGTCCGCAGCGCGTTCCAGTTCGCGCTCGTGAACGTCACACCCGCCAGACTGACCGTGCCCTCCGACGTGTCGCTCGAACTGAGCGCGATCGTGACGTCCGTCGCCGGCTGCGAGTTCAGCACAATCGTGAAGGTCGCGGTGCCGCCGGCTTCGGTCGTGGCCAGGAAGGCCGGGCTTACCGTGATGCCGGCGGTGTCGTTGTCGATGTTGACCGCCGACACATCGAGCGGGTTCAGGCCGTTGTAGCCAGGATCGGCGCTGGTCGCCGCCGCCGTCACGATGGTGTAGGCGATGTCGCCGTCGTCGAGCGGGTCGTTGACTCCGGTAACGTTGACGGACTGCGGGATGTTCCAGTTGTCGCTCGTGAACGTCAGGGCGGCCGGGCTGACGGTGCCCTCCGACGTGTCGCTCGAACTGAGCGCAATGGTCACGTCGGCCGACGGCTGCGTATTCAACACCACGGTAAAGTGCGCGAGACCGCCGCCCTCGGTGGTGGCCAGGCCCGAGATCGGATTGACGAAAAAGCCGGCCGTGTCGCTGTCGATGTTCGTGACCGAGACGTTGTTTGCGTCGCGTCCGTTGTAGTTCGGATCCCCGCTTGTGGCCGGCGATGTGACGATGGTGTAGACAATGTCGCCGTCGTCCACGACGTCGTTGACGCCATGGAGGGTCACGGTCTGGGCCGTGTTCCAGTTCGCGCTCGTGAACGTCAGGCTGGCCGGGCTGACGGTGCCTTCGGTCGTGTCGCTCGAGCTGAGATTGATTACCACGTTGGCCGTTGGCTGCGACGTCAGCACTACCGTGAACGTCGGAGCCTCGCCGCCAATCTCGGACGTGATCAGTCCGGAAGTCGGCGTTACGGTTATCCCTGCCGTGTCGTCGTCGGTATTGGTGACCGACACGTTGCTGGCATCGAGTGAGTCGTAATTCGGATCGCCGCTCGCCGCCTCCGCCGTCAGGATCGTGTAGGCGATGTTGCCATCGTCGATGGCGTCGGCGACGCCGGTCACCGTGACCGTCTGCGGCGTATTCCAGTTGACGCTCGTAAAGGTCACGCTCGCCACGCTGACGGTGCCCTCCGTCGTGTCACTCGAGGTCAAGCCGATCGTGACGTCAGCGGTCGGCTGCGAATTCAGGACGATCGTGAACGTCGCCGTGCCGCCGGCTTCGGTCGTGGTCAAGCCGGACGTCGGCGTGACGGTGATGCCTGCCGTGTCGTTGTCGGTGTTGGTGACCGAGACGTCGCTCGCATTACGCCCGTTGTAGGCGCCGTCGGCACTGGTTGCCGGCGCAGTCACGATGGCATACGCGACGTCGCCGTCGTCCAGGCCGTCGTTGGCGCCAGTGATGGTGACCGTCTGCGGGGTGTTCCAATTCGCGCTGGTGAAGGTGAGGCCCGACGGGCTGACGGAACCCTCCGTCGTGTCATTCGAGGTCACGCCTATCGTGACGTCCGCGGTCGGTTGCGAATTCAATACGACCGTAAACGTCGCGGTGCCTCCGGCTTCGGTCGTGATCAGGCCGACGGTCGGCGTGACGGTGATGCCGGCGACGTCGTTGTCGGTGTTGGTGACGGAGACGTCGCTGGGATCCAGCCCGCTGTAGGTACTGTCGCCGCTCGTTGCCGCCGCCGTGACGATGGTGTACCCGATGTCGGCGTCGTCGATGGCGTCGTTGACGCCGGTGATGGTGACGATCTGCGGGGTGTTCCAGTTGGCGGTCGTAAAGGTGACGCTCGAGACACTGATCGTGCCCTCCGTCGTGTCGCTCGAGCTCAGCCCGATGGTCACGTCGGCGGTCGGCTGCGAATTCAGCACCACAGCGAATGTGGCCGTCCCGAGCGCCTCGGTCGTGGTCAGGCCGGAACTCGGGTTGACGATGATGCCGACAGTGTCGGTGTCGATGTTGGTGACGGAGACGTCGCTCGGATTAACCCCGTTGTAGATGCCATCGCTGCTTGTCGCCGCCGCCGTCACGATCGTGTAGGTAATATTGCCGTCGGCTCCGGCGTCATTGACGCCGGTGACGGTGACGGTCTGAGGCAGGTTCCAATTCGTGTTCGTGAACGTCAGGCTCGCCGGACCGACGGTGCCCTCTGTGGTGTCGCTCGAGCTCAGGCCGATCGTGACGTCCGCGGTCGGCTGCGAATTCAGCACGACCGCAAACGTCGCCGTGCCGCCGCCTTCCGTCGTGGACAGGCCCGACGTCGGATTGACGGTGATCCCGGCCGTGTCGTCGTCTGTGTTGCTGACCGTGACGTCGCTCGCGTCCACGCCGTTATAGCCGCCGGCGCTCGTGGCGGGGGCGGTGACGATGGTGTAGACGACGTTGCCGTCGGCCACGGCATCGTTGACGCCAGTGACGGTGACGGTCTGGGGAATGTCCCAGTTGAGGCTGGTAAAGATCAGGCTCGACTGGCTGACCGTCCCCTCGGTGGGGTCGCTCGAGCTCAGGCCGATCGTGACGTTCGCCACCGGCCGCGACGTCAGCACGACGGTAAATGTGGCGGTCCCACCGGCCTCGGTCGTCGTCAGGCCGCTCACCGGTGTGACGGTGATGCCGGCGAACGGTGTCGCGGGCGATCCCGTCGGCACTACGCCGGTCGCGTAGTTGCCGTGGGTGTCCTTCGCGAAGATCTTGTAGTGATAGGCGGTGCCGTTGGTCAACCCGATGTCGGTGCAATTGGTCGGCGACGTGATCACGCACGCGACGGTTGAGGATCCGATGGTATTCCCGACCGTATAAGTCGCGCCTTCGATCGGCGTGTCGGTGACCGCGGACCCCGCGCGACGCAGCACGATGATTGAGTCGAGGTCGCTGTCGGACGGTTTGGTCCCGGTGATCACGACGAGCGTGCTGCCGGCAGTTGCGGTGGCGTTAGTGACATTGCCCGGCGACAGGTTGTCTATCGTGATGGTCGTGTTCCCGCTGTCGCTGCCGTCATGAGCGTTGGTGCCGGTCCAGTCGGTGATATGGGCTGCCAGCGCGTAGCTTGTTCCGGGGGGCGCCGGCATCGCCGCATGGCTCTTCGGGGTGACGCGGATCCTGTACTGCGTACTCGTCGTCGTCGCGATGATATTGGTCGTCAGTGCGATTGTGAATGTGTCGCTGGACGGATTGCTGACCGATCCGTAGACGATGGCCCCGGCGACGTCCGTGATTTCAACAAGGGACACGGCGGCCGACGTGCCCGGCGCCAGGGTCAAGGTGATGGCGGTGATGGTGTCGGTGCCGCCGCCGGTCTGGAAAGTGAACGCGTCGGCCATCGTGGCCGGGCCGCCTGGCGCGATCGTCGCATCGCTGACGGGGGTGCCGTCGCCAAGCGTCGTGACGGTCGGTGTGACCGGCGAGCCGGTGGGGACAACGCCCGTTGCGTAGTTGCGGCTGGCGTCGCGCGCGAAGATCTTGTAGTGGTAGACCGTGCCGTTGTCCAGGCCCTCATCCGTGCAGCTTGTTGCCGGCGCTGTGACGATGCACGCCACGGTGGACGAGCCAATGGTGTCGCCGACGAAATAGTTGACGCCTTCGGTCGGGGACGTGGCGACTGGGGACCCCGCCCGACGCAGCACGACGACTTGATCGAGGTCGCTGTCGGCCGGATTGGTCCACGCCACCGTGATCTGCGCATTGCCGGCCGTCGCGGTGGCGCCCGTGACGTTGCCCGGCGACAGGTTGTCGATCGTGATGGTGGTGCCGCCGCTGTCGCTGCCCGTCTGGGCGTTCGTCCCGGTCCACGCACTCACCGACGCCGTCAGCGCGTAGCTCGCACCGGGTGGGGGCGGCATCGCAATGTCACTCTTCGGCGTGACGCGGATCTTGTACTGCGTACTCGTCGTCGTCGAGGTGACAGGCGTCGTCAGCGGAATTCCGACCGTGTCGCCGGACGGATCGCTCATCGACCCGTAGACGATAGTTCCGGCGTCGTTGGTGATCTCAACGAGCGCGACGCCAGCAAACGTCCCGGGCGCCAGTGTGACCGTGACGGCGGTGATCGCGTCGGTGCCGCTGCCCGTCTGGAACGTGAACGCGTCCGCCATCGCGGCGGCGTCGCCCGGTGCAAGGGTTGCGTTCGCCGGGTCGGTGCCGTTGCCGAGTGTCGTCACGTTCGGCAAGACGGGGGAGCCGCTGGGCACGGCGCCGGTGGCGTAGTTGCCGTTGGTGTCGTTCGCGAAGATTTTGTAGTGGTAGACCGTGCCGTTGGTCAGCCCGCTGTCGGTGCAGCCCGTCGCCGGGGCCGTGACTACGCATGCGACGATTGACGATCCGATGATGTTCCCGACCGAATAGGCCGCGCCTTCGGTCGGCGTGTCGCCGACTGCGGACCCTGCCCGCCGCAGCACGAGGATCGTTCCGAGGTCGCTGTCGGCCGGATTGGTCCACGCCAACGTGACTTGCGTATTGCCGGACGTTGCGGTGGCGCCCGTGACGTTGCCCGGTGACAGGTTGTCGATTGTGACGGTCGTGCCGCCGCTGTCGCTGCCCGCATGGTTGAAGTTCGAACTGGTCCACGACGTGACGCGCGCGGTCAGCGCATAGCTCGATCCCGGAGGGGCTGGCATGGCCGCGTGGCTCTTCGGCGTGATCCGGATCTTGTACTGCGTGCTCGACGTCGTGACCGCGATGCTGGTCGAGAGCACGATCGCCGGTGTGTCGCTCGCCGGATTGCTGACCGACCCGTACACGATGGATCCGGCGTCGTCGGTGATCTCGATCAGAGACACGCTGGCTGCCGTACCGGGTGCCAGGGCGACCGTGACGGAGGTCACCGTGTCCGTTCCGCCATCGGTCTGTAACGTAAACGCGCCGGCCATCGTGGCGGCGCCGCCCGGCGCGACGGTCGTGTTGGCGGGATCGGCGCCGGTGCCGAGCGTCGTGATGTGCGCCGACTCGCCGACGTAAAAATCACTGAAGCTCGTGACACCGGTAATCTGTGTTGATGTGCTCGTCCTCGTCCCAACGGTCGGCGCCGTCCACGACCCGCCGGCAAATTTGCCGACGATGAAGACGCTCGTGTTGGCGCCGGCGTCGAGATCGCCAGGGACGAAATTGAAGGTCGCGCTGTAGTTCGTAAAGGACAGGCCGCCGTTGGTGAACGTCCAGTAGCGGTTCACGCTCTTGAGCCGATCGACGGGCGAAGTGCCTGCGTTCGGATGGTCACCGGGGGTGGTGCTGCCGGTGAGATTCCCCGCGACCGAGACGCTCCCGAACGCCACGTTCACCGGGGTGTAGGCGCCGCTGTCGCCGATTTCGTACGTCAGGGTGGTGGGGCCGGTGGCGATGAATTTCTGGAAGTTGCCCACCACGTGGCCGCTCGTGCGCGACACAGTGCCGGTCGCCGAGGTCGCGATGAACTGACTGGGTCCCGTCGTGACATTGCCGGACGTAAACGTGAGAACCCCGTTGACCGTGGTGTTCACGCCGCTCTGCACCACGCCGTTCGGGTTGTTGACGGTCAGGTCGTTGAAGGTCGTGGAGTTCGAGCCGCCGATCGTCTGGGTGCCGGTGCCGTTGAAAATGAACCTGCTTGCGCCGGCGTTGAACGTGCCGCTATTGCTGAAATTGCCCCTGACAGTGTGGCCGAACAACGTCGGTGTCCCACCGCTGAACGTGCTGCCCGAACCCAGCGTGAAGTTGCCATTGACAGTGAGAGCCGCACGCGCGGTGGCGGTGGCGGTGCCCGACATCGTGAAGTTGCCCTGGGTCGTCATGGGCAGGATGGGCATCGTCTTCACGCCGCTGGTGCTGAGGTTCAGGTGCCCGTACGTCTCAGAAGTCACTGTCTGGTCGGTGCCGTAGTAGTCGACCGTGCTGGTAGGCTGGAAGGTGTGCGTCTGGTAGTTCAAGGGGAAGCTGTTCGTGCCGCCGATCTTCAGGAATGCGCCGTTCGCTACCCCGATCTCGCCACCGGACGCCGAACGATTGAGTGTGAACGTGGCGAGATCGAGCGTGCCGCTCAATACCTTCACATCGCCATTCGTGACCAGTGCTGAGCGGGCGAGCGTGACAGTGCCGGCCGTCTTGTCCACATACAGATTGCGGAAGACCGGAGTGGTGGGCGACGCGCCGGTGATGACTTGCGCGCCGCTCCCGTTGAACGTCACTTTGGTGTTCCTGCCAATCAGGTCCGCCGTGCCGTCCATCGTCCAGTTGCCGCGCACCAGGATTTGCGCGTCGAGGTCGCTGGAGAAGTCAGTGTTGACGCCGCTGTTCACGACGACGTTGAAAAACTGGTTCGTGCCCCCGGCTTTGAACGCGTCGCCGTCGCCGGTTTTCGCGAACACAATCGAGCCGGCCGTCGCGTCGAAGCGGCCCGCGTTCACGAATCTGCGGTAGATGCTGAGCGTGCCGCCGGACTGGTTGTAAGTCGCGCCCGCTTTAGTCTCGAAATCCTCGGTGTTCACGGCGCCGCCGGACTGAGTGAAGGTGGCCCCGGTGTTGAGGAGGATTCTGTGATTCGGCACTGCGCCGATGGTTTGCGCCAGATGCACGACGCCGGCGCCGGAGACGTTGACCGTGCCGCCGCTGTTGACCTCCAGGTCCCCGTTGATCAGGAGCGTACCGCTCGAGATTGTCAGCGTCGGCCGTGTCTGCGTGACGGTAGCGGCCAGGAGCGTCACGCTTTTGATCGAGACGGTCGAGGTGACTATTGGATAGCGGCCAAGGCCGGCCGGAATATCCGCGTCGTCGCCGGCGAGAGGCACGGCGCCGTTCCAGTTGGCCGCCGTATTCCAGTCCGTGGACACGCTGCCGGTCCAGGTTCTCCTTGCGTCCGTGAACGTGGTCGTGGCTTGCCGGCCTGACAGCGATCCCGTTGCCGTCACGTAAAACTTCACGCCGAGGTCGTACTGTTTGGGCTTGAACGCCGTGTTCGTGATCGTGCCGTTCGCGTCGGCCATCGACGTGAGCACTTCGTCTTCGTGCACGAAGGGGTCGCGGTGCAAGACGATGGTGACGGTTTCGTGCGGCAGCCAGCCGGTGCCGGTGAGCGTGACAGTGTGGCCCGGGGGGTAGTCTGGCAGATCGCTCGCAATGGTCGCGATCGACTGCGCGCTCGCGTGAGCCGCGAGCGGAGCGGTTGCAAGGCGAGCGTGCCCGTCCAGTCCGGCCAGAATGAGCGCCGAGACCAGAAGCAGACGCTTCGCCGAGCGCAAAAGGGAAGTCACTGGACGCGAGGGAACATGAGTGCACGTCCTGACCTTTGGCAGCGTGGTCCGCAGCCCGTTCTTAGGCGCCGACCGCTGCTGCCGGTCTGTCACAGCGCACGTTGTGCGCTGAGGCGCCGATCAGGCGGCGAAAGACCACCTGACCGACGCCGCGGTCCCGCAATATTAGCTTGCGTGGACCTTCGCCGCGCCAGCGGATTCTACGCATTTGCCACCCAAGGAGGAGCGAAAGCCTGGACGCGTCGTCCGATCACAACTGGCAGTGAGCCGTGCCCGATCGCTCACAGCCGCCCGCCAGCAGCGATCCGATTTCCGATCTACCAGAGCCCGGGAAGCAGCCTGTAGCGAACCGATGTCGCGTAATTACGCCATCCGGAATCTTGGGCGAGGACGCGCTCCTCGGCGCGGATTCGGTACACCGATGCTGCCCACCCCGCCACGGTCAGCAACACGGTGCCCCAATTCCATTCCTGCAGGTTGTAGCCGATGTCTCCGATCACGTAAGCGAGGTAAATCGGGTGCCGGACGAGCCGGTATGGACCCCGCGTCGCCAGACCTCGCAGCGCCGGGCGCAGGCCGAACGATCGGCCCAGCGTGAGAAGGCTGGTCAAGCTCAGGACCGCCGACAGTGTTACGAGTACGAGTCCGGCCTCGGGCGACGCGGCATAACCTGGTTGCCATCGAAGATAAATGAGCTGAGCGTAGGGATAGGTGTAAGCCACAGCCACGGCGGCGCTGGACTGGACTGAAACGTCCTGAGTGCGGGGCGCCGGACGGGTAAGGGCGATTCCAAGAACAACGATGTGGCCGAGCAGGTAAATCCAATCGAGTGTCGTGAATGTCGAAGTCAGGAAAAGAAGAATGCCCAACTCGGTCGCAGTGATGCCGAACAGCAGCAGATCGGCAAGTCGGCGCCTCGGGCGCTCAGGCGTCACGCCCCGCCTTCCACTTCGCGTGCAGCTCGCTGACAACGGCGATTGCCTCGTCGGCGGTCTCGAGACATTGCGGAATCTGGAGATCCGAAGCGCTGGCCAGCGCCAGTCTTGGATCGAGCATCGCCGTCTTTGTCCAGTCGACCAGTCCCTTCCACATCTTCCCCACGAGAATGAGCGGGACGCCGTCCACGTGCCGCACTTGCAGCAACTGCCAGATCATCAGCATCTCAAGCACTGTGCCGATGCCACCTGGTACGACGACGAATGCGTCGGAGGCGATTACGAAGTGATGGAGGCGGGTGAAAAACGTCTCGTGATCGAAGGCCTGCTCGACAAACGGATTCACATCCTGCTCGAAAGGCAGCTCTACGCGGATGCCGACCGATCCAGGCGCCCCGACGCTTCGTGCGCCCTCGTTGGCGGCCTGCATCAGCCCCGGTCCGCCGCCGGTCACGATGTCGCAACCGAGTGAGGCGAGGGCGGCGGCGGCGCGCTTCACTTCCTCATAGACGAATGTGCCCGGTTCGGCGCGGGCAGAGCCGAAGATCGCGACGCGATATCGCTCGCGTTTCGATGGCCTGAGCCGCGTCAGGTTGTTGACGGTTTTCCAGAGACTGAGAACGGTAGAGGCCAGGATCTCCTTGACCGCCTCTTCGTCCGCGAGACTGACAAGGCGAGCCCCGTCCACTTCCTTCGGTTCGCTCGACATCGCAGTGACCGCGTGCATTCTATTACGAGCACCCGGAGATGGGCCGCCTCACCGCATCCGGACCTCGGCGCCCCAGGTCCGGTGCGGCCCGCGACCGCGAATGTCCGAGGCGTCAGGGCGTTGGCTTGACAAACAAAAAGTTGCCGCCGCCGAAGAGCGTGGTTCGAGAACCCGTCGGAAACACGAGAACTCCGGATCCTCCGAACGTCACCCGCCCGTCAGCCGGTGCGACCACACTCTGTACGCCGGCCGCTCCAAACACAGGCGCGCCCCCGGACGGTTGCGCGCTGCCGATCACATATTGCCGGCCCGCGATCAGTTGAACCGGCGCGATCGTGACGTAGCGGTAGGCGCCGGTCAGCGGTGCGGACACGCCACTCGGCACGACGACCGAGGCGAGGAGCGTGCCGTCTGACGACCAGAGACCCACCCGCGTGGCAATGGTCAATCCATCCAGATTCTGATCCCACTGTCCGAGTGCCCGGACCGAAATGTCCTGCACTGCGGTGAAGAGAAAACCGCATGTGTACGTCTGGCACTGTCCGAGCCCCAGAATTGGATCGGGGCTGAAAGCAGCGACCGGCGGCGGTGGCGGTGGCGGCGGTGGTGGTGGCGGTGGCGGCGGCACCGGTTGCGTTTCCACTTCGACCGTCGTGGTGGTCAGTGCGCCGCAGGGTGTGCCGCCATTCTCGGGTGCGACGAGCACGGTGCGCGTCGAGGTGACGGTGCGCGTGCGCGACTCAGTTGGGCCGCTCACGACCCAGTCCGACCAGTCCTCGTAGGTCACGATCGGGTCCGACAACACACAATCGATCGGGGGAGGCGGCGGCGGTGGCGGCGGTGGCGGCACCGGGTCCGACGGCGGTGGTGGCGGCGGCGGTGGCGGCACCGGGTCCGCTACGGCTGTCGCCTCCACTGTGGCACCGTCCACATGGATACGCTGCGCGTAGACGAAGCCGTTTCGCTCGAGACCCTTCACATTCACGCGGACGTTGTTGGCGAGATCTCGAAAGGCGCTGCCACCGAAAAACTCGGTCTGGCTGTCACCGCGCACCTTTCGCGAACCGACCGTCAACTCGAAGGCTGAAGCACCACCCGAGAAATCGAGCATGACGCCGTTGAGCGCCAGCTGCACATCAACCTGCACATTCTGGATGCGGACGACGCTCGCGACGAGATTGTCTTCCGTTGACGTGCCGGTCACGTGCACGCGTTGGCCAATGGCCAGGTCGCCAAACGAGCCGTCACGGCAGCCGAGCTGAAACGACGTCTGGGAAGTCGTTACGACAGTGCGCCCGTCAACGACGAAGGCAAAGGGCGTCGCCGGGAATCCTTCGACCCGCCCGTCGAGATCTTCCGGTTTGCTGCTGCCTCGACCGCTGGCGGCCGAATAATTCGAACCCGCAGTCGTCCCGCCCGTGTAGGGCACGATCATGGGGCCGGCGTCGCCCAGCGTGTCGGCATTGGCCAGCGTGCCGGTCGGGGCCGTAGGACTCGCCTTGGAACAGGCGGCAACAACCGCAATCGCGCAGACAGAGACCAGCCACAGAGAGCGGATACCAAATTTGGCCATGTGTCCTCTGCCGGAGGAGGGGCAAACGGCATGCCCGGACGGAGCGAAGCCGGCCGCCGTGCAACCTGTTCAGCAGTAAAGGACTTCGGCGATTACAAAGTCGCCAGACGCATGTTCGGTGCGGATCGTATGCCGGTGTTGTTTTGGACCTTTCATTTCTGGGCTTTCATGTGTGTAAGCGCCCGGCTCGTCATGGTGCCAATGATCGATCGTTTAAACCTCGAATCGGCACCGCGAACGGCGA
>Ga0190274_10001257_pt1 | contig 14881 bp, 10 predicted proteins | sample Popmic531T_FD_133002 | JGI IMG/M metagenome (GOLD analysis project Ga0190274, IMG submission 133002) | Populus adjacent soil microbial communities from riparian zone of Yellowstone River, Montana, USA - 531 T | ecosystem: Environmental > Terrestrial > Soil > Riparian zone | place: USA: Montana...
CAACGGTGTCCTCAACAAAACTTCGCTGGAGGCAATTGCCGCGGCGCAAGGTCTCGCCTCGTCGCTACAACAGCCGATTAGTGCGGTGATTCTCGGCTCCGACGTGGATGCTTTGGTTCAGGAGATTGCCGCTTACGAGCTCGCCAGGGTGATCAAGGCAACCAACGCCAAACTTGCTGATTACACTCCCGACGGGTATAGCGAGGGCATGGAGCATGTGGTGCGGCAAATCGATCCGCAGCTCGTCGTTCTGCCGCACACTTACCTGGTGCGCGATTTTGCACCCAAGCTGGCAGCGCGTTTTAGCAAGTCGCTAATCAGCGATTGCATCCGAGCGCAGGTTTCCGGCGAAGCAATTACCTTCACGCGCCGGATATTCCTGGGCAAACTCGACGCGGATGTTGTTTCAGACGGTGCGGCCCCGGTATTCGCTACGTTTCAATCCGGAGCCTATCGACCGGACCAGGCGGCAAAAGGAAGCGGGGCTGCGATTCAGGAAATGCCCGTCGAAGTTGGCGAGATACGCATGAAGCCTGAAGCGCCTTTCCAGGAAGTGAAACAGGCAGTCGACCTCAGCAAGGCCGACGTCATCGTAGCAGTGGGTCGGGGCATCAAGAGCAAAGACAATCTTGCGCTGGCAGAGAAACTTGCGGAAGTGCTTGGTGGCGATCTGGCGGCGTCGCGGCCAATTTGCGACGCAGAATGGCTACCTATAGATCGCCAGATTGGATCGTCAGGGCAAACCGTGGCACCGAAACTTTATGTTGCTCTGGGAATTTCCGGCGCCATCCAGCATCTCGTCGGCATGAAAAACTCCGGGACTATCGTGGCCATTAATAAAGATCCGGAAGCGCCAATTTTTGACATTGCGGACTATGGGATTGTCGGGGATCTCTTTGAAGCTGTGCCGGTGTTAACTGAGGAGATCAAGAAGATTAAGACCGGGGGCTAGAGATACCAACGAACGGAAAAAAGCGATCCACGAAATTACACGAAATAACTCTAAGCAGAAGTCTTTAGTGTTGTTTCGTGTGATTTAGTGGATCGTACTTTTGTCTTTCCTGATCATCACTTCACCGTACTCTGCAAATCCTTCACTACTTCTTCAGGTTTCCAGTCGTTCCCTCGAAACACCTTCACAATTTTGCTGTCCGGTCCCACCACTGCTGTCCTTAGTGAGTGAATGACCTGATCTTTTCCCGATTGCGTGTCCTTGTAATAGCGCAACCCGAAGAACTGCGCGATCCCCTTCACTTCATCTGCAGTTCCCGTCGCAAATTCCCAGTGCGCAAACGTCTCATCCGTGTATCTGCCGGTGTAAGCGGCCCCGTAACTACGCAGGACTTTGGGCGTGTCGTATTCCGGGTCAAAGCTGATACTGAGCAGATGCGTCTTCTCGTAAACCCCGGGTTGCTTCTCCAGTGCCTGGTCGATCGTGGCAAAGTTGCTGCTCATCAGCGTGCATTGATCGGGGTCCTGACAACGGGTAAAGATGAAGGTTAAGAGCAGCGTTTTGCCTTTGTAGTCGTGAACCTTGATAACCTTGCCATCCTGATTCACCAAACGATAATTGGGAACCTCGTCGCCTGCCTTTGCCTCGAGCACCTGACCGGGAAGTGGACTTGGCGCCGCAGAGCTTTCTTTGGTAATCACCAGTTCTTCGAGCCACGACTTCGTGCCATCAACTACATAGACTGCGGAAACATGATCGCCGGGAACGAGAACGTCAAACGCCCAATCGTCCTTGACCACAAACGGCATTGTCATGGCCGGCATGTAGTCTTTGATGTCTTCGTGGGCAACGGTAACGGAACGTTTGTCTTTCTCGACCACCACAACTTTGCCCTTGAAGTCGTAACGCTTTTCGTTGGGTGATCGAGCGGGTTGCCGGTTGCAGGAAAAGCTGGCGCCAAAGAAGACTGTAATCAGGATCAGCGACAGAAGTTTTTTATTGTTCATGAATGGTTGTGGCGATTATGGATTTTAGTGGTCTCGCATCTTTCGTGATGTGGGGAATTATCAGTTACCAAAGCGAATATTCCTAACCGGGTAAAGAACATGATCCACGAAAGCACACGAAATGACTCGAACCGAGAACTTTTCGTGCGGCTTCGTGTAACTTCGTGGATCGGTTTTGTTTCTACACTAACGACTTGATACGGTCTCGGTGTAACCTAGGTCCGGAATTCATAGTCTAACAACTGAAGAAAAACAGGGCTCGAAAATCCTAATGCAGTCAGCAAAAGATATCCCCACCCAACTGCGGAATCGCGCGCAACTGCTCGACGGTGCAGTCATTGCCGAACAGATCAAGCAGGAGGTGGCCGACGAAATTGCGCAACTCTGGGCTGAACAAGAAGTCAGACCCGGCTTGGCCGCAGTCCGTGTGGGCGATGACCCAGCATCAGCCGTTTACGTGCGAAACAAGATGAGGGCGTGCGAAGAAGTGGGGATACGTTCGGAACACCATGCCTTACCTGAGACGACCAGCGGAATCGAACTAGCCGATTTGATCGAATCGTTGAATACGCGCTCGGATGTTGACGGGATCCTGGTTCAACTACCGCTGCCGGGGGGAATTGATGACGCTGGAATCATCGAGGCAATCGATCCTGCAAAAGATGTAGATGGCTTTCATCCTGTCAACATTGGAAAACTCTCGATGGGCAGGCCGACGTTTGTGCCATGTACGCCGGCAGGAATAATCGAGTTGCTTGAACGGTCCGGGGTTCCTATCAGCGGAACGAACGCCTGCGTGATTGGCCGGAGTCAAATTGTGGGAAGGCCGATGGCCCAATTACTTTTGCAAAGAGATGCGACCGTCACAATTTGCCATTCACGTACGCGCGACCTGGAGACAGTTACGCGGCAAGCCGATCTTCTGATCGTGGCCATCGGGCGTCCTGGCTTTGTAGGTGGCGAACACATCAAGCCGGGCGCAACAGTTATTGACGTTGGGATGAACAGATTGACCGACGAGGCCACTGTGCGGAGGCTATTTGGAGAAGGTGCTGAAAAGCGGCTCGATACAATCGACCGCCGGGGTTACACGCTGGTGGGCGATGTAAACCCAACTGAAGCAGATGAGGTCGCGGGGCTGCGCACGCCGGTGCCCGGTGGGGTTGGGCTTTTGACGGTGGCGATGCTGATGCGGAATACGGTGAAGGCGGCAAAGCTAAGAAGGGGGCTATAGGTCCTATAGGTCATATAGGTCCTATTTCTTTAACGATTTTAAGAATCGGATTAACAGGATCGATCGCCGTAGGTAAGTCGTTTGTGGCTGGAGTGCTCGCAGAGCTTGGCTGCCACGTACTTGACGCTGACGAGACCGCCCGCGAAGTGGTGGCGCCTGGTTCGGCAGGATTAAAGAAGGTGGTGGCCGAGTTTGGTAACGAGGTGCTGCAATCAAACGGCAGTCTCGATCGCTCAAAACTTGGCACGCTAGTCTTTGCAAGTGCTGACAAGCGCGCACTCCTGAATTCCATATTGCATCCCTTCATCATCGCGCAACAGGATGAACACCTGAGCGAGTGGGAGCACGAAAACCCGAATGGGATCGCGGTTGTTGATGCCGCCCTAATGATTGAGTCTGGCGGCTACCAACGCTTTGATAAAATGATCGTTGTATATTGTCGACCGGAGATACAGCTTGAACGCCTGATGGCGCGAAACAATTTCAGTCGTGATGAAGCGCTGAGAAGGATCAGCGCGCAAATGTCGCAGGAAGAGAAGAAGAAGTTTGCTGACTATCTGATTGATACGTCCGACGGTTTCGAGGCTGCGCGAAAGCGGACAGAGGAAGTGTACGGTGAGATTCTTGGATCTCAGCTCAGATCTGAAATCTGAAATCGATGAAGCGAACCCGACAAATCTTTCGGAAACAAGGCAAGTTGCGCGCCCGCGTGGCGTTTGCGCTTCTGCTGGCGATGACGCTCGGCCACGCTGGTTGTTTCCTGGATGAAGCGGTTGAGCGTTACGCAGGTCGCATTGTGGTTCCGCGCTCACAGGAGTTTCACTGGAGCGATGGAGGGCTGCCGCAAACGTTCGATCCGGCCTTTGCCGCAGCGCCGCCGGACACCGATTTGGTACGAGCAATCTTCGAGGGCCTAACGGATTATGATCCTCGTTCGCTGGCCCCAGTGCCGGCCGTGGCGACGCGTTGGGAACCGTCAAATGGCGGGCGGGTCTGGACATTCTACTTGAGAGATGACGCTCGCTGGTCCAACGGCGAACCCGTCACGGCTGGAGATTTTGTCCAATCCTGGCGGCGGATTGTTAAGATCGGCGCTCTGGCCCCGCACACCGATCTACTCGCTAATATTGATGGCCCGCATAGACGGGAGCCGGCGCACAGTCCGTCCACGCTGGGGATATCCACTAAACCCATCAATCCAAATAGTGGGCCCAAAGATAACTCACCGGCTATTGATCCTGATCGAGGTTTCGGCGCCGAGGCTGTGTCTGATGGCGTGCTGCGAGTGCGCCTGAGACGACCGGACATGAATTTTCCAGCGCTGGTGGCGCATCCGGTGTTCCGGCCAGTTAAGCTCAAGGATGGCTACACAACTACGAGATTGATCCCGGACGATCTGGTTTCGAATGGAGCTTTTTCGTTGGCCAGGACCGGGACTGACCGCGTCCTGCTGGAGAGGGCAAACCACTATTGGGGGAAGCAACAGGTAACTCTCGATCGAGTCGAGTTCATGGGCGCTAGCGATCCGGAGTCGGCCCTGGCTGCTTATCGAGCGGGTGACGTAGACGCGGTGACAAACGCTGCTTTCGAACCTTTGGCAATCAAGCTGCTGACGCCCTACGAGGACTTCCGGCGGACCACTTACAGCGCTCTGACTTACTACACCTTCAATACCTCGCATGAGCCGTTTGACGACGTGCGGGTGCGCGAAGCCCTGGCCCTGGGGTTTGATCGAGAACGTGTCAGCGCTGACGACCTGGGCGGCGCCACAGAACCAGCAAAGCGATTCCTCCCGGAGGCGGTTAGTGACTCACGAAAGCCGGTGGTTGAAAAGTCGGAGTTGCTGGAGAAAGACTACGACCGCGCGAGGTCGCTGCTTGCTGAGGCTGGTTATCCCGATGGTGAAGGCTTTCCCAGAATCCGCCTACTGATTAACCGCAACGAACAGCAGCGAATTGTTGCCCAGTCGATTGCTGCAATGTGGCGCAGTGTTCTAAATGTCGAAACTGAGATCGTGGTGAAAAACTGGGAAGACTATGAGGCTGCAGCGCGTGCTGGAGACTACGATGTTGTGCGGCGCGGCATGGTGATGCAAACCACCGATGAACTGACGAATATTCGAGCGCTCTTCGAAGGTGGGTTCGAACCATCGAACTATGGCGCGGGCATCACTTCACCCTCAGGCTCTGAATCTCCCGAAACCACAACAGCCCGGCAAGTGACGGGAAGGCAGGGTCGCCTCGGAACAATCCCGCCTATTGAAACGGAAAGCCAGGCGCTAAATGATTTGAGCGCCATGCCGATTTACTTTGCCTCGTCTTATGCGCTGGTAAAGCCTTACGTCAAAGGTTTTGACTCTAATGTGCTTGATGCGCCGTCATTAAAGACTGTGCGGATTGACAATGGTTGGAAGCAACCGGAGATTGCTGGATCGGGTTGGGTCAGATGATTGTTCCGACACACTTCAGTTTGTCGATAGTGTCGGTGAGAGGCTTCTCTTTTCGTGAGGGGCTCTTTGGGTAAGATCGCGACAAACTGAAGTGTGTCGGACACTCAGTTACAAGAATCTTGCTCAATCCTCTTTTCGCGTGGTAAGTTCCCGTGTCGCAGGCGTTGAACCTCAACACGAGTAACGATGGCTAAAGTCTATCTGAAGCAGGCAACCACTCTACTGGCTCTCGCCTCCCTGGTCTTTGGCGCAATTTCCTGTCGTGTCCTGGCCACCAATGAAGAGTTCTTTGGAAAGACCACCCCTCCCGAAAGCAACATTCTTCGTTATGTAAACGGTGGCGAGCCTGAGTCGCTTGATCCCGCCCTGAGTTCCGGACAACCAGAAGCTCGTCTTTACATGGCCCTATATGAGGGGCTGGTTGAATATGATCCGAAGTCGTTGAACCCGATTCCCGCTATTGCTGAGACCTGGGAGATAAATAACGATTCCTCGGAACTTGTCTTCCACCTGCGAAAGAATGCGCGTTGGTCCAATGGTGAACCGATCAAGGCAGCGGATTTTGTTTACAGTATCCGACGAAACTTGTCTCCCGCACTGGGTGCGCGAACTGCTGCGATTGCCTATCAAATAAAGTATGCCCAAGCCTTCAACCAGAATGCTCTGTTTCTGCGCGATCCGCAGACAGGACAGTTTCTACTGGAAAAGGATTTTGCGGCCAGCGCCGAGCCGATGGAGGAAGCCTGGGGACAGAGGTCGTTGACCTCGTCGGCGTCCGAGTATTCGGAGGGTACATACGAACCGGCTCGCTCCGATGGGTCGCGGCCAGTGGCGCCTGACACGCCTTTTCATCAGCTTATGCACTCGCCCGCCAGGATTATCCTGCCGGCTGACGAGAAGAAGCGCACCAAGCTGCTGTCCCAGAATGCGAAACTCCAGGCCGCGGTTGCCGGTAAGGAGCTGGTAAAGGTGACCGCCGAGGACGTTGGGGTTGAGGCCGTAGACGAATACACGGTTCGCATCTCTCTATCGCAGCCGGTGACTTACTTTAGTGGAATTCTGCCGCATCAGTTCTTTCGCCTGGTCCCGCGCAAGGCGATCGAGACTTACGGCAACCAGTGGACTAGTCCATCACATATCGTCACCTGCGGCCCTTTCAAACTGAAATCGTGGACGCCCTACAGTGAAGTTGTGGTGGAACGAGATCCGATGTACTGGGACGCGGCAAACGTGCACCTTGACGAGATAAGTTTTTTTGTTTCACTCGATCATCCGACCAGTATGAATCTTTATAAGGTGGGGGCTGCGGATGCGGTGGTAAACCACTCGGTGCCTAATGCCTGGATGGACGTTGTCGGCACCAAGAAAGATTACATGGACGCTGCGGAGGCAGCAATAACTTACATTCTGATGAATGTCACTCAGCCACCCATGAATGATCTCCGAGTGCGCCGGGCCTTTAACATGGCCATAGACAAGATCACTTATTCGAAGTCTAAGCGAACCACAAAGCCACTCTACGCATTTACTCCGGAAGGTATTTTCCCGGGCTATCATCAGCCCAAGGGCGACTTGTTCAATCCGGAAGAAGCGCGCAAGCTGTTGGGCGAAGCAGGATATCCGGTGACGCAGAAATCTGATGGGACTTTTGAGTGTCCTAAGTTTCCCACCAAAGACGTCGTTTTTACTTTTGCCACGCATTCTTCCAATGCTGCCCTGGGAGAGTTTATGCAGGCGCAGTGGAAAAAGAATCTTGGTATCACCGTGATGCTGACCAATATGGAGATGAGGACCCATGCGGCGGCGGTGAGTAAGCTGGATTATAAGGGGTTCGCGCTGCGTATCTGGGGCGCCGACTACAATGATCCGTCTACGTTTCTTAACGTCTTCTTAACGCAGGGCGCTGATAATGGAAGCGGTTGGTGGGACCCGAAATATGCAGAGCTGCTCAAGGAAGCAGACAAGACGCCCGCCCGTCAGAAGCGTTACGAGCTGATGGCCAAAGCGGAAGAGTATCTTCTGGCAGCCCAGCCTATGATTCCGATCGAGACTCCATCTGTGAAATGGGTAAAGAAGCCTTATGTCAAAGGCTTGTATCCAAACTCGGCTTCGCTCTTTGCCTGGAAATTTGTTTACATCGAGCGCGATCCATCCAAGTGGGATTATGCCACTCCGAGTTTGACTGACTAAGTAGGACAGACATTCCTGTCTGTCCATTTGTTGTCCAACTTGTTAGCTCCGACCCGGACAGACAGGAATGTCTGTCCTACCTATACATCGACAAGGACAGACAGGAATGTCTGTCCTACCCATACATGTTTCGCTTCATTATTCGACGCCTGATAATTACGATTCCGATGATCCTGATTGTGATTAGCATCACGTGGGGATTGATTCGGCTGGCGCCGGGAAACTTCTACACTAGTGACAAACCGATACCCGCAGCAATCGTCAGCAACATCCGCGAAAAATACGGACTCGACAAGCCATGGCATGTTCAATATCGTCGAACGATGGTTCGGATATTAAAGCTCGACTTCGGTACATCATTCAGTTACTCGGGACAGTCGGTTAACACAATTATTTCGCGGTCGCTGCCGGTGTCCGCCACGGTTGGACTGTTGGCTTACCTGCTGGCGCTCATCGTGGGAGTTACCGTAGGGTCGATCGCTGCGTTAAAACAAAACTCGAAATGGGATTACGGTTCGATGGCGCTCGCGATGCTTGGCATTTCAATCCCTAATTTTGTGCTTGGACCAATTCTGGTTCTCTTCTTTTCCCTGACACTTTATTGGTTGCCACCCTCGCGTTGGGAAGGGCTTTTCAGCAAGAACCTGATCCTTCCGGTCATCACTCTGTCCGCTCTGTACATGGCTTATATAGCGAGACTGACCCGGGCCGGAATGTTAGAAGTATTACAGTCTGACTACATCCGAACCGCACGCGCCAAAGGACTGAGCGAAAGCACGGTGCTGATGCGTCACGCGCTTCGCGGTGGGCTTTTACCGGTTGTTTCATTTACCGGGCCGGCGCTGGCGTTCCTGTTAACCGGGACCGTGGTGGTGGAACGACTATTTGTCTTGCCGGGTCTGGGTAACTACTTCATTCAGGCTGCGTTGAATCGCGATGAGCCTTTGATTTTGGGCATCGTTGCGTTTATCTCGATCACCTTGTTGCTAATGAATCTATTGGTCGACATAGCATACGCGTATCTTGATCCGAGGATTCGGTATTAGTTTGGCGCTGAGTTGACCTTATGCGAAGGTTGAAAGAGGGCGATTTTCCATACGTCATCTACCTCGCGCTAAAGATTGTGTGAGAACGAGTGCACGCCAAATAACGCTGAAAGCGTTCGCTAATTCCAGCCCAGGGTTTGCTTTGAAACCCTGGGTTCAGGAAGGTTCGAAATAGGTTTTTCGCAACTCTGAAGGAGTTTGCGACTGCTTTGCCTGCGATCGCCGACGCAACTCCTTCAGAGTTGCGTCTTCGAGAAATGAATGCCTGCTCCCCAGGGTTGCCAAAGCTCAACCCTGGGCTGGAATTAGCGAACGCTTTCAGCGTTATTCGTCGCAGCTTGAGTTTCATACAGCCTCTACCGCGAGGAGGTAGCGGCTTCATTGCGGCAATGGCAAATGAGAAATGGAAAATGACATATGGAAAATCTTCTTTGGTCGACCCAGAGTTTTCATGATCCCGTAACGACCCACAGATGAACGACGATCAACCCATAATTCCTGGTGACCATCACCGAGCCGAGCCCGGGTTAACGACGGATCCGGCACCGAGTTACCGGGCCGGTGATGTAATACATACAGCTCACGAGTTTGCCATCGCTGACGCCGATGTGCTGGCCCCCGAGCGGGGCGACGTGGTGCAGGGAAGTTCACTATGGAAAGACGCCTGGCGCCGTTTGCTCAGAAACAAGCTTGCCGTCTTCGGGCTCATAGTGGTGGTGGTGATTACCGTGGCTTCGCTGGTAGGGCCATACATTATCCAGAAACTCACCGGTCATGCGCCTGATTTTATTCCAAACGACGCGGCCCTGATCAAGTCGATTCCTCCATTTACGGCTGCTGATGGATCGTTCTCGTGGGCGCATCCGATGGGGACCGACAAACAGGGAAGGGACCTCCTGGCGCTGGTGCTGCAAGGTGGGCAGATATCGTTGATGGTCGGCATTATCTCGACACTGATGTCGTTGATCATCGGAGTGAGTTACGGGGCCATCGCCGGCTATCTGGGTGGACGCGTTGACAACCTAATGATGCGCCTGGTCGATGTGATTTATGCGGTGCCCTACATAGTTTTGGTGATCGTGCTGTTGTCGCTGTTTAAGGGTCAGACCGCTCGTGGGCAATTAACGCTGCTCTTCGCAGCGCTGGGCGCGGTGTCATGGTTGACCATGGCGCGAATCGTGCGGGGTCAAGTACTCTCATTAAAGAATCAGGAATTCGTAATGGCGGCGAGAGCGACGGGCGTTTCTACTCCTCGGATAATCTTCCGCCATATTGTGCCTAATACGCTGGGTCCGGTGATTGTGTATGCGACCCTGACGATTCCCACCGTGATGCTCACCGAAGCGTTTCTTTCGTATCTCGGATTTGGAGTGCAGCCGCCGCTGGCATCATGGGGAACTCTGACCAGCGAGGGAATTCAGAACATCGGCATATTTCCGTGGCAGCTTCTTTGTCCCGGTCTGACCATGGCCCTGACGCTCTTTTCACTAAACTTTCTCGGAGATGGATTGCGAGATGCACTCGACCCGCAAGGCAGGAAGCGGTAGCCAGTAGCAGGAGGCAGACGGCAGGAGGCAGACGGCAGGAGGCAGACGGCAGAAGGCAGGAAGCGTTAGGCGTTGAAAGTGTGAGGTAGACGGCAGACTGAATCAATTATGAGTAGCACCAACGGTAATCTTCTTGAAGTAAGGGGCCTGTGCACTTACTTCGACACCGACGACGGCGAAGTGAAGGCTGTTGACGGGGTGACGTTTCAGTTAAAGCGCGGTGAGACCCTGGGCATTGTCGGTGAATCCGGATCGGGTAAGTCAGTCACTAATCTTTCCATTATCCGCTTAGTACCGGAGCCGCCCGGCAGAATCGTTTCCGGTGAGGTCATCTTTGATGGGACGGATATTCTGTTACTGAAGGAAGCCGAGGTGCGCAAGATTCGAGGGCGGCGCATCGCCATGATCTTTCAGGATCCAATGACGTCCCTGAATCCATTCATGAAGATTTCCCACCAGTTAATGGAGATTACTCAATTACATCTCGGCCACACGAAGCAGCAGGCTCGGGAGCATGCCATAAAAATGCTGGAGACCGTTGGCATTCCTGATGCCCGGACGCGCGCTGACAGTTATCCACACGAATTCTCCGGAGGTATGCGACAACGAGTCATGATCGCCATGGCCCTATCCTGCGAACCGGAGCTGCTGATTGCCGACGAGCCGACCACCGCGCTCGATGTAACCATCCAGGCGCAGATTCTCGAGTTGATTAAGACTCTGAAACAGGCAACCGGCACCAGCGTCATTTTGATCACGCACGACCTGGGCGTAGTCGCGGGCATGACAGATCATCTGATTGTCATGTACGCCGGCAAAGTTTTCGAACAGGCACCGACGAAAGATTTGTTTGCGCAGCCTGGTAATCCCTATACCCGAGGTCTGCTCCGGTCTGTTCCAGATCCCACGGACGAAAGAGGCGAACTGTATCAAATTCCGGGGTTACCGCCGGATGTGGCGCATCTGCCGCCAGGTTGTCCTTTTGCGCCGCGATGTGATCGGGCGGTAGAGATTTGCCGGCGTGAGTATCCGCCGTTTGTTCAACTGACTCCCGATCATCATTCGTTGTGCCATTTCGCGCAGGAGGTTTATGACCAATCATCGTAAAGCAAACTGTTAGTTTGCGACGGTGTGCATCTTTGCAGATTAAGGGTAACTAGCACCCATCCAATCATCGCAAACTAACAGTTTGCTTTACATCCGACATGAGCACTCAAACGACCGACCTACAGCATTACCAAACAGCGAACTCGGCAACGGATGGCCGCCCCGTCGAGCCCCTGCTCTCGATCCGCGACCTCAAAGTACACTTCAAATCGGCACAGCGACGCGGGGGCGTCGTCAAAGCTGTCGATGGTGTAACCCTCGAGATCTTTCCGGGTGAGACGGTTGGTCTGGTTGGCGAATCAGGCTGTGGCAAGTCCACGTTGGGACGCGCCATCCTGCGTCTGACGGAACCAACTTCAGGTCAGGTACTCTTCCGAAATCGTGATCTGGCAGGCCTTTCGAGCCGTGAAATGCGACAGCAGCGCCGCCATTTGCAAATAGTTTTTCAAGATCCATATGCTTCACTAAATCCAAGAATGACGGTCGGTCAGATTGTCGGAGAACCGTTGGGTACATTTGGCATTGCCAAGGGACGGGCGGCAGAGTTGCGCGTGCAAGAGCTACTCGAAACGGTGGGACTGAGCCAGCGGTTTATCAGGCGCTACCCGCATGAGTTTTCGGGCGGTCAACGGCAACGGATTGGGATCGCCCGGGCTTTGGCGGTTGATCCTGAGTTTATAGTGGCCGATGAGCCTATCTCCGCCCTCGATGTCTCCATTCAGGCTCAGATAATGAACCTCCTCGAGAGACTTCAACGGGAAAAGAATTTGACGTATCTGTTTATCGCTCACGACCTGAGGGCAATTCGCCACGTTTCCGATCGTGTTGCGGTTATGTATCTCGGGAAGCTGGTGGAGGTAGCAGACGCGAAAACTATTTATTCGAATCCCTTAATGCCTTATACCAGGGCCCTTATTTCCGCAGTTCCGGTTCCTGATCCGAATGTTGAGGCAACTCGCCAACGGATGGTGCTTGAAGGGGATGTGCCGTCGCCGATAAATCCTCCCGCGGGGTGCCGTTTTCATACCCGCTGCCCTTACATGATAGAGGCTTGCAAACAGGTTGTACCTCCACTTGTTGAGGTCAAACCAAACCATTTTGCAGCCTGTATTCGAATTAGTCCGGAGCAACCCGACATCGAGAAAGTAGCCCCGGGTGACGCGCCCGGGCTGGCCGCTGCTCAAGGTCAATGAAGCCACCTGCTCTTGATTGAGTAATCATTCCGTGTAACTGCCCAAATTGACTCAACAACCGCCGGCTTTCCCACTGCGGTCACATGAAAAACACCCGGTATTGGTCGTATAAGAGTAGGGTACGTCATTTCCTGCTTAATCGTTATTTCATTGCGCGAGCCGTGATCCGTGACTTTAAGATGGCTTTTGTTGACGTCATTACAGAAATCCATACTGAAAACAAGAAACGAACTCCCAACGCGTTCACTAGAGTAGTGGCAAGCCGCCCGGAGCAGAGCCACACGAAACAAGCGAACCAAACCCAGGCTCAATGATCAAAGAATCCCCCAAGTCGATCTCCGAAGACACTGTACCCGGCGTTTCATCCGAAACGGGGTCACCCGTGAGGCAAGCCCTGGGTGGCCGAGGGCCTACGATCCCGCAGGAGCATCCGGAGACTGCGCCCGCAGGATGGGTAGACGTCCAGGAGGAGCTTGCTGAATCTCTGAACCTTTCTGCGTTACTTGTCGATGGACGCCAACCTCCCGCCCTGGCGGTCTCGAACAATAATTCTATTTGCCGGGCTTTCCAGTCTTCGCCCGCATATGTGCGTCTCTGCGATCCATACTGTGGCGATGCCCACCGGCGCGCCGTCAGTGCCGGATCGGTGATCCAGTACAAGTGTCACGCCGGGCTGCAGTGCTTCACAATGCCGGTGAAAATTGGCCGAAACAAAGACCTGGCGGTTATCGGCGGCCGGGCCTTCCTCAGCGTTTCGGATTACCGCGCACTTGTTGATCGCTTTCGCGCCGGTGAACTAAACGACCTGCTCAGCCGGCAGCCGTTTGACAACGTGATTTTTGCGGAATCTCAAACACTTGAACAACTCTCGCAACGTCTGGATAGAGCCACGCGAAGGTTCGCCGAGTCTGAGGAGAGTCCAAAGTCCAATGTCCAAAGTTCAACGTCCGCAATCGAAGGATCTCAGCGATTCGAAAGCAACCGGGAGGTAGTTGAGGTTGAGAGTGCCACTGATTTTGAGAGTCCAGGTGCTCCAGCAGATGACTCTAATCTGAATATGAGCCTTGAGAGTTTGAGAGAGTTTTTGGCAGGTATGACTGAATCGCCGGAGATTGCTGCTCCGAATGAATCTGGCATTGAAAGCGAAACAGCCACTAGCGAGAGGCCACTCGCTGACGCCGGTGGTTCTGAACCGGCCGCTCCCGTCGCTTCCACTCCCGATCTTCAGATCGAAATCGATCGGCTGCGCGGCGAACTTGAATACCGGACTCACCTGGCGCAATCACTGCAGAGTTTCCTTGAGCGGATCAGTTCAACCGATCCTGAGAAGACCTATAACTTGATTCTGACGCATTCAAGAGAATTACTGCAGGCTGAGCGGGCCTCACTTTGGGTATTCGATGACGGTTCAAACGAAATCATTTTGAGAGCAGCCGCCGGTTTTGTTGACGCCCAAAAGGACGTTGGCCGTTTGCGAATAGGTGAAGGAATCTCGGGCCGAGTGCTTGAATCGGGACAACCGCTCATTGTTGATAATCTGTTAGCAGCTGGACTAACTCCTGCGGGTGCCGAGCGGAATTACAAAACAAAATCTTTCATTAGTTATCCGATCACGATGAGTGGCCGAAAGATTGGCGTTCTAAACGTTACCGACAAGATCGGTGGGCTTGCATTTGACGCGGTCGACCTGGGCCTGCTCGACGTTATCGGACCACAAATCGCAGTTGCTCTTGAGCGGGCAGAATGGCAGGAACGAGCAACGCAGTTTCAGTTGATGTCGATTACCGATCCCCTCACGGGCTTGTTGAATCGCCGTTATCTGGAAGAGCGTTTGACCGAAGAGCTGAACCGTTCAAAGCGATACAACTACCCGATGAGCTGCCTGATGATCGATATCGACGACTTCAAGAGCTACAACGATCGCAATGGCCATCAGGCCGGCGACGTTGCCCTGAAGATTACTGCGCACAGCCTGAAAGCCGCCCTTCGCTCTGCCGACATCGCCTGTCGTTACGGCGGTGAAGAGTTTTGCATCCTCCTGCCACAGACGTCGCTTAGCGAAGCCGGAGTAATCGCTGAACGAATGCGACAAAGGGTGACTGAAACTGACTATCCGTTTGGGAAGGGTCAACCGCGAGGAACAGTGAGCATTAGTA
>Ga0190274_10001258_pt1 | contig 14876 bp, 11 predicted proteins | sample Popmic531T_FD_133002 | JGI IMG/M metagenome (GOLD analysis project Ga0190274, IMG submission 133002) | Populus adjacent soil microbial communities from riparian zone of Yellowstone River, Montana, USA - 531 T | ecosystem: Environmental > Terrestrial > Soil > Riparian zone | place: USA: Montana...
GTGCTGATCGTGAACGCGGCGCGCGGCGGGATCGTCGACGAGGCCGCGCTGCTCGCGGCCATCGAGTCGGGCAAGGTGGCGGGCGCGGCGCTCGACGTGTTCGAGAGCGAGCCGCCGCCGCCGGACCACCCGCTGCTCAAGCGCGCCGAGGTGATCGCCACGCCGCACCTGGGCGCGGCCACGTCGCAGGCGCAGCTCAACGTGGCGATCGCCGTGGCGGAGCAGGTGCGCGACTTCCTGTGCAACGGCATCGTGCGCAACGCCGTGAACCTGCCGTCGATCACCGCCGAGGAGCTGCCGGAGCTCAAGCCCTACATCCGGCTGGGCGAGAAGCTCGGCCTGTTCCAGGGCCAGGTCTGCCGCGGCATCCGCGAGATCGAGGTGGAGTACGCCGGGCTGGTCGCCGAGCTCAACGTGCAGTCGGTGACGCTGGCCGTGCTGAAGGGCGCGCTCGAGCCGTGGGTCGGCCAGCGCGTGAACTACGTGAACGCGCCGACCATCGCGCAGCAGCAGGGCATCCGCGTGATCGAGTCCAAGGTGCCGCGCCCGGCGGACTTCGTGAGCTGCCTGACCGTGCGCGTGCGCACGGGTGAGAGCCAGCACAGCGTCGCGGGCACGCTGTTCGGCGGTACCCAGCCGCGCATCGTGCGCGTCGACGACTTCGCGCTCGAGGCGATCCCCGAGGGCTCGGCGCTGCTGATCCAGAACCGCGACATGCCCGGTGTCGTCGGCCACGTGGGCACCACGCTCGGGCGCGCCGGCATCAACATCTCGCGCATGCAGCTCGGTCTCGATCCGAAGAGCGGTGCGGCGCTGCAGTTGCTCAACGTGTCCCCGGCGCCCGATCGCGACGTCGTGCGGGCACTCCAGGCGCTCGAGGCGGTGACGGGCGTGCAGCTCCTCGACCTCGGCGAAAAGGTAGTCTAGTCATGCCGAACGTCGTGTGCGTCGGCGCCCAGTGGGGCGACGAGGGCAAGGGCAAGATCGTCGATCACCTGAGTCCGCGCGCTGATCTGGTCGTGCGCTACCAGGGCGGACCCAACGCCGGGCACACGCTCGTGGTCGATGGCGAGACCACGATCCTGCACCTGATCCCCTCGGGCATCCTGAACGAGCACACGCTGAACCTGATCGGTGCCGGCGTGGTCGTCGATCCGGAGGTGCTGCTGCGCGAGCTCGAGAAGCTCGAGCAGCGCGGCTTCTCGATCACGCGCGACCGGCTGCGCATCTCGGACCGCGCGCACCTGATTCTGCCCGTGCACCGCATGATCGACCAGGTGCGCGAGGAATCGCGCGGCAAGCCGATCGGCACGACCGGCCGCGGCATCGGACCGGCCTACGAGGACCGCGCGGCGCGCACCGGCCTGCGCGTGTGTGACCTGTTCGAGCCGGCCGTGCTCGAGGCCCGCCTGGAGGCTGCGCTGCGCGAGCGCAACGCGTTGCTCGAGCTGCACTACAAGTGGCCGCCCGTCGACGTGAAGACACTCGCCAAGTCGGTGCTCGAGTGGGCCAAGCGGCTCGCACCGTTCGTCGACGACGTCGGCGTGACCATCGACGAGGCGCTGCGCGACGGCCGCTCCGTCCTGCTCGAGGGCGCGCAGGGCACGCTGCTCGACATCGACCACGGCACCTATCCGTACGTGACCTCGTCGAACACGTTGGCCGGCGGCGCGTGCGCTGGGGCCGGCATCGGGCCGACGCGCATCGATGCCGTGCTCGGTATCTCGAAGGCCTACACCACGCGCGTGGGCGGCGGCCCGTTCCCGACCGAGGACAAGGGTCCGGCGGGCGAGCACATGCACAGCATCGGGCGCGAGGTCGGCGCGACCACCGGCCGGCGCCGGCGGTGCGGCTGGCTCGACCTCGTGGTGCTGCGCCACGCCGTCCGCGTGAACGGCATCACGAGCCTGGCGGTGCTGAAGCTCGACGTGCTCACCGGCCTGCCCGAGGTCAAGATCTGCACCGGCTACCGCACGCAGGATGGCCGCGACGTGGCTCACTTCCCGGCCAGCCTGGCGCTGCTCGAGTCGTGCGAGCCCGTGTACGAGACGCTGCCCGGCTGGGGCGAGTCGCTCGAGGACGCGCGCACGCTCGACGACCTGCCGGCGACCGCGCGCGACTACGTGCTGCGCATCGAGCAGCTGCTCGGTGTGCCCGCCGACCTGGTCGGCGTCGGCCCGTCGCGCGAGTCCACGATCGAGCGCGCCAACCCCTTCGACATGCCCCGGCGGAGCTGAGCAGACCGACCCTGCTCCAGCAAGCGGAGCGCGCAGCGAAGCGAAGCTGAGCGACCGCAAGCGGAGTGCGCAGCGAGGCAGGGCCGAGCGAAGGCGGGGAGGCGCGGGCCGCCCCGCGCGTGGGCCCCGCAGTTGTGGTGGCGCGGGCCGCCCCGCGCCGGGCCCCACAAGGGGGGACCTCTCAGTCCGCGGGACCCGAGGCGGGCGGCGGGGTGGCGGCGGGAGCGGTCGCGCCGGCCTCCTCGACGGCCGTGCTGAGGCTGCTGCGGTCGAGTGTGAGCGCACCCTTCACGTCGAGCTGACCGAGCACGCGCAGGGACGAGTTCACCATGGCCAGCGCGGCGAGCTTCTGGTCGCCGCGCATCGTGACCACGCTGGCCTCGATGCGCACGCTGCGGCCGTCGAGGCTGTGGGGCGGCAGGGTGACCGCGCCGCGCTCGCGAATGCGGATCTCGCCCGTGCCGTCGGACTCGTCGACCGGGCTCAGGCCGAGCGCCGCCTCGACGCCGTCCGTGAGGCCATCGCCGTCGCTGTCGACCGCGGTCGGCTTCGTCACGAAGCCGTCGCGCCCCGGGGCGAACTCCTCGCCGTCGGCGAGCCCGTCGCCGTCGCTGTCCTCCTTGCGAGGGTCGCTGCCGGCGCTGCACTCGGCGGCGTTGTTCATTCCGTCCGAGTCCGGGTCGAGCAGGCCGTCGGCGGGGTCGTCCGAGTTGAAGCCGTGCTTGGTCTCGCAGGCGAGGCTCATGCCGTCGCGGTCGAGGTCGCTGTCGGGGCCGCGCCGCAGCACGGTGACCGCGGCGGTGCCGACGTTGCCGGCGGCGTCGGTCGCCGTGATCGCCACGGTGTTGGACCCGTCGACCAGGAAGTACTTGACCGCGAAGTCCGTGCTGAGCGGCAGCTCCGCGCCGTTGAGCTTGAGGCTCGTGACCTTGCTCGTGTCCTTGGCGCTGCCCGTGACGGTCAGGGCGCTGTTCTCGAGCAGCGCCCCGGCAGCCGGGCTCGAGATCACGACCGTCGGCGCCGTGGTGTCGCGGGTGACGCGCAGGCGCGTCACGGCCTCGCCGAAGGCGTTCACGGCGCGCAGCGTGATGCCGTTGATGCCCTCCTGGAGTGGCAGCTCGGCGGTCCAGGTACTGCCCGAGATCGTGCCGGGTCGGTCGTTCACCAGCACGCGGTCGGCGCGCAGCGTGGCGCCGCGCAGCACGACCGTGTCGCGCGCGATCAGGGCCTCGCTCGCGGGCTCGGTCACGCTGATGGTCGGCGGCACACCCCGGCTGACCGTCACCACGGCGGAGCTCGCGTTGCCGGCGCTGTCGCGCGCGTCCACCGAGATCAGGTTCGAGCCTTCTTTGAGCGGCACGTCGCTCGAGAACGCGCCGTTGCGCGGCGTCACCGCCTGGCCGTTGACGGTGAGGCGCGACACGCTCAGCGCGTCGTCGATGCGGCCGCGCACGCGGATGCTGTCGGCAGTGGTCGACGAGCCGTCGACGGGCTCCTCGATGCGCACGCTCGGCGCCGACGCGTCGATGGTGAGCGCGAGCGAGGCGCGGCCCTCGCCGAAGCGGTTCCGGGCGACCGCGCTGAGCGTCGTCGCGCCCTCTGCCAGCGTCAGGCGCGTACTGAAGCGCCCGTCGATCACCTCGACCGCCGCGCCGTTGACGGTGAGCTCGAGCGGTCCGCTGCCGAGGGCCTTGCCGGTCGCGGTGACGCTCTTCGACGTCACGAGGGACTGGGGCTTGGGCGTCTCGAACGAGACCCGTGGGGGCGTGCCGCGCTCCAGCGAGAGGCGGGCGTTGCCCTCGTTGCCGGCGGCGTCGCGCGCCGTGACGATCAGCTCGTTGCGGCCGAGCTCGAGCTCGAGCATCACGCGAAAGCGGCCCGCGACCAGCTCGAGCGGTCGGCCGTTGACGTCGACCTTCTCGATCGGCTGCGCGTCCTCCACCCGCCCTTCGAGGTTGAGCTGGGTCTCGGACGTGGCTCCGCCCGCGCGCGTGGTCTCGAGGGTCACGACCGGGGGGGAGGTGTCGAGGTCGACGACCAGCTCGCGGCTGGTCGTCCCGCGGGCGTTCGTCGCCGTGGCGCGCAGAGTGTTCCGGCCCGGCACGAGCGGCACCGTGGCCTTGTAGTTGGTTCCCTGGATCTCCGCCGGGATCCCGTTCACCTCGACCGTGAGCGGGAGCTCCCCGGTCACGCTCCCGATGACCTGGAGGAAGTTGGTGTTGACCAGGGGAGGTGCGAGCAGGTCGAGCTCGGGTGCGCCCGGCGGCGACGCGGGCGCGGTCTGGCCAAGCGAGACTCCCGGGGTGGCCGCCCCGGCCAGACACCCGGCCAGTGCGAGGCGAAACATCCAGCGCGCCATGCTCACCGCGGAAGCGTACTAGGCGCAGGGGCGCCGTGCACAGCTGGCCGGCCGCCGGTCAGGGAAAGACGATCCGAGCGTTCTCTTCGCTGACGCGCACGACTTTGGTGAAGACGCGTCCGTCGGCCATCGTGGCCTTGAACGTGTGGACACCTTCCTCGAGGCGGATGTCGCCGAGCGGCGTCTCGCCGATCTCGATGCCGTCGATGGCAATCGTCGCCCAGGGCGTGGCGTTGATGTTCGTGCTGATCACCGACAGTGCGCGCGCGGGCGCTGCTGCTGCGACGGGCGGCTCCACTGCGGGCGCGGATGGAGTGGCGATGCTCAGCTCGGTGTCTGCCTTCCCGTTGCCCACGGGCGGGAGCACCTCGCCGACGCGCTCCTCGTAGCCGGCGGCGCCGAACCAGATGCCGAGACCGAGCGCGCTGACGAACAGCAGGCCGGTGACCGCGCGCCGCACGCCCTTCCGCTCCCGGCGCCCGCTGTTCACTTCGACTTCGCCGTACTCGTCGCCCTCGAGGTCCGGGAGCGACTGCACCTCGGCGGCCTCGACCGGCGCGATGTCCTGCTCCGGGTCGCCGAGCACGGCCTCCTGCTCGTCGTAGGAGGGGCGGCCGAGCTCCGGCGTGTCGTTCGTGCGAACGCTCGACAGGCGCAGGTGGAGCAGGGCGATCTCGCCGTGCAGGGCTCGGGGCATGCCCCCGGTGCGCTTCATGAGATCGCCGATGCGCTCCTCGCTGATGCAGGCGCGCAGCTCGCGCGAGGCACCCGCGCGGTCCAGGCGCTCGCGCAGGTAGGTGAGCGCTTCGTTCGGGCTGAGCGGTGCGTCGTAGCGGACGATGGCGAGCGACCGACCGAGCGGACCGCACACGTCCGGAATCTCGCCGTCCGAAGTGAACGCCAGCGCAACGGCGAGCGAGCCCTGGGCTCGGGTCACGAGCTCCGCGATGCGTTCCGCTACGTCCAGGCGCAGGGCGTCGGCGTCGTCGATCAGCAGCACGAGCCGCCAGCCGCGCATGCGCAGCTCCTGCGCTTGCCCGAGCAGTGCCGTCTCGGTGGGCGAGAGCTCGGGCTCCTCGCCGGACTGACCGAGCCAGCCGCGCAGCTTCTCGAGGCGCGGCGCCGTCTCGCCGACGCGCTCCATCGAGAACAGCCCGCGCGAGTCGAGCTCGTGCAGCACCCAGTTCCAGAGCTCCTCGGCGCCGAAGCGGTTGTACTCGATGCGCACGCACACGGCATGCCGCGCGAGCCGGCGCTCCATGAGCTTGAGCAGCAGCGACTTGCCGATGCCGGGGGGGCCGACGAGTCCGACCAGTCGCGACTCGGCGAGGCCGGCGCCGAGCTCGGCGAGCGCCTCTTCGGTCGCGGGCCGCGACACGTACAGCGCGGTCTCGTCCTTGGAGCCGAACGGGTCGATCAGCATCGGCAGTTCCTGACAGCGGGCACGCTGGAAGACTGAGAAACGCGGAGGCCGGCTGCCAGGCCCCCCAGGCCACAGAGACGGTGCGGAGACGGCTAAAGCTCCGCCCCAACGCCAGCCCTGTGGCTCGGACTCTATCATGGGGCTGACCAAAAAAGGTGTGCCAGCGTCCTGAATCTGCAGCCCGTGGGAAGTTTTCCCGGGGTGTCCGGCAGCTGGAACGGCTGCTGCGTGCGCATGCGCTGGCAGCGCGCACGCGGACCGCCGGCAGCGCGTGACGCCTAGCGTCCTACGAGGCCGTCGATACCTTCTGCGCGGGCCCGTAGCTCAGCTGGCAGAGCAGTGGACTTTTAATCCATCGGTCCCGGGTTCGAGCCCCGGCGGGCCCACCAGCAGCGCTCTTTCCTGCTCAGCGCTGCGGTCCCTCGTTCAGCAGGAACCAATACAGCCCGAGCTGGCCGACCGCGGACGAGAACTCGCCGAACGCGATCGGCTTGCGCACGTAGCTGTTCGTGCCGAACTGGTAGCTCGCGACCACGTCGCGCTGCTCCTTGGACGAGGTGAGCACGACCACCGGCAGCGTGCGCGTCTTCTCGTTGGCGCGCAGGGCCTTGAGCACCTCGATGCCGTCGAGCTTCGGCAGCTTGAGGTCGAGCAGCACGACCGAGGGCAGCAGCTCGGGGTCGCGGTCGGCGTACGGGCCCTGCGCGAAGATGAAGTCCAGGGCTTCCTTGCCGTCGCGCACGACCTTGAGATCGTTGCCGACCTTGGCCTGGCGCAGCGCGTGGACCGTCAGCTCCTCGTCGTCCGGGTTGTCCTCGACCACCAGAATGAACTTGTTGCCCATGGCGATTGCCTTCCTGTTTCGCGCTCGCTGCGCTCAGAGTGTGAAGAAGAACGTGGCTCCCTGACCTTCGGCTGCCTCTGCCCAGATGCGCCCGCCGTGGCGCTCGAGCGTGCGCCGCACGCTGGCCAGGCCGATTCCGGTGCCCTCGAACTGCGCGTCGGTGTGCAGCCGCTGGAACACTCCGAACAGCTTGTTCGCGTAGGCCATGTCGAAGCCCGCGCCGTTGTCGCGCACGAAGTAGACGGGCCGACCCGCATGCAGCTCGCGGCCGAACTCGATGCGCGGCTGCTCCTGCTTGCGCGTGTACTTCCAGGCGTTGTCGAGCAGGTTGCCGAGCGCGGCTCGCACGAGCGCAGGGTCGCCCTTGGTCTCGAGGCCCGACGCGATCACGACCTCGACCTGGCGGTCCGGCTCGCTCGCGGCGAGCTCCTGCAGGAACTCCCGGGCCAGCGCGCTCAGATCGACCGGGACGTGGCGCACCTCGGCGCGCGAGATGCGGGCGAGCTCGAGCAGGCCCTCGATCAGCTCGGCCATGCGCCGGCTGGCCGCGCGCATGCGGTCCACGTAGCGCCGCGCATCCGGGACGAGCGCCTCGCTGAAGCGCTGGACGAGCACCTCGCCGAAGCCGTCGATCGCGCGCAGCGGCGCGCGCAGGTCGTGGGACACCGAGTACGAGAAGCTCTCGAGGTCGCGGTTGCTCGCCTCGAGCTCGGCGGTCCGGGCGCGCACGCGCTCCTCGAGCTCGTCGCGCGCGCGGGCCAGTGCCGTGTCGCGCGTCTGGATCTCGGAGAGCATGTGGTTGAAGCCCTCGACCAAGCGGCCGAGCTCGTCGCGGCCGTGCAGCGGGGCGCGCTTCGAGTAGTCGCCCTCGGCGCGCATGTTCTCCATGACGTGCTCCAGGTCGATCACCGGGCGGGTGAGGACGTTGCCGAGCCAGCCGGTCAGCAGTGGGATCACGATGGCCGCCGCCGCGAGCAGCAGTGCCATCATGAGCAGGGTCGAGCTCGTACGCTCCCCGACCTCGCTCATGTCGGAGCGCAGGGCGAACGTGCCGATGCGCTCGCCTGCCGAGAAGATCGGCTCGTACACCTCGAGGTGTCCATCCAGCTCGCGGCTGCCGTCCGCGCGCGGCCGTGCCGGCGGCGCGAGCTCGCGGTCGCCGCGGTAGGAGGCGAAGAGCCGGCCCTGGGCATCGTAGATCGCGGCGAACACGATGTGCTTGTCCGCGTGCAGTGGCGCCAGGATGTCGCCCGCGGCGTCCCGCTGCTCGAACTCCAGGGCGGCACTGCTCTGGTCGCCCACGATCACGGCCAGCATGCGCGCCTGCTGCGTCAGGTGGGTCCAGGTGGTGACGCGCTGCACGCCGAGCACGACCGCGAACGCTCCGAGCAGCACGACACCGCTCGCCGCCAGGCAGATCACCCGGAGCTTGGTGCCGATCGGCAGGCTCTGGAAGACTTCGACGGGCGCGCGCATGGCTCAGGGCTCCGCCCCCACGATCGTCGCAACGCGCAGCAGCTTTGAGTCCACGGCGAGGTGCTGGCGCTCGACGGCCGTGCGATTGATGTGCAGGCTCGGCTTCTGACCTTCGATGATGATGGCGACCATGCCGCCGTGCGCGGCAAAGCCCGCCTGCTCGCCCACGGTCAGCACGGGCATCTTCTCGACCAGGTTCAGGATCTGCGCGACGCGGCTGCTCTCGGAGCGCGGCACGAACAGGATGTGCACGCTGCGGATGTCGGCGACCTCGGGGAAGCGGTGGATCTCGAACGCGCGGTTGTGCACGCTCTTCTGGGCGAGGGTCTGGTCGAGCGCAGGACCGAACGGGTCGTTGCCGACGATGCCGATCTGGATCGGCGCGCTGGTGCTCGGGAACGCGGGATCCGGCCACGCCACGTACTTGGCGAGGTTGAACAGGAAGCCGGCCTTCACGACGTACTCGGGGATCTCCTCGTCGGCCACCGCCGCGGGCGGAGCCTGAGAGGCCGAGGCTGCGGCGAGGGCGACGCCGCAGAGCAGCAGCGGACACGCGAGATGCGTGCCGAGTGCTCGCCGCAGGCTCATTTGAACCGCCAGCTCAGCTGCAGGAACACGTCCCGCTCGATGGCGCTGCCGGTGAACGTGTACTCGGCGTGCTCGCTGTGCAGCAGGTTGTGGCCGACGAGCGCGACCTCCATGCCGCTGCCGGACAGCCAGGCCAGGCGCAGGTCGGCCTCGGTGTAGCGTCGCACGCGGGAGGCGGGCAGGCGCCCGACGTAGCGGCCCATCAGGTCGAGCGACAGGTTGAACGGCAGGTTCATCGACGAGCGCAGCCAGAGCTGGTTGCGCGGCGCGATGCCCTCGTCCTGGTCGTCGGTGGGGCCGCTGCCGTCGGTGTTGGCGCGCGTCTGGTGGGCGTTGATGGAGAGGTGCGTGTAGCTCGTGCGCAGCATCCACCAGGGCGCGAGCTCGAGGTCCAGCGACAGCTCTGCGCCGTACGAGCGCACGCGGTTCTCGTTCACGATGAAGATCGGGGAGACGGCGTGCGGCGGTAGCGGCGTGAGCTCTGCGAAGGCTCGGCCGACCGTGAAGGAGCGCAGGTCGTCGTAGAAGTTGGCAAACAGCGCGAAGTCGAGCGCCACGTGCTCGGCGGGGCGCGTGCGGTAGCCGCTCTCGAGCGCGAACAGCTGCTCGGCGCGGAAGTGCTCGGTGCCGAAGTTCGATACGAGCACCGGAGTGGTGCCCGAGCGCGTGGCGCCCTGGTTGATGCGGATGTCCACGTCCAGGATGGAGGGCGTGCGCACGGCGCGCGAGGCGGCGAGCCAGGCGGTGCTGCGCTCGTCGACGGCCAGCGCCAGGCGCGCGTTGGGCAGCACCTCGAAGCCGCTGTAATCGTTGTGCTCGATGCGCGTTCCGAGCGTGAGCCAGAGGCGGTCCTGGATCAGCGTGATCTCGTCCTGACCGAACAGGCTCCAGATCGAGTCCGTGCGGTTCTCGGTGGCGAGACTGAACACGAAGCTGCTCTCGGCGTTGCTCGCGAGCAGGCGGTAGCCTGCGCCCACGACGGCGTCGTGACCGGGGCGAGGCGGGAAGCGGTACTGCGTCTCCAGATCGCCCGTGTGCAGGCGGTCCGCGAACAGGTCGCCCTTGCGCGACGTGTAGTCGTAGTAGGTGCGCACGTCGAGACTCGACTGGCCTCCGAGGCTGCGCTCCCAGGCGCCGAGCAGGTGGCCGCCGCGCAGGTCGGCGCGGTCGTTGTACACGGTGTTGCGGATCGGGGCGAGCGAGATCGCGAGACCCTGCGTGTCCGCGCCGCCGTCGTAGAACTCGCCCTGCAGGCGCAACTGGTCCTCGCCGCGCGACCAGTCGGAGCGGAAGTCGGCCCGGCGCATGTCCAGGCCGTCGTTCGCCTGGTGCTCCGTGTTGGAGGCCTGCGCTCCCTCGTCGAACGACGAGATCTTGCCCGAGATCCGGACGTGCTGCTCCTCGCCCAGCGCGAAGCCGTAGCGCCCGCCGACCAGGCTGCGCAGCTCGCGGCCCGTGGCCAGCTTGAGCAGCCCGCCGGGCGATGCCTCGGCGCGTTTGCTGATGATGTTGACCACGCCGTTGACCGCGTTCGTGCCCCACAGCGTTCCGCCCGGGCCGCGCACGACCTCGATCCGGTCGACGTTGTCGAGCAGCGTGTCCTGCACGTCCCAGTAAACGCCCGACTGAAAGTTGGAGTAGACCGTGCGGCCGTCGCGCAGGACCAGCAGCTTGTTGGCGTTGCCGCCGTTGAAGCCGCGCGCGCTGAGCTGCCAGGTGTTCGAGCGCGAGCGCTCGACGTGGAAGCCCGGGACCATGCGCAGGGCCTCGGCCAGGTTGTACGCACCCGTGCGCTGGAGATCCTCGCCGCGGATGACGTAGACCGCAGCGGGTACACGCGCGAACGGTTCGGGCGTCTTGCTGGCGATGCTGACGTTCACGTTCATCAGGTCGTCGATGTCGATCTGCGTCACGTCGGTCTGCAGCGCCTTGGATTCGGCACGGGCCGCGCCGGCTGACCAGGTCAGGGCCAGCGCGAGCGCGGCGATCGACGAACGGTGAGAGCGTCGGCGCGTCGTGTGTTCCACCGGAATCCCCCATTGGGCCCGCGCCGTCGCTGCAGCGCGATCAGAGCCCAGCTTCTCCGTGGTCCGCTTCGGCGCAGCTGCGCAAAAAAGTGACCGGAACACACTGACTCATTTGAGGGGGGCAGCGAGCGCCCGGGCGTGTTGCGCGCCCGGGCGCTCGCTGCGAGATCCGCGGCGGATGGGGGAGGCTAGGCGGGGGTCGGCGGCTCGGCGCGCGCGGGGGCGTGCGCCGCCACGTTCGCGGACAGCCGGAGCTGTTCGCGGACGTGAAGTCGCTGCGCGTGTCCCTCACCGTCGATCAGGATCATGTGTCGCCAGTTGAGCGGGGGTCCATCCACGTGGATCGAACGCAGGCGCTCGATACGGAGCTCGAACTCGGCGAGCTCGATCCGGACCGTTTCCGCCGCGGATTCGTGCGCGAGGGCGAAGAGGGGCAGCCAGCGGGCGACGAGCTCGCCGCCTGGGAGCATGCACGAGACCTCGACCTCGACTCGCCGATGCGAGATGCCTCGCGCGACCTGGTGGAAGAAGGCGGGCCACTCGTGGCGCTGCAGTCGCTGGAGTCGATTGCGCATGGCTCTCCTCGGCTCGGGGCGACCGCGCTTGGGGGTGCGCGTCGTCCTGAGCGGAGTTTCCGGGACCGCAGTGACTGCGACCTTGATCCAGATCAAGGCAGTCGCCGTTCCTCGGTCGGTACGCTTGATGCAAGCTGGGCCTCACTGGAGAACGGATATGCCAGCCCCGCATCTGTTCTGGACCCTGCTCGCGCTTGTTGCTCTTCAGCCGTTGCTGCGCGTGTGTCTGCGGCTGATCGCGCGGCGTTGGCGCATCACGGCGCTCGAGCGCAAGCGCGGCTCGCGCGTGATCCTGCTCCTACACCGCGAGGAGACGCTCGACGTCCTCGGCTTCCCCTTGCTGCGCCACGCACACATGGAGCCGGCCGAGGACGTGCTGCGCGCGATCCACCTCACCGACCGCGAGGTCCCGATCGACCTGATCCTGCACACGCCGCCGGGCAAGGCGCTCGCCGCGCTCCAGATCGCCCGCGCGCTGCGGGCCCACCCCGCGCGCGTCACGGTGTTCGTCCCTCACTACGCCATGTCGGGGGGGACGCTGATTGCGCTGGCGGCCGACGAGATCTCGATGTGCCCGCATGCCGTGCTCGGTCCGATCGACCCGCAGTTCGGCGCGTTTCCCGCGGCGTCGCTGATCAAGGTCGCGGGCCAGAAGTCGGTGGACGCGGTCGACGACCAGACGCTGATCCTCGCCGACATGGGGCGCAGGTCGGTCGCGTGCATCCGCGACGCGGCGCGCGAGCTGCTGCACGGACATCTGCCGGCGCACCAAGCCGAGGCCTTGGCCAAGGTGCTGTCGACGGGAAAGTGGACGCACGAGCATCCGATTCCGCACGGCCTGGCGAAGGAGCTCGGTCTGCCCGTGAGCGCAGACATCCCGCGGGAAGTGGTCGAGCTCATGCGGCTCTACCCGCAGCCGACGGCTGCGCCGAGTCTGGGATACACACCTCCCCAGCGACCGAGCGCGTCGGCCGGAGAGCTCTCCCAACCTGTGTGAGGGTGTGCGTGACGGTGCGTGAGGCGCCGGAGAGGACGCCGCGGCTCAGACCTGGACGGCGAGAGCCTCGCGGTCTGCGATGCGTACCTGGTGGGCACTGTGCAGAGCGATCGCCCCCCGCTGCTGGAGCCGCGTGAGCGTCCGGCTCACGGTCTCCACGGAGAGCGCCAGATAGTCCGCGATGTCATAGCGGGACATCTGGAGGGCAATCTCCGCAGGTGGAGTCGCGCCGGAGCGCTGCGACAGCTCGAGCAGGAACGCACCGACGCGCTCGGATGCGGTCATGCGCCCCAAATTGAGCAATCGGGCCTCCATCTGGTGCATCCACTGGAACGCCATGGAGCGGATCTCGGCCCCGGTGGCGGGGTCGGACTCCATCAGCTCCTCCACCGCGCGGCGCGGATAGCGCGCCAGCACGGTGCCGCGAACGACGGCCTCGGCCGTGAAGAGGCCCGAGTCGTCGGTCTGCACGAAGCCGAAGAGGTCACCTGGGAACAGAAAGGACACGATCTGACGGCGCCCGTCGGGAAACAGCGCGCAGCGGCGCACCAGACCCGACATCACCCGGTACCAGTCGCCACGCGCTTCCCCCGTCACGTCGATCTGGTGGTCGCGGGGATAGGGGAGCACACGCGCCTTGTCGTCGAGAGCTGCGAGGGGATGAGTTTTCATATGCGTCGTGAATAGCAAGTGCGGTGCCGGTAACGCACTGTTGTGGACGACACCGAAATGACGGCCCGGTGGCGCTTTCGCGACGGGGGTTAATCGCCGCGTTTCTGCGCCGGAGGTCGTGAGAGCAGACCCGCGCTCAGGCTCCGTCGACCAGGTCCCCGACGGCGTCGCGGTAGCGCGCGATCGCGTCGATGTGCGCAGCGGGCTCCTTCAAGCCGACGTTCATGGTCACGACCGCCGTGTGGGTCATGCCCAGGTCCTGGAGCTCCTTCGTGCGGTCGCGGGCCTTGCTGACGTCCTCGGTGAACAGGGTCATGCACTCGAGGCCGATCCGTGCAGGGTCGCGTCCTGCCGCGCGCGCTGCCTTGTGCATGGTCGCGATCTGGCTGCGCAGCTCGGGGTTGTAGTGTGGGATCCAGCCGTCGGCGAGGCGCGCCACGCGGTCGATCACCTGGGGCGCCATGCCCCCGAGCCAGATCGGGATCGAGCGGCGCAGGGGCAGGGGGTTGAGCCCGGCCTCGCTGACGGTGTGCCAGCGCCCCTGGTAGCTGATGACCTCTTCCGCCCACAACTTCCGCATGAGATCGATCTGCTCTTCACTGCGCGCGCCGCGGTTGTGGAAGTTCTCGCCGAGCGCCTCGTACTCGACGTCGTTCCAGCCAGTGCCGATGCCGAGGCGCAGGCGGCCCTTGGAGAGCACGTCGAGGGAGGCCGCCTGCTTGGCGACCAGCGCCGTCTGGCGCTGCGGCAGGATGATCACGCCGGGGACGAGCTCGAGCGTCGTGGTGCGTGCAGCCAGGTAGCCGAACAGCACGAAAACCTCGTGAAACATGCTGGTGTCGGTGTACGGATCCTTCCAGTCCGGGCGGTTGCGGGTGCTGGCGCCGAGCACGTGGTCGTACGCGATGATGTGGTCGTACCCGAGCGCCTCGGCCGTCGTCGCGAACCGCGCGATCATCTGTGGGTCGGTACCGATTTCCGTCTGCGGAAAAACCACTCCGAGCTTCACGCCTGTCCTCCGTTGCCGCCGTTGGCTGCCTGGTCCCGTCGGTCGCGAGTAGTTCGCCACGCGACTGCCCGGAGTTCAAGTGCGAAACGCGCGCCGTCGAAGCATGGGCGTGATGCCGCGCCTTTCGCGCGTGCTCGCGACAGCAGGGGCAAGCATGTTCGGAACCCGACAGGGGATGACGCGTCGGCGACGATCGGCGGGGCTCGCCCTCGCAGTCGTTTCGCTGCTCGGTGCGACGGCACCTGGCCCCGCCAGCGCGAACAACGAGGACTACACCGACCTCGACATCTTCGAGCTGAGCGCGCTGAGCGCCTCGGTGACGTCGGTCTCCGGCCGCCCCCAGAGGATGCTCGAGGCGCCGGCAGCGATCGCGGTGATCGATGCCGAGGACATCCGGCGCTCCGGTCACACGGCGCTGCCCGAGATCCTGCGCATGGTGCCCGGCGTGCACGTGGCCCGCGTCAACTCGAACGTCTGGGCGATCAGCGCGCGCGGCTTCACCAACGAGTTCGCCAACAAGCTTCTGGTCCTGGTCGACGGCCGGGTGATCTACACGCCGAGCTTCTCGGGCGTGTTCTGGAACCTGAACGACGTCTCGCCGGAGGACATCGAGCGCATCGAGGTCATCCGCGGGCCGGGCGCGACCATCTGGGGCACGAACGCCGTCAA
>Ga0190274_10001259_pt1 | contig 14853 bp, 9 predicted proteins | sample Popmic531T_FD_133002 | JGI IMG/M metagenome (GOLD analysis project Ga0190274, IMG submission 133002) | Populus adjacent soil microbial communities from riparian zone of Yellowstone River, Montana, USA - 531 T | ecosystem: Environmental > Terrestrial > Soil > Riparian zone | place: USA: Montana...
ATGGCCAGCGAGGATCATGATATTGCCGAAATAAACCATACATATCTTTTTGGAAAAAAAATAGAGTGGGCAACCGCCGGAACCGGTCCGGCAGGACGTTTAATTTGCAATGGTGTTGATACTGTGATTGAAGAATTGAAAATCATTTCCGGCAGCAATAGTGAAGCAGGAAAGCTGTTCTCAATGCTTTCAGATGCCTACAAGGAAGGTCGTTCCCTTTCTGATGCAACACGAAATTTAGTCAATGCTCTTTTTGGAAAATACGGATTGATCATAATTGATTCTGACAATGCAAAGCTGAAGAAGTTATTTGCTCCGGTTATGAAGGAAGAGTTGCTTCACCAGGTTTCGTTTGAAAAAACCAAACCTGCAATTGCCTCCCTTGAAAAGATGAATTATGAAATTCAGGTCAGTCCTCGGGAGATAAACCTTTTTTACATGCAGGATCATTCCCGGGAGCGGATTGTAAAAGAGAATAAAGATTTCAAAGTTTTGAATACAGGAAAGTCATGGAATGAAACGGAAATTCTTGACGAACTTGAAAAAAATCCTGAACGGTTCAGTCCCAATGTTGTGCTGCGGCCATTGTACCAGGAAACAATATTGCCAAACATTGCATACGTAGGCGGGCCCGCTGAAATTGCTTACTGGCTTGAATATAAAAACATGTTTGATCATTTCGGGTGCAACTTTCCCGCACTGGTTTTGCGCAACTGTGCTATGATTGCTGATGCCGGTTCTGCAAAGCGCATGCAGAAGTTGAAAATTTCAGAAGGAGATGTTTTCAAATCTGCCGACTTGCTTTCAAAAGAGTTTATAAAAAATGACAATGCAGGTTTTTCGATGGAAGAAGAAATTGCAATGTTCAACAAGGCTTTTGATTCACTTTATCGCAAAGCAACGGCGATTGATCCTACAATTTCAAAATCGGTTGCGGGAGAAAACCAGAAACAGCTCAATGCAATAAAATCGCTGGAAGAAAAAATTATCAGGGCGGAAAAGAAAAAGCATGAAATTTCAATTCAGCAGATACAAAAGCTGAAGGATAAATTTTTTCCGGGTGGAACCCTGCAGGAACGACATGATAATTTTATTCCCTTTTACCTGGAACATGGCGAAACGTTTTTTGATGATTTGCTGAAAACTTTTGAACCTGTCAGCACAAAATTTCACTTTCTTTTTGAACAGTACGCTGGAATTTGAAACTTCCGTTCGGGATTCAATAAAATTTTTTTCTGGCATTAAAACCTCCATTTCGAAAGTGTATTTTCGCGCCATGCATGAATCCATCCTGATTATTGATTTCGGTTCCCAGTTTACCCAGCTGATTGCAAGAAGGGTTCGGGAACTCAATGTGTATTGTGAGATTCATCCATTTAACCACCTTCCTGAAATAGGACCCTCAGTAAAAGGTGTCATTTTAAGCGGCAGTCCTTCATCCGTGCGGGAAACGAATGCTCCGGCAATAAACCTGGATGCCCTGCGCAATAAATTGCCTGTCCTTGGGGTTTGCTATGGCGCTCAATTGCTTGCATACAGCAGTGGGGGAGAGGTCATTCCTTCAAAAATACGGGAGTATGGCAGGGCCAACCTTAAAATGATTGATGCCGGCTGTGAATTGCTCAAAAATATTCCGATGGATTCCACGGTATGGATGAGCCATGCCGATACGATTTCAAAAGTTCCCGATAATTTCGAAGTGGTGGCCAGCACCGGTGACGTGCGCGTAGCAGCATTCCAGATCAGGAATGAAAAAACTTTCGGCATACAATTCCATCCTGAAGTAACACATTCAGTGGATGGAAAGAAGCTGCTTAAAAATTTTGTGATTGATATCTGCGGCTGCCGCGGAGACTGGACCCCGGCTGCTTTCATCGATGAAACGGTAAGCCAGCTCAAATCAAAGCTGAATAATGACCAGGTTGTACTCGGTTTATCGGGTGGAGTGGATTCCTCTGTTGCCGCGATGCTGCTTCATAAAGCCATCGGCAAAAACCTTCATTGCATTTTTGTAGACAATGGCCTGCTCCGTAAAAATGAATTTGACAAAGTATTGTTTTCATACAAACACCTTGGCCTCAATGTAGCTGGTGTGGACGCTAAAAATAAATTCTACGATGCGCTGAAAGGTTTGACCGATCCGGAGCAAAAAAGAAAAGCCATCGGCAAAATTTTTATTGACGTTTTTGATGAGGAGGCGCACCGCATCAGTGATGTTAAATGGCTTGCACAGGGAACCATTTATCCCGATGTGATTGAATCGGTGTCAGTAAAGGGACCATCGGCAACAATCAAATCGCATCACAATGTTGGAGGGCTTCCCGAAACGATGAAGCTTAAAATAGTGGAGCCGTTGAAATCGCTATTCAAAGACGAGGTAAGAAATGTCGGCGGCCAGTTGGGGCTGGATCAAAACATCCTGGGAAGACATCCTTTTCCCGGTCCGGGACTTGCCATCAGGATCCTTGGTGACATTACTCCTGAAAAAGTTGCCAGGCTCCAGGAAGCGGATGATATTTTTATCCAGGCACTGATCGACAAGGACCAATATAAAAATGTATGGCAAGCCGGCGCGATATTGTTGCCCGTGCACAGTGTCGGGGTGATGGGCGATGAACGTACTTATGAGAATGTCATCTGCCTGCGTGCGGTAACATCTGTTGATGGAATGACAGCGGACTGGTGTCATTTGCCATATGAATTTCTTGCAGATGTCTCCAACCAGATTATCAGGCGGGTAAAAGGAGTGAACCGCGTGGTTTACGACATATCTTCAAAACCGCCGGCGACGATTGAATGGGAATAATTGGAAAAGATGAGAACACTAAAAATTATTTTTTTACTGATTGCCTGCTGCTGGATAAGCAATTCCATGGCGCAACGGTATGAGCTGAATAAAAAGGACACTTCGCAGGTTCAATGGATCAAGGGAAATAAATTCTATGTCTATAAAGTAGAAAAAGGAGAAACGATTTATTCAATTACAAAAAGGTTCAAAGTTACTGAGGACGAACTGAGAAAAAACAATCCTGATCTGAAGGATGGCTTAAAGAATAAAATGCAGCTGCTGATCCCCGCATCAACAGCAGGTAAGAAACCTGACGCAGATAAGAAAGCAGAAAACATAAAGCAGGCGGCGAAAGAAATAAAAGTCGGAATGATGCTTCCGGTCAATATCTGGAAAAACATAATCCCGGATTCAGTATCTGAAGATTCAACCGGCAATGAAATAGATCCTGAGTCGCTTACACAACTTGAATTTTATGAAGGGGCAATGCATGCACTGGATTCACTCGCTTCAAAAAATCTAAAGATCCATCTTTCTATTTTTGATACTGAGAATGATTCTGCACATGTAAGCAAGCTGCTGCGTGAACCAAAAGTCAAAGAACTGAATTACATCATTGCAACCGGTAATACAAATGTGCTGAAGCGGTTGAACCAATATTCAGTTGCGGCGAAGATTGACCTTCTCACACCGGTATTGAATTCATCGGAAGTGATGAAGAATAATACGCATGGCTATGCGTTGTCGCCAAGTTCGGTCACGCAGTGCTATGAAGCAGGAAAGATGTGCGCGGTCAAGTTTAAAAATTCAAACCCGCTTGTAATACAATCGGGGATTGCAAAGGAACATGAAAGGGCGCAGGCATTCATCAATGGATGGAACGACAACTCCGAAATGAAATGCCGCAACATGGATTATTCAAAGGGAGAATTTACATCCCTGCTTGCAACTCTGGTGAAAGAGAAAAACAACCTTCTGTTTGTTCCATCCTCGAATGAAGATTTTGTAAACAACCTTGTCACAAAGCTCAACGATACAACGGATGTTTACCAGGTTACAATGGTGGGGATTCCTACATGGCAGTATTTCGGTAGTATTGATCCGGGTGTGCTGGAAAATCTGCATACCCATCTATTCACTGCTACCAAATTCGATTATGATGACGTTCAATCGGTTTCGTTCCGAAGATTTTTCAGGAGTATGTATATGACGGAACCATCAGAGTCGGCCTTCCAGGGATATGACGCCATGATGCTGATCGGGAAAAGCAATTTTCCGGGTATTCAAACTCCGGGATTAATAAACGACATGGGAGGATTGTATTCCACGTACCGTTTTGTCAAAGTGAATGGAATGAATGAAAACCAGTTTATTCACATGGTACGGTTCGAAGGATACAAGCTTGTTGAGGCTGAATAAAGCCAGGAGAAAAGAATCAAGAATCTAGAGTCAAGAATCAAGAGTCAGGAAAAAGGAGATGATTTCCAAAGAAGAAATTTCAAATGCATTCCAGGTGTTGCAGGATAAAATTTGCCAGGGACTTGAATTGCTGGATGCAAAATCAAAGTTTGTTGAAGATCAGTGGACAAGGCCTGAAGGCGGAGGCGGAAAATCAAGGGTGATACAGAATGGAAACGTTTTTGAAAAAGGAGGCGTGAATTTTTCCGCAGTCTTCGGAAAAGCGCCGGTATTTCTACAGAAGGAATTGCAGAATTCAGAGTCGAAATTTTTTGCAACCGGTGTCTCAATTGTAATTCATCCGCAAAGCCCATACGTTCCGATCATCCACATGAATGTGCGATACTTTGAAATGGATGAAACAAAGTGGTTTGGCGGCGGCATTGATTTAACCCCCGTTTATTTTTTTGAAGATGATGTTCGCTTTTTTCACCGGCATTTAAAATCCATCTGCGACAAGTTCAATAAATCCTATTACCCGGAATTCAAGTCATGGGCTGATGATTACTTTTTCATCAGGCACAGGAATGAAACCCGCGGTGCCGGCGGTATTTTCTTCGATCATTTAAAACCATCAGCAGAGGTAACCGCTGACCGGTTGTTTGAGTTCGTGATCGCAACGGGAGAAGCATTTATACCTGTGTATTCAGAAATTGTAAACAGGAACCGGGATAAGTCTTTTGGCGAGCGGGAGAAAGCATGGCAACTGCTCAGGCGCGGACGCTATGCAGAATTTAACCTTGTTTATGACCGCGGAACAAAGTTCGGGCTTGAAACAGATGGCCGTACCGAATCTATCCTGATGAGTTTGCCGCCATTGGCATCCTGGACGTATAATTATAAGCCGCTGCCGGGAAGCGAAGAAGAAAAAACCCAGCAGATGCTGGGTAAAGGCCTGGATTGGATTTCCTGATGGAAGATGTGAAAAAAAATACTTTTCAGGTTTTCAAGAACAAGGATGCTGATTATATTTGCAGTCAAAACTAATGAAGATGGAACATACTCACGATTCAGCACAAGAACAAAAGAAAGGACTCTGGTATACATATTTCGGTGAAACCGGTGCAGCCGTAGTTGCATTCCTTTACGTTACATTTTTATTCTGCTGCATTTACGCTTTTCTCCGCTGGGGTTAACCCCATAGTTTACTTCGACATCTTCTTGATCTTGGCTACATAATTTACGTCTTCGGCGTAGTAAGTTCCAAGAAACGTGAGGTATTTATCTGTCAACTTGAAACACTGGTCCTGCCAAAGTTTGTAGTCAGCAACAGCATCCATCCACGTAGCATACACGGCATAATTGTTCTTCTTGGCATACTTCCTAAGTTCAGCCTGCGTTCCTTTGATGATCGTATCTTCACCGGGAAGGTAAATTCCAATGGCAGTAGTTTTACGCTGGCAAGGGAAACGCATTCCAAGCATATTGTTTGCACGCTTAAAAAGGAATGATGTCATATGAGCACTTTCAATCCTGATCTGCGCATAAACTTCTTCAGGGCAGATGATCTTGTTCAATTGAATCTCACTTTTCAGATTCTCATCAGTACAAGGGATTGAATACCTGCGTTTGTTAAAATATTCAGCTGACGTACGGGATTCGCTGGTGCTTACTGAACTATAATCATTGATGCAAAAGCACAGTACAAATACAAGTATCAAAGCTGCAGTAAGACGTTTGATAAACCATGTGGAAAACAACAGGGTCGGAGCCAGGTGATTTGAACATACCGGGTTTGTACACACGGTTACCTGATTTTCGGTCTTGTAATGTTTTGAATGACAACAACAAGTTTTCATAATTTCTCAGTTTTAGTATCCGCTTTCTAAACATGGTGTGTGTCGTTTACATTACTAATTAAAGCTTTTTCAGGGCCAAACCCGGTTTCTATTTGGTGAACTGGGTAACCGTATATGGCTAAAGGCAGCATCAGTACTGCGAATGACGCCCTCCGAGCCTTTAAAAAACAGCCCCAGTCCTACCATAATTAACATTATGTTAAATTACTCCCTTCCATCGCACAACCTGTTTTGAGACTATAAAAACTATTCTGAATTGTTTTTTAATTGAAGTTTTTATTGATGTGAGCCGTGTGGCGAAAATGAATATTGCAGCTTGGTATTAATCTGTTTATTATTTTCGCCACACGGTTCACATCACCGTCTACAAAACAGGTTTAAAAAAACAGTCTTTAAAAAGGGGCATCAGCCGTACGCGGAAAGCGTAAAAAGGTGAAAAATGCCCGTTTTAGCTAATCATGACAAATGATGAATTAATTGAGGCTTCCATTTCTCAACTCTGTAAGGATCGTAGCAGTTATTCGCTCGACATGATGTTGAGAAAAAATGGTTATCAATTTACGGATGAACAATTCAACGCCATAGAACAGAAGCTATTTGACGCAAAAGTTATTGAGCGCGACTCAATGGTTCCAAGTAGACCCAACTTCAAACTATCAGATAATTCGCTCGAATTAGGGATATGTGATATAGGATGGAAAAACTACTTAGAGAAAAAAGAAATGACTACTCAGCCAAAAATTGAAATTAAGGATAACACTATTATTGGATCAACCGTTCAGGCTTCATCTTCTGGAAACAACCAATCCAATAATCGCTTAGAAAATAAAAATACCCCTACCCCAAAAAAGACAATCAGCAATACACTTATTGCCATTTGGATTGGCGCAGCCGCTACTATCATAGGAACCATTGTTTGTTATAAAATGGGACTGCTTTAAATCCCTAACAGCCGCCCCTTTTTAAATCAGTAAGGTGTTGCCTGCTCGCTTGAGCGAATCTTCGCAGGCGACATTTTTCTTTACTGTTTTTTTCCTCCCCTCACCTCGGCTATTCATTTTTTGTTTCACAAATGAATCACCTCCAATTTAGACATAATGTTCTGTTATGGTAGATCAACGCTTTCGCTTTTGCTCTAAGCCATAACAAACGATTATGTTAAATAGTATTATCATGAATTAGCCGGAATACAATAAAATTTCAAGGTATTATCAAGAAAAAGCTTAATTCTGATGAATTTAGAACAATCCCCCTATCCCATCTCAGAATCGACGGCGCTCAAGCCGGATCTACATCGGTTACTATTAATATAGTGTGGTTCTCCTTCTTTGAATAAAACTGCCTGAGCTCTTCCTGGATTATTCCCTTGACCTTTTTGGCTGAGGCTTCCTTTTCGACCTTCACCAGGATTCTCTTTAACCACAGGTTCTTGATTTTAGCTATCAATGGCTGATGTGGACCAATTATCCTCCTGCCCAGCTTTGCCCTGAGGCTTTCAGCAAATTCCAATGATTTTTCATGCAAAATGTCATTATCGCGGTGTTTCATCAGTATCTCAATCAGCCTTGTATGCGGCGGATAACTAAATTTCAGTCTTTCTTGTAAATCCCGCTCGTAAAATGCTTTATAATTATGTTCAACAACAAGCTGTATTACCCAATGGTCAGGCTGATGCGTTTGAATCAGCACCTGTCCGCGTTTGCGTTTTCTTCCGGAACGTCCGCTAACCTGGCTCATCAACTGGAACGCTCTTTCATGGGCCCTGAAATCGGGAAAATTCAATAACTGATCTGCATTGATAATTCCTACCGTGGATACATTTTCAAAATCCAATCCCTTTGTCACCATCTGTGTCCCTACCAGGATGTCAATTTTCCTTTCTTCAAAATCTGAAATGATCCTGTGGTAAGCATTCCTGGTCCGCGTAGAATCCAGATCCAAACGCATGATCACGGCGTCAGGAAAAAAAATGGAAATCTCTTCTTCGATCTTTTCTGTTCCGAAACCTTTAATTCCGAGATGATGATCTCCGCACCTATGGCATACTGCCGGCGGGTTTGACGTGTACCCGCAGTAATGACATTTCAGCTGGTTAACCTGTTTGTGGTAAGTCAGCGTCACCGAACAATTCTTACACTCGGGAATCCATGCACAGTTAGCACATTCAAGTACAGGTGCAAATCCCCGCCTGTTCTGAAATAGAATTACCTGTTCTTTGTTTGCAAGCGCTTTCTCAATAGTGTCAATAAGCTCAGGAGTAAAATGCGACTTCATCTGTTTCCTCCGCGTGGTTTCTTTCACGTCGCAAACCTGGATCGCAGGCATCTCCATTCCGCCGAATCGTTCAGTGAGGGTTACCATTCCATACTTCTTCTCCTGCACGTTATGAAAAGTTTCCAGTGATGGCGTTGCAGATCCTAGCAAAGCTTTCGCCCCTGACATTTTCGCCAGTACAAGTGCTGAATCTTTTCCATTGTATCTCGGGGCCGGATCATTTTGCTTGTAAGACGAATCATGTTCTTCATCTACGATCACAAGTCCGAGATTTGAATACGGAAGAAACAATGCCGACCGCGCGCCCAATACCACCATTGCAGGCTGCTCCTCTTTTATCAGCGGATCAAAATTCCTTACCGCTTTCCAGACTTCAACCCGCTCATTGCTGTTCTGGCGGGAATGATAGATCCCTACCATATTTCCAAAATGTTTTTTCAGACGGTTTATCATCTGGGAAGTCAGCGCAATTTCCGGCAGCAAGTAAAGTACTTGTTTACCACGTTTTATCATTTCATCAATCAGGTGAATATAAATTTCTGTTTTACCTGAAGAAGTAACTCCATAAAGAAGCACAACATCTTCTCTATCAAAGTTTAGTTTAATTTCATTTAAACATATATCCTGGTGCGGACTTAGTTCAGCAACCTTTACATGCTTTGTATCCTCCGTTCTCAGCCTGTCAATTAATATTGTTTTCTCATGCAGCACGCCTTTTTTTACCAATGCAGAAACTGCGGCCCCACTTACCTGCTTATGTTTAAGCAATTCGCTTTTGGGAACCATATCCTGGTCCTGGTTCTTGTGGTCAAACAAGACTTTCATGAATGCCATCAAAGTTTCCAGTTGCTTGGGCGACCGTTTTTCCAGTTGCTCAAATACTTCCCGCAGTTGTTCATCACCTTGATAGCTTTCATGCAGACCGATAAACACGGCTTTCCTTGGCTTGTAACGATCGTGCATTTCTTCTGCCACAAGTACCACTCCCTTATCAATCATTTCTTTAACAACGGCATGGGCTGATTTCCGGTGAAGGATCCTTGCTACCTCAGTAACAGTAAGCTCATGTTTCAGCAGAAGTGCTTCATAGACCACGAATTCTTTTGAATTCAAATCTGTCTGATCCTGGCTGAAATCAGGATTAAGTATAACCTTAGATTCACTCTGAAGCTTTAGTGCAGCCGGTAAAGCTGCATTCATGACTTCACCGACGTGGCATACATAATAATCTGCAATCCATTCCCAGAATTTCAATTGGGATTCACTCACAACCGGTATTTCATCAAGAATACTTTGCACCGGCTTCACCTCATACAATTGTGGTATTTCACGATGCAATTTCCTGACAATGCCCGAATAAAATTTCTGTTTCCCAAGCTGTACAATTACACGCTTTCCCACGGCGATATCAATTGCATGCATCTCCTCCACTTCATACGTGAGAAGATTTGGAATTGCAAGCGGTAAAATGACGTCAGCAAAAAGACGTTCAGCCATAGTGCGAAAGTAATTCAAATGGCCGCCCGATAGTTAACAGGGACATTATGAAAAATGAAAAATCAGTTCTTTGAGACAAACCATTTCTCGACAAATAATTCTTCTCCGGAAACAATCATCACAAGATATTTTCCCTGGTGAATTCCCGCTGCATCGAATGAAATTTTTTCGCCCTGGCCGGCAGTCAGCTCCTGTATTGTTTTGCCTAGCATATCTACAAGCCTGGCTGCAATGGCTCCGTGATCTGATTGCAATTCAAATTTACTGGGTGTAACAATCGCTGAATATGGTTTTTCTTTATCCTTCCGATTTTCAGTAACAGCAGCGGGAAAATTGGGTGAACAATTCTGCAGCAGCTGCACTTGTACCTGCGGCGCTCCATTATTATTTCCACCTACTGAATAAACGCATCCTCCTGCATTCACACTGCTCAGGTACGACCGTTCCAGCGGAAGCGAATCAGTGATTGTATATGTCTGGTCATTGATGTTATAAATCCAAACTTTGTCCTGATCAAGTCCTGCGCTGTAACCACCGAGAATCCAAATCAATGAATCCCCGACGCAGGCGCCTGCTGATCCATGAAGTGGCATTGGCAAAGATGGTATGGAAGTCCATGTATCATTCACTTTGTCGTATTGATGTGCAGCACTTGTCGGAGCTGTATAGCCGCCTCCCCCGAATCGATAGATGTTGTTACCCGCGTTAACAATTATTCCATACCAGAAATTCATATCCGGCAAGGCATTTAATTGTGTCCATGAATCAGAAACAGGATCATAAGATTCACACAATGTTTTATCAGGCTGGCCGCTGAAGACGTATAATTTTCCATCGAGCTCAACACATTTATGAATTGCCACGGCCACCGGAAGGTTTGCTGCAGGAAACCATGCATTTGAATCCGGGTCATAAAAAAAATGCAAGTCGAGACGTTGTCCTGAAGTAGGAAATCCTCCCCCGCAGTAATGTATTTTCCCGTTCACAACTGCGCCTGCCGGTTGTTGTGCCCTGTATGGAACGGAAAGGAGCGTATCCCAGGAATCGGTAGACGGTGTATAACGGACATGCAGATCAGTAGCTACTCCGTTCGTTCCGCCACCCATCACATGTATATTTCCGTTCAACTCTACCACAACCGGAAATACGAAGCTGAGTGGAATGTCCATTTTGTTTGTCCAGTTTTGTCCATGTGCGAAAGAAAATATCGAGAGAAGAAAAGATGTTATCAGCGTTTTATTCATGCAACAATTATTTAAGTATGACTTTAAAACAAGATTAATTTCCCGATGGAGATTGAAGCAACACTACTGCAATAAGATTCGCACCAAATGCAATCCCCCAATTCATCCATACTCTGCCTTGCTTTTTTCTTTTTGCCTTGGTGACGTAACCCTTACGGTAATCGGGATTTTTTATTAATTCAGAATTGGGAATGTCCAGGTTTCTGTCTTTGGGTGTCGTCGCTGAGGTTGCGACGGCAGGTACAAGGCCTGCAAGCGGAGAGAGCAATCCGACAATCAGCGTCCACGTACCGGCAGAAGTATACCCATCATAATATTTCTGGGCATCTTTTCTTCCTTTCATTACATATTTCTCCCCTAAGGAAACAGGCCGTTTATTGATGTCTGTTTCTTCTTCGTTGATGATTGCCGCCCTGCCTGAAGAAACCCCGATATGATCTACTTCTGCTCTCGCGATCTTAGTCGATTCGATGTTTCGGGCAGATGTATAGTAATTGTAATAGACGGTGTCAGGTCCCATATAACCGATCCTTCCAAAAATTAATTCGCCACTGGTAGTGAAAATAGTATCTGAATAGGTAAAGGTTCTTTGTGCCCGGGCCTGGACACAAAATATGAAAACAAATAAGGTAAGATATCCTGTGCGCATATGGTTAGTTGTGTTAAATATAATTTATCCTTCAATCATTGGTTTGAGATTGCAAAAATTATTGCGCTCCATTAGAGGCGGATGAAAGTAAAACCACGACAATGGCATTCACTCCAAGTGCAATGCCCCAGTTTGTCCATACCCTGCTCTGCTTTATTTTCTTTGCTCTTCGGGTATAACCACTCCGGTAATCGGCATTCTCCATCAATTTTGTATTCGGATAATTCAGGTTCTTGTCCTTCGGCATGGTCGATGAACTTGAAATCGCAGGGATCAATCCAACCAGCGGCGAGAGCAAACTGACCATCAGCGTTCCCGTGCCTGCTGAAGAATAATCATCGTAATATTTTTCCGCGTCCTTCAGTCCTTTCAAGGAATATTTTTCACTGAGGGATGCACCCGGAACACCATTTATATGCTTGTCCTCTTCCTGAAGTATTTCAGTCCGCTTGGGAGAAAGACCGTTACGCTTTATTTCTGACCGGGCAATGGTTTTTGAACCGATGCTGCTATCGGCCAGGTAATAATTGTAATACACTGTGTCATCCGCCAAAAAACTGATCCTGCCGATGATGGTATCACCACGGGTGGTGAAAATAGAATCTCTATAGGTGTATGTTTTTTGTGCCAGGGCGTGGATTCCCCACAGGGCCATCGCAAGAAGAGATAGAGTTGCACGCATAACATTCATTTCTGCTAGTATAGAATTAATTTTTTATAAATCCCATACGGTAAATGAATTGATCGTTGCATAAGGTCACTATGTAATATCCATTGTTCAGACCTGTAACATCAAGAATTGATTCTTGAGTGCAATCGCTTTTAGAATAAATCTTTTGGCCCGTGCTGCAGTATATGTCGGTATTAAACTTCATTGCAGATTTTTTTGCGGCTTCTGTAAATTGGAATCGTAAGGACGAATTCGCAGGGTTTGGGTAAATAAAAACCAGTTGACCTTCGCTCATTGTAGCAAGATGAGTAAAATTGAGAACAGTATTCAGAGTTGAATTGGTCCTTACCGCCGTATTAAAATCGAAATATGCGTCAGCAAAATTAATTATCCTGGTACCAAGCGGAAGATTTTTCTTTTGCTTAATGTAGTAATTAATGAGTGCATGGCTATGCGGCTCATCAGTACTGCTGTCCGGCAACAAGATGTTATCAAGATGAAATTTCAACACACCACTCCCTGTAACATCATACGTGTAAGGATGGCTCACAGCTCCTACATGTAGTGAGGATACATTAAGGTCACTGTCAAGGGTATCTACCACCATTACATCGAAAGCTGTGTCATTCCCAATATTTTGAACCATGATTTTATAAAGCAATACGCTGTCACTAACAGATATAAAACCCTCCGCGCCCGTGCCTTTAGGTTTTACTTGCTTCTGGTTAGGGTCATACGATCCCACTACTTCACCTGAATCAATATCAATGTTATTCCCGGCGTCTACATCGCCTATCATTCCTTCAATGGTGGCGATATTGTAATATGTTCCGCTAGTACCATTTGGAATATTAAAGGTGAGTACGATATTCCTGCTTTCACCTGCAAGTAGATTTGTGAAATACCATCCCAAAGTATCACCTGCCAAAAAATCATTTGTTGGTACGGATGATTGCATAAACATAAATGGTTCATGACCAAACTTCACTTCTCCAGCAGCTATGTCGTCCCCAAGATTCTGGTAATTGATAATATATGTAATGGGTCTTACTACGCGCACGGGTGTATGGGCAATGTTCACCAGAAGGTTTGGAAGGCCAGTCAACTGCTTCATGCCGAATTGTATTGAATCAATAGAACCAACTTGATTGACTATTGAATCAACTACAGGCACTACAGGACATGAACTCAACCAGTTTTGAGGCGGTGCGCACCATACAGAATAGACAGAGTCAGGGAGGTAGGCATGATAATCACCGTTAAAGTCTGAAATTGTATAATAGGGTCCCGGATTTATTTCTATGATCCTATTCTCCACTCCTACTTCATTAAAATCCTGGTCGCAATCCTGGTTAGCATCGTAGTAGACCCTTCCTCGAAGATTGTTATTGCATATTGAACAGAATCGCTGAAGCTTAATGACGTTCTGTCCACCCTGGGATGCGGATGACAGCAATACAAAATTAAAGGGTGTTCCAGATGTATGTGGGCCGCGTATTATCGCCGCAGAAGCTACTGAATCATAACCTTCATAATATTCGCTGATCATTCCATTGGGCTTAATCTTTTCAAAAAAATATTTATTTGTCGGATCAGACCCGGACACTGAAGGAACATCATGCTTATTGCCAGCAACAAGAGGACTTCCTGAGCCATCAAGAATCAGTCTGGTTGCATAATATTTATATAGGGAGCTTTCATTAAAAGGATGTGACCATAACAGGTTACCTGCTGAATCAATTTTATGAAGGATATTGGTCATTCCTCCCACTGTTGAATGAATCTGCAGCGTATACAAATTATTATTTGAATCTATGATGACATCACCCAGGTTTGAATAAGATCCCTTTTGCCAAATCTGGTTAAAAGCAGGATCATACTTTCTTATATAAGTATTGGTCGCTGATAGTTTATAAAAATATTTATTGTTAGCATTATCAAATACATAATCACCTGAACCAAAACCTGACCATTGGATTGTAACGGAATCCATCGCATTGCACAAAGTATCCATCGTACCGAATAAAACATTGTTAGGGTTTCTGATTAAATAATGCAGGTTATGGTTCCTGTCATATTTTAACATCTTCGAGTTAAGGTCATAACCTGCTGTGGAATCTCCCGGCATGGGTTTATCGAAAAGTATATTACCAGACGAGTCGATCATAGTTATGTGGAGACTGGAGTTACCATTAAGATAGACGAAATAAATATTTCCATTTCCATCTGGAAGCCCCGCAACAGGACTGCCCTGAGCCCATGCCTTCTCATATTTTTTGCTTCCATTTTCATCGAAACATATGAGTCCCATGTCGTACGCGCCAAGGGAAGCGCTGAACCAGCTATATGTAGAATTTCCCTCAGTTAATATTTCTAAAACAATAGAGGGTCCCATGAAACCCGTATCCGGGAGATAAATTTTATTCCATAACAAATTTCCAAGCGTATCATATTTTAAAAGATGCTTGCTGTAA
>Ga0190274_10001260_pt1 | contig 14845 bp, 2 predicted proteins | sample Popmic531T_FD_133002 | JGI IMG/M metagenome (GOLD analysis project Ga0190274, IMG submission 133002) | Populus adjacent soil microbial communities from riparian zone of Yellowstone River, Montana, USA - 531 T | ecosystem: Environmental > Terrestrial > Soil > Riparian zone | place: USA: Montana...
GCCTTGAACTCCGCACACCGAGCCTTCGTCGCATCCACGCAGTTCACGAACGAAGCGGCGAAGCTCGCCTTATTCTGGTTAATCTTCGCGGCCGAGAGCTGACCGTTAACTATGATCCCGTTCGCAACCGTCTGAATGTCCGGCGTAAACTCCGACAACTTTGGCTGCCGTCCCAACGCTCCCTGGTACATCCGGTAGACGAAGTAGGCGGTGTACTGAGACTCCGGCGACAGGAAAAACGCCGCGCTGGTTGTCTCGCGCTGCCGGAGCGTGCATTGCGCTTCCGTCTGCCCTGCCGGTCTCCGTGCCGGATCAGCGCACTTCGTGATGTTGTCAGTCCAGAAGTCTTCGCCTGCCTGGTCCGCCTCGCGATTCAGAAAGTCTCGATACTGCTGGCGGACAAACTCCCGAGCGTTATCAATCGGATTCGGCGGCGGCGCAGCCGAGCTCACGGTAAACTGCAAACTCTTTACCGGCGTTCCCGAAGTCTTGAAGTGAAGGTTGTAAATCCCATCTACAAGTGGACCCAGATCGTAAATCTGCGCCGTGGTAGTCACTGCCTGGACCGATGCTCCACTAAACTTCTCCACCGTGGGATCAACAGTAAAGTCGATGCCAGATCGCGCAAGTCCCAAGTTGGTAACTCGATAACCGGCATTCGGGAAGATCAGTTTTACATAAGCATAGTTTCGCCCATTCACCTTCCACGTTTTGAGTTCAACCTGATCACTCGTTAGCACAGTGGATTCCCATCCCGGCGTGCTGTCGTAAAGCTCCGCGCCGGCGAGGGTTCCACCACCGCTATTGTTTATGCCACCGGCCACCAAAACCTTCTGGTTCGGCAGCAGCGTCGCGGTATGTACGGAACGTGCGGCAAGCATCGACGGCGCCGGGCTCCAGGTGCCGGCCGAAGGATCGTATAACTCGACGCTGGCAGTGCCCACACCGCCTCCGGCGACCAGTACCTCGCCACTGGCGGGTAACAGCGTTGCAGTGTGTTGGTGGCGAGCGGTATTCAATGTACCGGTCACGGTCCAGGTACCGCTGGCCGGATCGTACAGTTCCGCAGTGTTGAGGCTGGGTCCACCAGAACCTGGCCCGGCGTTTATGCCGCCCGCAATCAGCACCTCCCCATTCACTCTCGATAACAACGTGGCGGTGTGTAGATAACGTTTATTAGTGAAAGAACCTGTCAGGGTCCACGTGCCGGTGGCCGGATCGTACAGCTCTGCGCTATTAAGTGCCCCAGTAGTGGCAGAGAATCCGCCCGCCACCAGTACCTTGCCATTACCGAGCAGGTTAGCCGTGTGCGCATATCGCATCGCGGTCATTGATCCTGTCGTCGTCCAGAAACCGGTAGCTGGGTCATAAAGCTCTGCGCTGTTGAGATAGCGTCCCAGATTGGTTAAACCGCCAGCCACCAGGACCGTCCCATTCGGTAGCAAGGTTGCAGTATGGACGGAGCGCGCTGCGCTCATCGAGGTTGTCGGCGTCCACTGCCCGGTGGCCGGATCATATATTTCCGCGGTGGGGCTGACGCCCTGGGAGATATTGTTGCCGGCGACCAGCACCTTTCCATTCGGCAGCAACGTGGCTGTGTGATACTGGCGCGCCGTGCCCATCGACCCGGTCGGAGTCCACGTGCCCGTCGTGGGATCGTACAACTCCGCGGTCGCGAGAACATGGCCGACCCCGTCGTTGCCACCCGCGACCAGCACTTTGCCAGTAGGCAGCAAAGTCGCTGTGTGTTGATGGCGACGGCCGACCATCGAGCCAGTCGCAATCCATGCGGTTGGGGTCCCGATCGACAACTTGTCCTGGTCCGCGTTGGGAGGCTTTGGTTGATTCGCTGCTTGTGCACCGGCCACAAATGCTGTCGATATTGCTGACAGGATCACAAAGATCAGGAGAGGGCTGGTATTTCTTATATGATTCAAACGCATCTTTCTTTCCTTTGTTAATGTTCGGTTCAGTTCAGTGCCAAAGGTTCACATATTCGAGTCTTGTGAACCGAAGCTGGAATCTGTCGAGGTTAACTATTCAAAGGTGCAACCTGTGTACCTGTTTGGTTATGAGGGCCAGCTGGAGGAGATTGCCCAAGTTCTAAATCTAAACAAAATCGTCACTCTACTAACTGCCGGGCTCTAATGAATGAATTCTCAGATACATTAGAAGCACTCACCACGGCTCCTCTGCAGCTACATCCTTCAATCAGGGTTGACCGAAACGTGCCCGGTATTCGGGTGACGAAATAAACGCCAGGACCATCTGGGCGTCCACAAAGTTGCCGCCATACTGGCTCAACTTCGCCAGCCAGAATGCATATCCTGCGTCATCCGGGTCTCGCTTCATGTAGCCAAAGTATTCCATCTGCACAAACCCGGGGTTCAACTGCTGATCGTAAAAGAGTTTTCCGTATCGGGTCTGCAATACCAATACGCCATCCTCAATCCGTCCATCCACAATTTTGAAGAGTACGCTCGCTCGGGTCTCGTTGCCCTGAGTTAACCCATTGATCAATGCCAGGCGTTCGTTGGACGTTGGAGCCACCCCCGTAGTCTGGAAAAGTTTGTCGACATAATGCTCGTTGTCCAGGCCACCATACAAGGCTAGAAAATCCGCTCGCGTCACAAACTGGTTTACAAACGCCTGCTTGTTGGCATACATCACCGTCTGATCCAGTTGATTGTTCACCACGATCCCCGCCGAGACCGCCGCATGATCCCGCGTGAATTCATCCTTCGTGTTGTCCGCCGGAACTGATCCACCAAAGTTAGGCATGCGTCCCAACGAACCTCGGTAGACTCGCAACACGAAGTAGCCCGTGCTCTGAAACTCCGGCGACAGGAAAAATGCGGCGCTGGTGTTTGCTCGTTTTCGAACGATGCACTGCGCTTCCGATTCGCCCGTCAGGCGTTTTGAAGGATCTGTCGTGCACTGGGTGATCTCACCAGTCCAGTGATCCCATCCCGGTGCATCCGGTTCGCGATTCAGAAAGTCGAGATACTGCTGCCGCACAAATTGCCGCTGGTCATCGATCGGATTCGACGGCGGCGGATCTGCGCTGACGCTAAAAGAGAGTGTCTTAACGGACGTTCCCCAGTTCTTGAAATCAAAGCTGTAGTTGCCCGGAGCGAGTGAACCGAGATCGTAGATCTGCGCCGTAGTTGTCACTGCTTGTGTTGATGTCCCGGTATACCTTTGAACGAGGGCGTTGGCCGAAAAACTGTTGCCTGACTGGACTGTCTGGCCCCAGTCCGCGACCCGGTAACCGGCATGCGGAAATTTCGGCATCAGGTAGACATAGGTCCTGCCTCCAACCGTCCAGGCCTTCAGCTGCTCTACCTGCAACGGGCTTAGCACAACCTGTTGCCAGAATGGCAGGGCCTCGTATGTAGCAGTTGTGATAGCACTGGGAGTCCAGCCGCTTTTAAAGGCTCGCACTTTAAGGGTCAGGCTTTCATTAACAACAATGTTCGATCCCGACGCGACAGTCGGATCGGCCTGGGTTGGCTCCTGTCCGTTCACTGTGTAATGGATAGCGGCGCCAAAAGTATCACTCGTCACTCGCACTAATATTGGCGGATAGCTTGCGTAACCGCCTGGAAACAGTATGGGCTGAGAAACAACCAAAAGTCCGGTTACTTCAACAGGCGTGGACCGCGCGAACGTGGTGCCATCTCCGAGCTGACCATAAGTATTGTCACCCCATGTGCGAAGGGTGCCGTCATTCAATAACACGACGCAGTGGTTGGTTCCCGCCGCGATGGCCGAGACACCAATGATTCCGTTAATCATGAATGGAGTGTTGGTGGCTGGTAGGCCCCGCGGTGGAGAACCCCATCCCCAGAGTGTTCCATCCGACTTAAGTGCCAGGCTAAACCCATAACCGGCCGCAACCGCAACTGCATCCGTCAACCCGTTAACGGGAGAAGGCGTCGGGTTCACGTTAACCAGGTTGGCTGCACCCGTTTGCCCAAATGTATTCATGCCCCAGCCCATGACGGTGCCGTCCGTCTTCAAAGCAAGCACATGGTTGTAACCTGCCACGATTGCTTTTACTCCGCTGACTCCGCTTACCATTACAGGGCTATTTGTATTAGGGCCCGCAACGCCAAGTTGGCCATTCAGGTTTTGTCCCCAGGTCCAAACCGTCCCATCGTTGCGCAAGGCAACACTAAAACCTGTTCCTGCTGCAACCGAGGTAACCCCGCTTAAACCGGGCACCGCAACGGGGACAGGATGACTATCAGAATCAGCAGATCCGAGACCGAGTTCACCACTATAGTTACTGCCCCAAACCCAAACGCTGCCATCATTTTTTAAGGCGATAGAGTGTGCTGAACCGGCCGCTACCTTAACCACGTTGGTGAGCCCGGTGATTACTCGAGGATTCAGATCAAAGCCCGTTCCACCTAATTGCCCGACATTATTCGGACCCCAACCCCAAACGGTTCCGTCTGATTGCAGGGCCAGGCTGTGAGTCCCACCTGTGGAGATAGCCGTTATGGAGGACAGATTATTAACAGGCACCGGAGTGGGATTCTGGCCGGATAAAGAGGAAGAACCATCGCCCATAGATCCAGAAATATTTTGTCCCCACCCCCATACGGAACCGTCCTGCTTCAGTGCAAAGTTAATACCGTAAGCACTGGTGATTGCGGAAACACTGCCGAACACCGGGACCTGGACCACTTGGGCCGTCCCGGTCGCGACATTATCAGACAGGTCGCTATCAAATCTCGTGCTACTAACGCTGGCCGTGTTGCTGATGGTCGAGCCCGCTGGGGCTGTTACTTGAGTAACGAGGGTGATGTTGACGATGGCGTTGCGGTTCATTTTGCCGACGTTGACATTCACCGTTCCGTTCGCACCGGGCGCAATTCCCGAGCAACTACCCAGACTGGTAGTACATGAGACAAGGACCAATCCTGCGGGCAACGTGTCAGTCAGGACAGTGTTGGGCGCATCGTATGGTCCATCGTTATAAATCCGGTAGTTGTATGTTTCATGCTGCCCAGTCGCGACCGGATTTGGCCCGTTCGTGACTGTCAGGTTCAACCTCGCAGTGGGAGGAGGTGAAGGATTGCGCAAAGCAAATGTGACTGTGGCCGCATTGGTCAAATCGATAGGACCGTCCCCGGAAGTGTGTGAACCGACAACGTAAGCCTCGGGCCAGCCACCACCCAGGCCCACAACCGGAAAGAGCTTCTGATTTCCGTCGCCATAACGCACGATGATCGTGCCTGAACTTTGCAGTTCAATCTCAAAGTTGATCGGGTTCTCACCTCGGCTCACACCGGGACCAATCGGACTGTCATAAGTAACGCCCTGCCATCGAAAAATAATGCGATTGTCATCCGGTTGGACCACATAGACATCATCACCCGGCCGCCTGTCAGTGCGCAGATCATCCCAGGCGCCTGCAATTACACGATAGCCGTCCATCAGATTTGCTGAACTTTCGAAATCGTCAGAGACGCCGCCGGAGGAGGGAGGAACGCCAAAGTAGAGAGCGCCATTAGTCGATACCTGAACATTACCCCAGGTGCCTTCATAGAATTTGAAACCCCAGGGCAAAGTGAAATCCTTAAACGCGTCGTCAGCCACAAGCCCAAGCGGGGTCCCACCAGTCGATAGTGAAGTGGGTGCGCTTTCCGTCACCGTATATGGATCACCCACTCCAGGGCTGATCGGAATCGGCACTGATGAAATAGGCCCCGCATTTCCAGCCTCATCAACCGCTCGAATTCCAATGAATCCCGAAGCATGGCGCCACGGAACCTGGACTGCGACATTCTGGTAGGTGACCGCTGCCTCGGGAATTGGACCGGGTAACGGCGTTGCCAATTCAAAACTTGTAGGATCACTCAGTTCCGTTTCTGAAAACCGAACCTGATAGGCTGCGATCTTTCCGCTATTCCCATCATCGCCGGGTGAAACCCAATGAACGCCGTAGATCGGGAAAGTCGGACCAGCGATTCCTGGTTGACTCACCCCCGCTGGCGGAGTGACATCCGTACCCTGCCCAGCTTGCAAGGCGTTGTTGACATTAAGAGTGCGTCCTGTGGCGATCAGATAGATATATTGACCCTGCCACGACGCCACATCTCCGCTATACAAAACCAGCGAACGCAGCTTTGGCAACGAAATATTCGGGAAGGCGGCGCAAAGCAAAGCAGCGCCACCGGCAACATGGGGAGTAGACATCGAAGTGCCGCTGGCAAAATTATAAGTGTTGCGTGGAGTCGTGCTCAGGATGTGTTGACCTGGGGCGGTCATGTGAACGGTACCCGGTCCGAAGTTTGAAAAGTTTGGCTTGTAACCTCCGCCCACCGAAGCCGCCACCGAAATCAGGTTGGTCGAAATGTAGCTTGAGGGATAAACGGGAAACATGTCGTTGTTTCGGCCATCGTTACCCGCCGCAACCACAAATAAGATTCCGGCATCACCCAGCGCGCGAATGGCTTCAAGTTCCGCTTGCGAAAAACCACCTCCACCGTAACTGTTATTGAGCACGCGAATGTTCGCGCCTCTGGCACCGCCCGAGCTGGTCCAAAGTTCTCGCATCGCCTTAGCGTAAGCAAAAGCTTTCAGCGCATCGGCGGTCGTGCCGCCGCCCTCAGGACCGGTCAGGAACTTCAGCGACATCAAGCTGACTTGCCAGTTAACGCCAACTACACCCTTGCCGTTGTTCCCTTGAGCCCCAATGGTGCCGGCCACGTGAGTTCCATGGTCGTCAACGTCGCCTGAATAATTCTCCGAGGGAGGATAAGCTGGTTCCGTGTAGTCAAAAACGCTTTTGTCGTTGTGCGCAAAGTCCCAGCCGTGAAGATCGTCAACATAGCCATTTGCGTCGTCGTCAATTCCATTGTCGGGAACCTCACCTGGATTGGTCCAAATGTTGTCGCTCAGGTCTTCGTGATTTATGTCGATCCCTTCATCAACAATCCCGACGACGACGTTTTTGCTGCCCGTGGTTACGTCCCAGGCCGGTTCAACGCGAACATCATGGCCGGGCGTGCCGGGATTTCCACCCGAGGTAGACGACTGGCCTGTATTCTTTAGTCCCCACATTTCCGGGTAGCGCGGGTCGTTCGGTACCTTCATGGAGTAGCGGATGTAGTTTGGCTCGGCATAAAGGACATCAGGGCGGGCCCGCAAAGCTGTGATAGCGCGTTCCGTATCAGCCGGAGCGACCCGGGCAAGACGGAGGCCTTGTATGAGTTCAGGGCCTGCCAGACGTTGGAAGTCAACCGGTATCTCCACCCGCTCTTCCATGACCGCTGACTCAAGCTGAGAGCTTCCTTTTGCGGCGAGTCCTTCCTGGCGGAACTTTACGATTATTTCGCCCGGCACGGACTCGGGGTGGCGATCCTTTGCTTGGGAGGCGGACATCGCGCTGGTGGGATTTATCCCTGACTTGGAATCGCGGTCGAACACGCTTTCGGAATTGCGCGAAAAGACCTTCCGACTTTGGCCATCGAGCTGAGCGAAGCTACGCCGAGCAAAACTCGCAACGACAAAGACCGAGGCGAGTACGGCGATCAGCAGCAATGTCAGCCTTAGACGTCCGGGACGAGAGCTTTCGGCCGCATCTAAGTACCGGTTCCGAGCTGACAGGCCAACGGATTTATGAGGTGATCTGGACAATCAACGACTCCATGAGGTTGAAAGATATCTGACCTGGTACTGGAAACTAACAATCCTATTGAGCAACATCTTATTTTGAGCAGCGTCACATTGCTAAGTTTTTTTGCCTGGGAGAGCAGGCATCCCTGCCTGCCCGGCCGCGCAAGAAACCAGCCTGCGCTTCAGCTTACTTTTTGCGAAACAGCAGGCAGGGATGCCTGCGCTCCCAACTTATGGCTGGCCGAAGCGTGCACGGTACTCAGGTGACGAAATAAATGCCAGGACCATCTGGGCGTCGACAAAGTTGCCGCCATACTGGTTCAACTTCGCCAGCCAGAATGCATATCCTGCCTCATCCGGGTCGCGCTTCATGTAACCAAAGTATTCCATCTGCACAAACCCAGGATTCAGCTGCTGATTGTAAAAGAGCTGTCCGTATCTGGTTTGCAGCACAGGGACGCTGTCCTCAGTCCTTCCGTCCACAATCTTGAAAAGCACGCTCGCCCTGGTTTCGTTACCGGCGCTTAACCCGTTGATCAATTCCTGCCGTTCTTCGGCAGTCGGTGTTATGGCAGTAGTCTGGAACAGCTTGTCGACATAATGCTCGTTGTCCAGACCACCATAGATACTTAGAAAGTCCGCACGCGTCACAAACTGGTTCACAAACGCCTGCTTGTTGGCATACATCACCGTCTGGTCCAGTTGATTGTTCACGACGATACCCGCCGAGACCGCCGCATGATCCCGCGTGAATTCATCCTTCATGTTGTCTGCCGGAACCGATCCGCCAAAGTAAGGCATACGGCCCAACGAACCTCGGTAGACTCGCAACACGAAGTAGCCCGTATTCCGAAACTCCGGCGACAGGAAAAACGCCGCGCTGGTGTTGGCCCGCTTTCGAACGATACACTCCGCTTCCGACTCGCCCGCCAGGCGTTTTGAAGGATCTGTCGTGCACTCGGTAATCTCACCAGTCCAGTGGTCCCATCCCGGTCCATCGGGTTCGCGGTGCAGAAAGTCGAGATACTGCTGCCGCACAAACTGCCGCTGGTCGTCTATGGGATTGGGAGCAGGCGGATCCGCACTCACGGTAATAGCAAGATTCTTCACCACCGCACTCCAGCTCATGAAAAGGAAGTTGTAATTGCCCGGAGCGAGCGGGCCAAGATCGTAAATGTGCGCTGTGGTCTGCATCGCTTGCGTAGATACGCCCGTATACCATTCGGCCTCGGCATCCACGATGATGTCACTGCCGTTTCTGTATGCCTGAGCCCACCTACTCATCCGGAATCCGGCATCCGGAAACCTTGCCATCACATAGACGTACGTTCTGCCGCCTACGGTCCAGGCCTTCACTTGACTTATGTGCGTGGGAGTTAGCCCCATACGCATCCAGCTCGCTTGAACCTGGTAGGTAGCGGTCGAAACATGACTCGGAATCCAACCGGCTTTAAAGGCTCGCGCTTTTAGCGTCAAGCTCTCTCTAATCGTGATACTGGAATTTGACGCAACGGCGGGATCCGCCTCAGTGGGATCCTGGCCGTTAACGGTGTAATGAATCGTGGCGCCTGTCGTGGTGGTTGCGAGGGTCACCAACATGGGCGCATTGCCTACAGAATCATTGCCGGGGGAAAGAAGGGGCTGTCCGACCCTGGCCACTCCTGTCACCTGCACCGGCACCGGACGTAGGAAAGTCGTACCGTCTCCGATCTCCCCGTTGTAGTTACTGCCCCATGCGCGCAGACTCCCATCATTTAGCAAAGCCAATCCATGATTACTCCCTGCAGCTAGCGAAACTGCGTTTGTGATTCCGTTGACCATAGCCGGGTTTGGCTGAGGATTACCGTTGGTCACACCGCTTCCTAATTGTTCCGGATTAAGACCCCACTCCCAAACTGTGCCATCGGACTTCACCGCCAAACTAAAACCATAACCAGCCGCAATTCCGGTCACGCTCGTCAAACCGGCGACCGGCGCGGGCGTCGGATTCATATACACAAAGTTGGTCGAACCTGCCTGGCCGAACGTATTCAGGCCCCATCCCATCACGGTGCCATCTGCCGTTAAGGCAAGTACGTGGTTGGGTCCAGCTGCGACTGCTCTTACCCCGCTGACACCGGGTACCTGTGCTGGTCTATCGGTAGAGGGTCCGGCAGCGCCCAGTTGACCATTCTCGTTTTTTCCCCACGTCCACACCGTCCCGTCGTTACGCACCGCAACATTGAAGCCCGAACCGGCAGCTATGAAAGTGACTCCACTCAAACCGGGGATAACCACCGGCGTGTCGTGGCGAGAGTTATCCGACGTACCCAAACCAAGTTGACCCTGGCTGTTGGCGCCCCATGCCCAGACCCTTCCATCGCGGTCCAGCGCCAATGAATAGAAAGACCCTGCGGCTACCGAGACGATGTTGCTTAGTCCGCTTACGCGTATGGGATTGAGAACCTGGGAGCTTAAACCGCCGCCCACCTCTTCCCTGACGTTTTGACCCCATCCCCAAACTGTGCCGTCGGATTTCACCGCCAGGCCATGAAATCCGGAAGTAGAAACGGCGGTTACTTCTAACAGTTCACTAACCTGCAAGGGGCTGCTTTGAATGCCGTAGAGAGACCCATTACCCATTGCCCCGCTATTATTCTGCCCCCACGCCCAAACGGTACCCTCCTGTTTCAGAGCCAGGTTCACACTGCCGGCGCTACTGATCCTGCTGACATCTCCAAAAGCCGGCGCTTGAACCACCTGCACAGTCGCCGGCGCGGTATTGTTCGACATTCGATGGTCGAATCTGGAACTGCCCACTGAGGCCGGTGTATTGAGCATCCCAGGTCCGGCGGTAACTTTGGCGACAATCCTGATGTTGAGGCCGGCTAACTTCGGGAAGTCGGCAACATTCACAGTGACCACGCCGCTGGAGCCGAGAGCCGGAGCAGCGCAACTACCCAAAGTAGTAGTGCATGAAAGGAATGTTAAGCCGGCTGGAAGTACGTGAGTCACAACCGTGTTGGGAGCACTGTTAGGTCCTGCGTTATTAACCGAGATATCGAAAGTCTCTTCACCGCCCGTGGCCACAGGATCCGGTCCACTCCTAATTAATAACCCCAAATCGGCAGATGGTGGTGGCAGAGGGTTACGGCGAGTAAATGTGATCGTACCCGCATTGGTCAGATCTTTGAATTCACCGTCTGAAGTGTGAGAGCTGACCAGGTATGGTTCGGGCCAACCGCCTCCCAGACCGACGACGGGAAACAACTTTTGATTGCCGTCGCCGTAGCGGTAAATGATCGTTCCGTTGATCTGTAACTCTATCTCGAAGTTAACCGGATTCTCGCCGCGACTAACGCCGCCCGGGGCCATCGGCGCGTCATAGGTCACGGCCTGCCAACGGAAGATTATGCGATCCGGATCCGGGCGGACGATGTACACATCGTCGCCTGCTCGCTTATCAGTCCGCAGATCATCCCAAGCGCCGGCAATTATCTGCTTACCATTCAACCGGCTGGGGGAGCTTTGATCATCTGGGCCGCCCTCCGGATAACCCGCATAGAGCACTCCGTTTGTGGAAACCCAAACAAAGGAAAATTCCTGCTCAAAGGCTCTAAAACCAAAAGGCAAGTCTACTTGCCTGGTTGAGTCGTCGGCATTGAGACCCAACGGCGTTCCGCCTGTAGACAGCGGACTTGCAGAGCCTTCCTCCACGATAAAGGGGTCGGCAATCCCCTGATCAACTGATATCGGCGTTGAGGAAATAGGGCCGGCGTTGCCAGCTTCATCCACTGCTCTGACAGCGATGAAACCAGAGTGGTGTTTCCAGGGAAGTCTGACGCGTACAAATTGAGATTGTCCAGCATCTTTGGGGACAGGACCAGGTAAAGGAGTTGCCAAATCAAACTTCGCCGAATCGCTCGCGTCGGTGTCCGAGAAACGAACCTGATAAGCGGTGACTTTTCCGGTGCTTACATCATCTCCCGGAGCATCCCAGCGCAGGGAGTAGTGGGGAAAGGACTGATCGACCAGGGTGATGTTATTAATCGGGCCCGGCGATGTTGTGTCTGAGCTATTGACCCCCAGCAATGCGCTGTTCACGTCAGCGCTGCGTCCCGTCGAAACCGGGAACTCACTTGGGGATTGCCCGTTGGCTACATAACCACTGTAGAGCAAAGTTGAGCGCAGCTTCTGCATGGAAAGAGCCGGAAATGCGGCACATAACAGGGCAGCGCTGCCGGTCACGTGTGGAGCTGCCATTGAAGTGCCACTCGCAAACATATAAGTGTTTCGTGGAGTGGTGCTCAGGATGTGATCACCCGGGGCAGTCATGTGAACTGTACCCAGCCCGAAGTTGGAAAAGTTTGCCAGGTAGCCTCCAACGTTTGAAGCCGCCACTGAAATCAAATTGGTCGCAATGTAGCTGGAGGGATAGGTCGGAAACCTGTCGTTGTTACTCGCTTCGTTACCTGCTGAGACAACAAATAGAATACCGGCATCGCCCAATGCCCGCACCGATTCAAGTTCCGCTTGCGAAAAACCACCGCCGCCATAGCTGTTATTCAGCACCCGGATGTTCGCGCCTCTAACGCCACCTGAATTGTTCCAGAGTTCGCGCATCGCTTTCGCGTAGGCGAAGGCCTTCAGCACGTCTGCCAACGTCCCGCCGCCTTCCGGGCCCGTCAGGAACTTAAGAGACATCAAGCTGACTTGCCAGTTAACGCCAACTACGCCCTTGCCGTTGTTCCCCTGAGCTCCGATGGTGCCGGCCACGTGAGTTCCATGATCATCAACGTCGCCGGAATAATTGTCGGATTGAGGATAACTGGGTTCAGTGTAGTCAAAAACCGTATTGTCATTGTGAGCAAAGTCCCAGCCGTGAACATCGTCAACATAGCCATTCGCATCGTCGTCGATTCCATTGTTGGGAACCTCGCCAGGATTGATCCAAATGTTGTCCCGCAGGTCTTCGTGATCAATGTCGATCCCTTCATCGATTATGCCAACGACAACATTCTTGCTACCCGTGGTTACATCCCACGCAGGTTCAGCGCGAATATCGTTGCCGGGAGGGGACTGACCTGTATTCTTGAGTCCCCACATTTCCGGGTAGCGTGGATCGTTAGGTGTTTTCGTGGCGTAGCGGATGTAGTTTGGCTCCGCATAAAGGACATCGGGGCGGGCTCGTAACGCTTCGATTGCCCGCTCGGTTTCCTCGGGAGCTACTCGAGCCATCCGGAGGCCTCGTACGAGCTCAGGACCTGCAAAACGTTGAAACTCAACCGGTATCTCCGCGCGACCTCCCACAACCGCCAGTTCGAGCTGGGAGCTTCCCTTGGTAACAGCGACTTCGGGGCGGAAGCGAACGATTATTTCGCCCGGGACAGACTCGGCATAGTGACGCTTCACCTTATCTGGCGCAGCAGTCGCCGCATCCATTCCGGAGTCGTTAGCTGATTGGGAGTCGCGTCTGAATCCACGGTGGGCGGACTTCGAAGACGATTGCTCATTCACACCACTAACCTGGGCAGAGCCGGGCCGTGCAAAACTCGCAGCCACAATGGCGGAAAGAACCAGCACCGCGATGGCCGAAACCATCAGTCTTCGATGGCTAAATTGCCGGCTGGACGCAACCGCAAATATTCTGCGACTACGATGAGGCACACTACGGCGTTGATGAGGTGTTTTGGACAAACCCTAACTCCTTGAAAATAAGAATATTGTTGAATCGGATAGGCCGTGTCGGCGACAAATCCTTAAAAACTTCTGGCCGCCGACAGGAACTGAAGCAAACGAAAGGACAACCAGAGAGAACCTGTTTAGTAGTTAATTAGAGCGGAATAGTTGCCTGTTTCCGAGGATGAAAATGCCGATTTCATTGAGAAAACTGGGAGCGCAGGCATCCTGCCTGCGCTCCCGTAAGAAACTACCTGCGATTCGGTTTGCCTGTTGCGAAACAGCAGGCAGGGATGCCTGCGCTCCCAACACCTGCGCTCCGCGACCCTGGTTAACTCTCCTCGCCGTAAACATCTCGCCCAGCTGGGGCGAAAGCAACCGCACGCTAAGTGCTGCGTGGACGCCTGCCTCCGGCGCTCTCAGTGGCACCTGCCGACTGCCCCTGCCGACTGCCTCCTGGATCTCAAGGCTGACCAAATCTCGCCCGATACTCCGGTGACGAGATAAATGCCAGCACCATTTGCGCATCCATCCAGTTCCCGTATTGTTGGAGTTTGCCAAGCCAATGGTCAAACCCTGCTTGATCCGGGTTGCGCCTCAGGTAGCCGACGTACTCCATGAAAACAAAGGCTTCATCAAACTCTTTGTCGTAAAAGGCCTTGCCATACGTTGTGTTGAAGACCAGAACCCCTCCCGATTGAGTAGTCGTGCCATCCACTACCTTGAATACGACAGTTGAGCGGGTCTCCGTAGCAGGCTGCCCGTTCACTCCGCTCAGACCGTTGACCAGCGCCGCGCTGTCTGAAGCGTTAGCATTGATCCCGGTCGTCTGAAATAGGGTGTCAACGAATTGCTGATTATTCAAAGAATCATATTTGGTCTTAAACGCTGCGGTGTTGACGAACTGGTCCACGAAACCCTGCTTGTTAGCGTTAATCACATTAGCATCCAGTTGGTCGTTGACTACGATCCCCTTTGCGACCTGTTTCACGTCAGCAACATAGTCGCTGTAGAGTGGGCTGCACTCGCCTGACAATCCTGAAGGCAAGCTCGGGCATTGGGCGTTGGGCAGTTTTCCTAAGGTTCCCCAGTAAACCCTTACAACAAATGACCCGGTGTTCTGGAATTCCGGTGAAAGGAAGAAAGCAGCCGAAGTGTTAGAGCGCTTCCGTTCGGTGCACGCCGCCAGCGACTCACCAACCAGGCGCTGCGAGAAGTCGCTGCATTCCGTAATCTCGCCAGTCCAATGTGTCAGCCCACCTGAATCAGGAGTACGGCTCAGGAAGTCAAGGTAGTGTTGGTGCGCGAAAGTTCGCGCGTCGTCGATTGGATTAAGGACAGTACTACCAGCAACTGGCTGCCATGAAGGATAAGAGTCCGTTTGGTTACTCAGCAGTAGTTGATTGCTGCCGTCACTGTTCATTGTCCAGATCGATGCGTTACCCCTGGCAAACGCGATCTTGCTACCGTCCGGAGACCAGGCCGGTTTGGTGTCCTGGCCCTCGAGCGAATTCGTTAGTCTTGTTTGGTTCGCACCGTCTACATTGATGACATA
>Ga0190274_10001261_pt1 | contig 14840 bp, 16 predicted proteins | sample Popmic531T_FD_133002 | JGI IMG/M metagenome (GOLD analysis project Ga0190274, IMG submission 133002) | Populus adjacent soil microbial communities from riparian zone of Yellowstone River, Montana, USA - 531 T | ecosystem: Environmental > Terrestrial > Soil > Riparian zone | place: USA: Montana...
AAGTGACGACCACATCGTGGTGATCAAGCACTACGACAAGCTCCGCCAAGTCAACGCCACCATCAAAGAATCCCGTGAGGTTCTCGGTCAGATCGAAGAGAGCCTGTCACGCGAACACGTCCCAGATGTTATGAGGCGACACAATGTCCGCACCATCACGGTTGAAGGTGTGGGTCGCGTATCGCTTGGCACCCGCTGGTCGGCTTCTATGACCGACAAGCAGACCGGGTTCGAGTGGCTGCGCGGCAATGGCCACGGCGGGGTCATTCAAGAGACTGTCAATGCCCAGACCTTGGGGGCGCTGGCCAAGGAACTCAATGGGGAGGGAGTAGATTTGCCTGCCCCCACGTTTGCAACGAACATAATGACGTATACCTCGATCACAAAGGTGAAATAATGAGCAACATAACAACGACGAGTGATCAGTTACCCGATCACCTGCGCCAATTCGGCAGGGCGAAGATTGGTAACATTGATTCCACCGATCGCGTACTGCCACGGGTCAAGCTGATGCAGGCTATTTCGCCTGAGTTGGTCGAGTTCCCGGAGGCCAAGGCGGGTCAGTTCTGGCACACCATCGGACAACAGAATTTAGGTCCGGTGGTTCGCGCCATCCCGATCATCATCCGCAAGTCCTACGTTCTATGGGCACCGCGAAATGACGACCGGGGTATCTTGGCCCGTGCGATGGATGGTATTCACTGGGAGCCAGCCAACGCCGAATTCACAGTCAAGCCCAAGGGCTCGGCTAGCAGCGTCACTTACCGCACCAAGAAGACGGTGGCCGAAAGCGGACTGGATCAATTCGGTACGTCTATTCCGGGGGACAGCAATTCGCCCCCTGCGGCAAGCCTCACCTATAACATGATGTGGTACTTGGTGGATTTCCCCGAACTGTCCCCAAGCATCATCATCAACACCCGATCCAGCGTCAAACCGATGCAGCAATTGTTGTCTAAGATTGACGCCAAGCCAGTCGCCCACTACGTTCAGATGTTCGACATCGGGTCGACGCAAGCAAAGGGGGCCGAAGGTCCCTATTTTAACTTCACCTATACTGGGGCCGGATTCGCTAGCGAGGATCAGGCTAATCTCTGCCACACCATGTTCGAGCAATTCAGCAAGGAGAGCTGGGTGGCAAGTGACGAGCACGAGGACGAACCCGCAGCTCGAACAGAGCGGACTGTAGACGAGAAAGTGGCAGGCAAGTTCTAATGAAACAACTGATTGACCCGGCGCTGGCGCTTCGCATCGTACGCGAGGCGCCAGTTATAGCGTATGACACCGAAACCACAGGTCTGTCTGTTCACGACAAGATATGTGGTTATGTAGTCACAGATTATGATTATTCAATATATGTGCCGGTAAGGCACGAGGCGGGGGGAAATATACCAAATGCCGAGCTATTCGAGGCTGAGTTGGCTAAGGCTTTTCTTGAGCGTCCGTTACATCGCTTCGTTACTGTGGGGCATAATATTGGGTTCGATCTTAGGATCAGTCTTAGGCATGGCGTGTCTGTATTGGGTGCCCTAGAAGACACCATGATCAACGAGGCGATTATCAGCGACATCACCCAAGGATATGGGTTGGATGACTGTTGCGCCCGCCGAAATGTCACAGCCAAGAAAGGGACAGAGGTCTACGCCGAATTGGCCCGTAGGTTCGGTGGGCTGCCCGACCGCAAGCAGATGAAATCATTTTGGAGGATGGAAGGTGACCACCCAGTCGTCGTCGAATACGCCACCGGAGACGGAATCTCTACGCTTGAACTGCGTGATAAGCAGCAGCCAATTCTTGACGCGAACGACTTGCGACGAAGCTGGAAACTTGAGTGTGACTTGTTACCCTATGTCGCACGTATTCATAACCGAGGACTCAAAATCGATCCTGGATACGCCAGCACCGTTGTCAGAGACGTCGATGACGCTATTGGAGCAGCTAGCAAAGTCTTTACTCCTGGATTTAATGTTAGAAGCCCAAAAGCAGTCGAAGCCCTCTACCGAGCCAATGGCTACACGGATGACCAGTTTGCTCGCACTGACAGCAAAGCTTTTTCATTTACCGAAAAGTGGCTAGAAACCAATGACATTGGAAACGCTATACTCGCAGTACGTCGCCTGGAGAAAGCAAGAGACAGCTTTATCACCCCACTTATTGCCACCCATAATGTCGCAGGACGAGTTCATCCAATCCTTAATCAATCCAAGTCCGACGACTACGGGGTCTCCGGGGTCAGATTTTCCTGCTCAGAGCCAAACTTACAAGCTTTCCCCAAGAGAAATATCGAAGTTGGACGGGTGGTTAGGAGATTGGTCGTCCCTGATGAGGGTTTCGTTATTGAAGAGGCTGACGCAAAACAACAGGAACCCCGTTTGTTCACTCACTATTCAGGTGACCCCGCTCTCGTCGACGGATACCGAAGCGGAACGATGGACATTCACGATCGAGCGTCCGAAATCCTCAAGCTGGACCGCGACACCGCCAAACGTATGAGTATGGGGATGCTGACGATGATGTCGCCCCCGACGCTCGCGGGGCACATGAGATGGCCACTGGAGAGAGCCCGCGATGCCCACCGAGCATTTCTTACTGACGCATTTCCCCATATTAAGACATTCCAAGACACAGCAGTTCATGTGTTTAAGAGACGGGGATACGTTAAAACTATTCTTGGTAGGCGAGCATATTGTGACGATCCGCGATTTGCATACCGGGCTGTATCACGTATTATCCAGAATGTTGGCGGAGAACATCTCAAACTTTGCTTACTGCGGGCGTGTCAATACGAGGATGCGTACCCCGACAAAGTGCAAGTCTTACTTACTATTCACGACAGCTTGTTGTGGCAGCGGGATCCGGGACACAACGTCTCCGGACTTATCAAAGCAATTGAGAACGTGGCTGAGGAGATGGAATTATCTGTACCAATTCCATTCGGACTAGGCTCTGGTAAAGATTGGGCGAGGGCTTCCTACGGCGATAAACTAGACAAATATGAGGAATAAAATGCCATACAGAGAAGGCGACCCCACTTCTAAATTTGAAGCCCGCATCGAAACTAGCACAGCGAAAGCATACTTAGTAGAGCCCACGATGGGGGATAAACGCGAAGTATGGGTACCCAAGTCCCAGGTAGTCGGAATGACCGAGCCCGACGAAAATGGGATGATCATTTTCGAGGTTACAGATTGGTGGTATAACAGGGCGGAGATGAATGAAGGAAGCTGACATCAAGAGGGCTATGGTAAAGTCAATCAAGGAACACGGCGGTTATGCCCGCCGTATCGAAGACCAGTACGCGGTTGGAATGGTTGACACCATTCTGATACCCAAGGGACTGCCTGTGTTCATGGCGGAGGTAAAACTGGTAAAGGGTATCACGTTCAGTCCGTCCCCCCGCCAATTCGTTGAGTTGGAGCAAATAGCCGCCACCCAGAGTTACCACGTTATACCCGTGGTCATAGGTTACAAGATAGAGAGTAGGAATTACTACTTCCATGCCCCACAGATGTTCATTCGGTGCGTGGATTGCTTTTCCATAACCACCAGCGACATGAACTTCCATCAACAACTAGTACAATACTATCACTCAAGGAGAATATGATGAAGAAGCCATCTAAAGTTACCGTCCCAGAAAAAATACTTTTGGAAGCTATCAGACAAGTGACCACCAAATCTAAAGTCCATGGGGCCACCCGCCCCTCATTTGACATGATAGCCGAATTTTGGGGCGTTTACGTACGCCACCGCGATAATATCATCGAGCCTCACGACGTGGCACAAATGATGGTGCTGCTGAAGATAGCCCGCTCGGTTTACGGCGATAATACGGATAACTTTGTCGACGAGGCTGGCTATTCAGCTATCGGTGCCATGCTTAACACTGTAGAAGGGGATGAAGAATAATGCTATTTGAATACAAGGGGGTCCACTGTCTAGTGGATGGGCAATTCGGCTCCACTGGTAAGGGAGCGTTGGCTGCTTGGCTGGCCCACCAAGCGTACCACCATTTCGGCAAGGCACACTACTTCGATGGTGTTATCTACAGCGGGGGTCCGAATAGTGGTCATACTTGCTACTACGGGGACGAAAAAATAGTCCTCAAGCAACTGCCCACATTCGCGGTATACCTCTCCAAGATGGGTGTTAAGATGCCTGTCTATCTTTCGGCAGGGGCGATTATCGACCGGGACATACTTAAAAAAGAAGCCGAATTGTATCCGGACGTCCGTATCTTCGTCCATCCCAACGCGGCTATCGTAACCGACGAGGACAAGAAGGCGGAGGAAACGGGATCGATTGCCCATGTCGCCGGGACCCGCAGCGGAACTGGTATGGCGCTCGTTAACAAGATACTCCGAAAGCCAGATGCGATCGCCGGTAATTCGCTGGGGCACATTGGCCACAACGTAGTGATCCAGAACCACCGGCTGAAGCCGGAGCAACACGCCTACTTCATGGAAGTATCGCAGGGGTTCAGTCTGGGGATCAACTCCCAGTTTTATCCCAAGGTAACGAGCCGCGAGTGTACGGTAATGCAAGGACTGGCCGATGCCCGAATACCAGCTCGTATGTTGGCCAAAACTTACATGGCAGTTCGAACTCTCCCCATTCGAGTGGGTAATGTCGACGGGCACTCCAGTGGAAATTGGTACGGCGATCAAGTGGAAACCGAATGGGAAGTCGTCGGGGTGGAACCAGAACGGACCACCGTTACCAATCGAGTACGCCGTGTTGCCACTTTCTCAGTTGACCAGTTCTACGATGCCTGCTACGCCAACGATCCCGACTTCGTCTTTGTTAGTCACATGGATTACCTCAATAGACAAGTCTGGGGTACGTTTATGCGCAACTTGCGTGACGCCCGCCACCAGATGGGCAAGTATTTTGAGTTTATGCTGGGATTTGGACCTAAAGTTAAGGACATAATGACAGAGGAGGAATTGGGTGAGTATAGTTATGATCAGAATTCCACAAGAGATCGAGAAGTACTCGCCTCTACTTCAAGATTTCTTCGACGGGATGATCGAGAAGCTGAGGAAGAATGCTCACAAAGAGACTCCGACTAAGGAGTCGCTAGAACGAATAATGGAGCTGCTCGCGCTAGAAATTATAGAATTTGAAGAGCAGCTGGCTGCGGACAAGTTCGACGAGAATTCGCTCATCGAATTGATGGACCAAGCCAATTTCTCATTCTTGGCCTATGTGGCACTTAGACTACAGGGTGTAGAGCATGCTAACAGAACTGGATTACCGCCTATCTGTAGTGAAGAGGTGGGGGATACTTAATACCATCCAAACCCAATCGGTGGCTGAGCATTGCTTCAATGTTGAGCGTATCTGTATGAAGCTTGCCCCTATGTTCGGGATCACTGATTTTTTAGGTGTGTTACAGCTGTCCCAAGCGGCGCTTCACCATGACGATCAGGAAGCGCTGACAGGCGATATGCCAACCACCGCAAAACACTATATTGAGGAGGGTGAAAGTGGGGTTGACATGCCGGGTCGCCTGTGGTACACTCAGGCATCGGACCGGACTAGAGAAATAGTCAAGCTGGCCGACTTGCTTGAGGCGTTCCACTTCATCAATATGGAAATCAAGATGGGGAACAAATATCTAATCAAGCACAAAGCAGGCGCAAAGGCGCGCATATTAGAATTTGCGATGAACCACCCAGACTGGCCCACCAAGGTATTCGATGAGTGTGTTGTCTGGATGCGGGTGAAAGAAAACGAGCAAAGCCAAATATACGGGGTTTGAAATGGGACTGCTGAAAGTACAAGAGACGGCACTAGACGCCGCAAAGGGTAAGCCGGGATTCGCCTATTACTGCGAAATGGGGCTGGGAAAAACATTGACAGCCCTCGCCGAATTCGCTACATTAGTTGCAAAGGGCGAGGTTACTCGATTGGTAGTAGTCTGCCCAAATAGCTTCAAGACTGGCTGGCTGGACGAAATCGCCAAACATGGCGTCGGTGTCCATGCCTATGTTTTCAATTCCGGTTCCGAGTTTGAAAACAGACAGTTCTTGAAGACCGAATATACCAAGCCGCCCGTGCTTATTATAAATTACGAGGCGATACGACGAAGCCCCGCCAAGGAATACATCCAGGCATTTACTGACCGCCGCGACTGTATGATTGTCTTGGACGAATCGATCCAGATCAAGACGTATAATAGTCAGCAAACCAAAGCCGCTCTATCACTCGCTAGGTTTTTCAAAATCCGCCGCATTCTCTCTGGTAAGCCGGTCACCGGAGGGCCCCACGATCTCTGGGCGCAAATGACCTTCATCGGAGCTATCAATAGTCGATTTTTTCCCTTCAAGACCACTTTCTGTAGGATGGGGGGATTCAAGGGTAAGAAGGTGGTTGGCACGCAGAACGAGCAACTGCTTGCCGATACCATCGAACGCTACATCTTTCGGGCTTCCAAAAAGGACTGGACGGACCTCCCCCCGAAAATATATACTTCGCGTCAGTACATTCTTACGTCTGACTTGGCCCGGCAATATAGCAGTATGGAAGACGAATTCGTACTTTGGTTGAGTGAAAGCGAACACGTTTCGGTTGATGCCTTCATAACCAAGTATATAAAGCTCGCCCAGATACAGAGTGGGTTCATTATCAAAGAAGATGGGACTGTCCAAGAATTGGTGGCCCCGAAGGACAATCCCCGTTTCATTCTTGTCAAAGAGATTGTAGATGAAGTTACCGGCAAGGTCATAATTCCGTATATTCATCGCTACACCTATCGGTTGCTATCTGAGGCGCTGGCCGAATTTAACCCCGCCTTCATTATTGGTAACATGACACCCGCCGAAATCCAAGCCCAGAAAGACAAGTTCAACAACGACGCAGAATGTAGGGTGATACTTGTTCAGACCCGCGCTGGGAAGTATGGTCACACTCTGTTAGGAGGTGAAGACCTAGCAGATAAGTGTAGTACCATGGTTTTCGCTGAAAATTCCTACTCCCTGGACGACAGAAGTCAAATAGAAGATCGAATGCATAGGCATGGTCAGACACAGAGCTGCCTGTACATAGATATCTGGGGTACTCGTCTAGATCATAAGGTGACGATGGCTCTGCAGGCGAAAGAGAGTATAGCGCAAGCAGTATTCCAACACTTTGGTAAAAAGCGTTAATCCTCGTCTTCATCTTTGGCCGCATCAATAAAATTAGACCCCATTTCGCGGAGCGCCCTGCCGAATTGACTCTTAGCCTTCACCGAAAGCTGGCTCTTTGGTATTTTATACACCATTCGACGTAGGTCTTGGATGGCATCTTGTGTGCGGTTATTAGACATCTTACCAAATAATCCGCCCGCACCCTTTACCCCCGTCGCAGCTGCTACACCAGCCAATCCGCCAGTTGCGATACCCGCACCAGTTGAAATGGTATTATTGGATAGAGTAGTACTTAATGCCCTATATAATTTAGTTAGGGCATCTCCCTTCACAATATTACCCACCTGTTCGCGTTGCTCTGGGTTCATTAATTTCTTAGGATCGCCGGTCTGGAGATTTTCAAATACATTCCGCGCTACTTGCTGTTTCTGAACCGGGTCATCGACGGCTGCTGCTTTGGATTCGCTCTTCGTAGCGGCATGATTGACGTAATCCATGGCGGTCGGTTTCTTTGGTAGTTTGGATAGCGCGTATTTAGGTGGCATGTCATCCTTTAAGAATGGCTTGGCCAGCTTGCCCGCCAATCTGGAACTAGAGACGCCCTGACCTAATGCACCCCCGGCACCGCCGATTACAGCGCCCTCTTCCACATCCTGATCTTTGGCTGCTGCTTGTAGTCCACCATAAGTAGCACCTTCCGCACCGGCTGTAACGCCACCCCCTATAATCTTACCCATTGGTCCTAGTAGTTTGCCACCGGCCTTGATTGCCGAAGGAATAGCAGTGGGAAGCCTAGCCGCTGTCACCATTTCGGCGGCAGGAGCAGCGAATCCCATTCTACTCTTACGTGCAGTGGTGTCTGCTGCGCTGTCCCAACCAGTGAGCGCTTTAATACCGGGGTCCATCCAATCCGCCGTAGCGGCGTTACCCATAACCTTCCCAACATCCATCGCCGCCATAAATGGTTGCTTATACCATGGGGCTTCGTCCCCCTCCTGCTGATATTGAGCATTCATTTGGCCCTGCGGCGAGGCAGCTACTTTAGCCTTTTCCTCCGCGTCGAGCTGGATAACCTTATCAACCTTGGCGGCGGCTTCTGCCTCAGTTTCGGCATCCACCTCGAATTTATCCTCGCCGCGCGTTACAGTGAATGTAGGCATTGGATTATCCTATGGGATACGTCGAACACTTGGGTCACGAGTAGTTCTAGGTTTAGCGCCGTGTTTAGCATCTGCTTTAGCCATTTCTTCTTTCATCGCAGCATCGCGGGCTGCTTTGAATTTTACTGGGTCTTCGCCGAAATTATCATCGGCCAACACTTGCATTGTAACCTTTACTCGAATTAGAGCCTCCCGCAGCGATTTATCGGACTGTCCTTGACGAACATCCGCGATGGCTGACGACAACATTTTATGTTCGAAATCCGTAACCTGTCCAAGGCCAGATGCCCCAGACTTAGATGCTTCGCGCATCTGCTTCAGTGTTTCAAACGCCGCGTCGGCCTTGATGGTACTTAGTTTCGCTGCCATATCATCGGCATTGGTACCGCCAATACCTGACCCTAGAAGCCATCCGGACCCAAGCCCAGATGCAAACCACTTGTGGGTAAGACCAACGGCATCGTCCACCGCCTTACCAACATCGCTAGCAGCCAATTGAGACAATGATTTAGCCTTTTGGGCCTTCTTATCAGCCTCACTTTTCTCCACTGCTTTTTCGGCTGCTGCGTCAGCTGGCTTACCGCCCTCGATCTTGTATAGTTTTGGCTTGCCATCAGCGAATATCTTAACCCTACCGGCTCCAGGTTGACCTTCTGGAACACGCTCGTAGTCGAATCCTTCATCTGGTTTCGGGAATTGAACCCCATCTGGACTTAGGTTGACAGTCGTGCCAGCGGGTTTCTTGGACTGGATGAACTCTTCGGTGGTCATCGGCGGCTTGCCAGCCGCTTTCCGATCCTCGTTAATCCGCTCCAGCTGGCGCTCGTCAAGGTCGGTCTTCTTACCTGGGATTTCGCTGATCAGATTACCCTTATGGTCGTAGAACCCAGCGGAACCATCCGGACGTTCGACCTTAGTCACACCCTTACCAGCTTGCTCCTTGACGAATTCGTCCATCTTGCCTGAATTGGCAAGTACATCGAATTGCTCAGAAGTTAGCCCGTGCTGTTTCATAAGGCTACCCTTCATAGCCTGCAATTGGAGTTTGGATTGCGCGTCGGCTTGCGCTTTTTGTAGGTTAATAATATCTGCGCTAGAAATACTCTTGCCAGCGTGGCTAGAACCACCCGATGCGTTAATAAGTGCTGCGCGTGTCGCCGCGTGAGGAGTAAGTCCCGCCGCTATCATTGTCAGGCCGGAATCCATCGCCGCCGCGTTCTGACTCTGGCGCATCAGCGAAAGGTACATATTCGACAGGTCCGGAGGGGACTTAGTAGCCTCTGGTTGGCTATCGGTTTTCGCCGGGTTCGTAACCGGGGTCCTAACACCTTCCGGTGGAGTATCAGGTTTTGGAGGTGGAGCCGGGGGTGGAATAGGTGGACGCATGGGTGGGGGCACAGCGTTTAACTGTGCCCCTCCCAACCAGCCCCCTCCGCCAGATGGAGGTGTCTGAGGTCCAGCAGGGGCCGGATTCCCATTTGTCGCACCAACTGATATTTCAGGAATGGATACAGGATCGGTAGTAGAACCCGTCCCTTGAACATCCGGAGTAGCAGCCGCAGTTGCGCTAGCCAACATAGCTTTGTTGGGATCGTCGCCCCGCTGCAGCGCCATAATTAGATCGGCTATATTCATTGTATTAGCCTGTCAGTGTCATGCCGTAGTTTCGGCGTTTATTTTGTAGCAAACTCTGCATTAACTGGGGTGCCATCTGGGATATAGTATTTTCGCTACTATTAGCCACGAGGTTCGAATGAGATGGCTCAAGGGTCTGTGCTTCTTTCTTTGCTTCTGTGGATTGTTTCGGGTTCAACCCTCCAAGGAGATCTTCCATACCAGCCATTGATTTACCGAATGGGGTATCCTTCCCACCCATGCCATCTGCCCCCATTAGTTTCTCAGCGAATTGAGAACCAGTCGGACTTTCAGCCGGAGCTTGTGTTGGCGGGGGCGTAGGTTGCATCATAGAAGTATCTTGCCATCTAGGAATGGGATTAGAACCCAGCGTCGTGCCGGGGATCCCGCGCGGGTCCGTGATCGGGGCGACGGACTGGCCCTCACCGGGCCACGCCGCAGTCGCCGTGGATGGCGTCCACGCCGCTCCCCCGACAGGCATGGCCGATGCTGGTGGCCCCGCGAGCTGGGTACCAAGTAGCTTATCGATGGCGCGATAACCCAGTAGTTTCGCTTTATCGTATGGTGCTTCTCTCACGGAATCACTCTGATTTCCCCCAAGAACTATGGGATTGCCGTTTTCATCATATCTACCAGTGAAAAATCCAACATGTCCATAAGGACCTTTCGGATCACCCCGGCTGAACACCGCTATGTCGCCTTGCTTCGGAGTTTTAGTGGGTTCCCCAACATTTAGAAGAGACCTAGCCAAATTGGACCCGGAACCTTTAGCACCCGCCTGTGCGAGGGTAGCGTTGACGAATGCCGCGCACCAAGCAGTCTTGGCGGGATTCAATCCAGCCCCACCTTTTTCGAGATACTGTCTAATTTCGGCATTATTAGCACGTTCGTGCCTGCCGACCATTTTGTTAGCAATTTCTAATGGGGTAGGCATTACGACAATACCTCCATAAGGTTATTAATGTCGACCACCTTATGCCCGCCAACTTTCTTGACGGTTTTCGGGTACTTCTTCTCGATATCCTGCGCCATTGGGCCGACCACTTTCGGATATGTCTTGGGGTCATCTTTATACCGGTAAGAGTACATCTTGAGGCCAGATTTCTTGTCTTTGCCTACCAGCTTAATGTCTGTCTTCGTGTCGCGGTCGGACATCATCATAAGTGGCATCAACATTTTCATGACACCAAGACCTGTAGTCGCCCAATCTGTCCCCTGCTTTTCAGAGGTTCCAGTTTTGGTCATCGTTTCGGTTTTGCCATACGGCGACATTCCCAATGCCGCGAGGCGGGTATTAAGCTGCTCCAGCGGATAGTTTTTCTTCTCGTCAAATTTCCTTCTTGCGGCATCTAGTTCTGCCTGCTCTTGGGCCTGTTGTCCTTGCCCACCGGTAAGCAACGAGGTAACATCCTGCAATTCGGTAGCTTTCTTCGTCCCCACCGTCGAAAGTAATCCCTGTCCAGCCACCGCGTTCTGTCCTCGATCAGCGATGGCGTTGGTGGTGGCGTAATCAAGACCGGACTTTCGGAGGTTGGCCGTCAAATCCCCAATGCCCCGCACACCTTCCGAGCGCGTAACGCCGCGTTCAATGGCTGCCCGCGACCCACCGAATGCGCTAGCCGCCCTCGCCTTATCATTAACGCCTTGCAACTGCTGGCCCAATGATCGTTCGGCATTACCTACCGCTCTATTTTCCACCTCTTGAGTATATGGATTAAGAAATTTGTTGATATCCAACGGTCCAGCTGCCTTGCGAAAGTAATCCGCGGCTTCTCCGGTCATCGCGTCGGTGGACCCAACATTTTTATTTATTAGGTCATAACCCGCAGTGGTCATAGAACTGGGGCTAGCGACCATCTTGCCAGTATATTCTTCATAGGGTCTACCGGCCACTTCCTTCGCAAACCCATAATTCTCTTGCGAGGCGTCTTCTACCCATTTCGGTAGCTCTGTTTTATTGATCTGGGTAGTCGTGGATGGTTGTGATCCGCCGCCCATGTTATATATCCTTCGAGTAAAGTGTACCAGTCTTCCGCCAGCCGGGAGTGCGGTGTTCCCACCACCCATCGCGGCCAACAGCTGTCATAAGGTGTGCTCGTTCGGTTTTAGCCCATTCGGTGATCTTGTCTTGGAGGAGTAGCGAACCCTCCATATTTCCTACCACGAACATAATGTCCACTACTCGTTTATTTGGAAAATCGCATACCTGCGTAATTGCCCATGTGTCATTTGCCACGTGGCCTTGCATCCTACCATTTCGCAACCCATCCCCAATATCTTCAAGCGAATATAGGCCGTTCGCTTGGCGCAGCGCTCGCTCCATCTTTTTCATCATAAATGCGTCTTGAATAATCAAGATACCCTCGTTGTAGTTAGAGCACCCGCATCGGTTACCTTGACTTCCCACACTATCTTGTTGGGAGACAACAACAGCAGCGAATGGTTAGCCTGAGACTTGCTCAGAGAGTCCAGCTTATTAGCAGACTGCTCCTTATCCCAGTCGATAAAGAATTTAGTTAATTCGTAGTCCTTGAAAGGAGGAATCCTCATCTCTTTTTGCCCCTCGGCTTGATATTAAAGATAATGGGTCCAACGGTCTGCCAGTCGGAGTTCTGGATCATGTCGATGCGAAGCCGGACGTCCCGCGCGGTTTCCCGGATATCCACCTTCCCGTGTTCATTCGCAGTACGCTTCCTGGAATACTTAGTAACATTGGTGGTGCGGTCGTTAGTCATCGCCAGCGAAAATGCCACAGCCCTTCTATCCCCTGCTATTTCAGGGATGATATCCACGATGGTATTCCAAACTTCACCGCCCAACACGTTGATACTTTGCGACTCCAGATAAGGCATGTGTAATGCCCCAGGATAAGTGAACCCAGTCTCATGTTTGTAAACGCTAAACCCGTCCGACATGAGGGGGAACAGATCGTTGGCGAATGTTACCCCGCAGGTCCGCTTCAAGTACCCAGACATCCACACATTAGCTCGATAGTCCAATGCTACGTAACGGGTGCACTCTAGTCCAAGTGTTGGGTCGACCCAGAACCACCAAATTTCGCCGCGCGACAGCAGGTTAACCGAATGGGATTCGCGGACAGTCCGTTGGAAATCCATTCGTGTGCTGATAACATCCCAAACTGGACATACGATAACATTGGCAGTAGAGCCATTGTATATCCAGAACCCCTCAATCGAAATCCACATTATCCCTTCTGGAATGGATGACACCGCAGCCGCGCTGATTGGGATGGGTACTTTCGCTATTGGTCGTTGGCGATAGATATAAGGTAGACCGATAAAATCCACAAAATGCATCATCGCCGGAGTGTATACCGCAACTCCAGCAGCAGACGAATGCGCAGCAACAATAGGTGAGAACGGGTCAAGCGTATACATTCCTGCTGTATTATACGGGTTAGCAAAGTCCCAATCCTCTATATCTTCTTCGCTGCACCACCCGAAATCGGCGAAATTACCCTCCATCTGGAACAGTATGCAATGGTGCTGGGGCGTAACCACGAATTGTCTGTTCGCGATGGGGGCGTTAGGAACTGCTACGAGCTTTCCTCCCGGATCGGACATCTTCCAGCGCAGCAATCTGCCGTCATAATTGGTCATCACCAGCAGGTCTTCGCCCCAATTGTTTATGGACCAAGCGGGAGAGAACTTCTGCATGTGGGATGGTCCAACACGCGGGGTCCCGTATAAGTTGGGGTCATCCGTAATATAGTCACCGTATTCGTATTCGCCATAACCTGCCACTAATTCTGGCAGCGGAGCCATTCCGCCTATCGGCGTGATATCAGTAAGACTATTACCGGTATCCACATAGACGTGAGCTTCGCACAGATAAGCTGTCCACAGAATGCCACTCTGACTGATCCATTTATGCATGGCGCGGACGCGCGAGGCGAATGGGGTGGGGTAATTAATCTTTTCCCAACCACTAACAGGTCGGAGGGTAACCCCATCATCCCACCGGACAAGGTTCCCATCATACCAATTAGCTATCTTAGCTGTCTTGGACAGCTGAGTCGTAATACCCGGTGGAAATTCTACTACTGGCATATTATGCTGTCCACGAAATCTTGACTAAACCTGGCCCGCCCGGTCCTGCCGTTGGGGAAGCGCCTCCGCCCGAATATGCTCCTCCCCCGCCTCCTCCGCCGTAAGAACCACCCGTACCACCATAAGCCCCGCCGCCTGCGCCGGAATTACCTCCAGCGGCAGCACCGCCTTCGGTGGCACCTTGGCCTGGCGTTCCACCATTCCCATCTGGTCCTGCGCCTCCGCCACCGGGACCGCCCACATAACCGGGGACTTGCCACCCAGTCCACCATGAGGCCAACCCAGCTCCACCCGTGTGGTTCTGATAGTTGCCGGTTATGCCAGAGCCCCCGGCGTTATTTGCTTGAGAATTGTCCCAGTTTCCTCCCGCTCCGCCGGTCGAATACAAATTCCAATCAGCACCGTTGATCTTGATGCCGGAAGATCCGCCTGCAGAGCCAGGTTGTCCAACTGCACCTCCGCCGCCAACTTCGATATACATCGCAGTACCGGCTGCCACGCCCCAATTATTGTAGCGCGAATATCCCCCGCCGCCGCCTCCGCCACCAGATCCGGGACCGCCAGTTGCTCCTCCGCCTCCTCCACCATACATTTCAAATATATTGCTGGTGGGGTTGAAGGTGCTAGGCAACGTATACCATTGCGATGAGTAAAAAATAATACTGCCCGCGACGTAGGTAATAATATTACAGCCGTTAGAAGTACCCACTATGGAACCATCCACAGTGTCATTCGCCGAAATGGATTTGGCCCCGCCGGTCGTAAAATAAACCGCGCCAGTAACACTGCCGTTGGTTAGGTAAGTGTCACCGGTAATGTGACCAGCCCCAACATTTACACCCCCG
>Ga0190274_10001262_pt1 | contig 14837 bp, 11 predicted proteins | sample Popmic531T_FD_133002 | JGI IMG/M metagenome (GOLD analysis project Ga0190274, IMG submission 133002) | Populus adjacent soil microbial communities from riparian zone of Yellowstone River, Montana, USA - 531 T | ecosystem: Environmental > Terrestrial > Soil > Riparian zone | place: USA: Montana...
GCTGAACCAGGGACTGGTGCGGTTCCGTGACCCGCGCGCGGGTGCGTCGGAGGACGACCACGACAAGTTCACCGATCGCGTCATCGCCGGAATCAATGCGACCGGTGAAGCGTTCTTCAGCGGGACGACCTGGCGCGGGCGGCGGGCAATGCGGGTGAGCGTGGTGAACTGGCGGACGAGCGAGCGGGACGTCGAGCGGGCGATCGCGGCGGCAAAATCGGTGCTGGTTAGCTTGGGGGCATGACACCAGCCCCCGCCGGCGCGCTCACCCTCACGCTCCTGATCGATGTGGGCGAGCGGATCGACCTCGCGCTGACGGAGGCACGGGTGCAGTCGACCGGACTGCGGGGGCAGCGTGCGGTGCTGCGCCGCACCGAGGCCAAGGGCAGCATCCGCATTCCGATTCCCCCGCTCATCCTGGATCTCTCAGAGCAATCGACCCGGCAGCCGATGGCGCTGCCAGAGGGATGGTCGGAGACACTGCACGTTGCGGTCTACGACTTCGGGGTGCTGAGCTGCCGGCGGATCCTGTCCTGGGATCCCTCCCACACCTGGGCGTCCCTGGTTCCCGTCATTGCCGACCTGATTCACAACGAGGACCCGCGCCGCTGGGCGGATGCGCTCGCGACAAGCGTGGAGTCGCTGCTCGGGAGCGCGATCCAGGAGCGGGAGCGCAGCCCGGTACAGGAGGAGTACGCCATCCTGCGCCTGAGCCAGGAACCCGACGGCGGATTCGGCGATTCGGACCTGGCCCGGCTGCTCCTGGGCGAGGAGCGGGAGCTCGCGCCGGCCGCGCGCGAGAGCCTGCTCGGCCGCGAGTTCCGCTATACCCAATTCGACCGCACCATCGTCGCGTACGATGCCGCCCTCGTGGTGGAACCCGATCCCACCGACCATGACGTCGAGTTGCTGATCGAGTTCGCCAACGCACAGCTCCTCGAGCTCGAGGTCTACGATGCGATCCTGGAGAGCCGGGTGCCGCAACTCGATTCACGTGCCGCCGCGATGGCCGTCGGCCCGGGGGCGCTCTTCGCGCGTCGTTCCCAGCGGGTGGTGACGGAAGTGCACCGGCTCACGGCGAAGACATCGCGACTGATCGAGCAGGCCACCAACGCGCTCCGCATCACGGACGACATCTATCTCGCGAGGATCTACCGCGCCGTACTCGACGTGATGAACGAACCGGCGTGGCGGCAGAGCGTCGAACGCAAGCTCATGCTCGCGCGCAGCATGGCGGAGGCGTTGAACGACATGGCGATGGCCGCGCGGGGAGAGGCGCTGGAGGTCATCATCGTGGTGCTGATCCTGGGTGAACTGGTGCTGTCGCTGATCCGGAGGTGAGGGCCGAGGGCGCGAAGGCGCGAGGGCGCGAGGGCGCGAGGGCGCGAGGGTGAAAAGGGAGGGTGTTACACGCTGGGTCTGGACGGATGCGCTTTCGCGCTGCAGTATCTCGCCCATGCTTACCAACGAATGGTATCCCGATGGGATCGTGCTACGTGGTACGCGAACGGGGACGCTGGAGGAGATAACGGAACCGTATTCGCCCGAGTCGGCGGAACGGCTGGCCAGGACATATGCTGCGCTGTGGGGCGAGCCGATCGAGTGGTGGGGCCTGGGAGCCGACTACGGCCCACGCAACCTCGCAATGCCAAAGCAGTTGCATACCAGCTCGCGGCCACCACGGAGCCGGGCAACCCGTTAGTAGTGCATCTCCTATTTCGACAGTGTCAGAGCACCGTGAAGAGAGGCCTGGCAGTCGGCGTTCTGGCCATGGTTCTGGCGGGCTGCCTGGCGGCTTGCACCGCCGGCGACCCCAGCGATCCGGTCTCGACCGGCCTCAGTGGGACCGTGCTTCGCGGACCGACACAGCCGGTGTGCAGCGTAGACCAGCCCTGTATCGATGAGCCCTTCAGCGCCTCGTTCTCGGTGTATCGAGGCCCGCGCCGGGCGGGCCAGTTTCACTCCGATTCGCTCGGCGCCTTTGCGATAACGCTCGCGCCGGGAGCGTACCGGATCGTTCCCGGCCCGGACGCGCCGCTGCTCAACCCCACCGAACAAGTGAAGGATGTCGAAGTCGGCACCACGGGCACCACGTCAGTGGAGCTCGTGTTCGATACTGGCATTCGCTGAGGCGGGAACAGGGAACGGGGAACGGGGAATGGGTTACGGTCGCACGACCCGGCTCATGTACGCATCCCCGTGGTAATCCTGCTCGAGGACGACCGCACGCTTGAGGTCGTCCGACACGGTGATCCCCGCGACCGATCGAGGCACCTTGCCGAGCCGCTGCATCTTGTCCGGTGCCGTGACGTGATAGAAGACGATCGACTCGGGCGTGTCCCAGGGCGCGAAGAGGATCGAGCCATCACCGAGGAACCGGGCGAGGCCCCGCTCGGCGAAGGCATTGGCCCACATCACCGGCGTGCCGCCATCGGCGGGGACCACGGCGACCCCAAGAGTGTCCTGGCTGCGACCCCAGCCGACCATGAGGAGCCGCTGGCCGGCAGGATCGACATCGACAGCGTAGAGGGCCGCGAACCACGACGGCTTGGCGACATCCACGGTCCTGTCGCCATGACGAATGACGAGCCGGTCGGAAGTCGACGGCACCCAGGCCCAGCCATCGGGGAGGGGAACGATATCGCGCACCAGTGAATCGGGCAGGTCCACCGTGCGTCCCGGCGCGCCGCTTCGCACATCGACGAGGCCGGCCTTCATCCCGCGAGGAGTCTGTCCCCCGAGCAGCACCGTGACGGAATCAATCCATTTGGACGTGCGCGTGCCCGCTGCGGTATTGAGCGGGGCCTCAGTGCCCCCGGCGAACGGCAGCAGCGTAAAACGCCGCTCGCTCTGGCCGGAGGAGGAGGCCACGTTGCGGGAGAGGAGAACCCGGGTGCCGTCAGGCGACAGCTGACCCTGAATGCGGGTGGAGGATTTCATCCGGCGATCGCCGTCGGCGAACTTTCCGGCGAGCGCATCGGGGAAGCCGAGCGCCCACATCGCGAAGTCGAAGTTGCCGTCGTCGACCACGAGCGTGGACCCGTCGGCGGTGACGCTGAAGTTGTTGAAGTTTCCGGACAGCAGGGTGTCCTGGCGTGATGCCAGCTTACCGGTGGCGGGATCGATGCCCAGCCGGATGATCGACTCGAAGCCTTCACCCGAGCGGGTGAGCCAGAGGGCGTCACCGGTGATGCGCCCGGGGCAGGTGCAGGAGTTGAGGACGTGATCCGCCACCTTGCCGCTGCGATCGAAGACCTGCCAGAAGCCCCGTCCCGCCTGGACCACCAGTGCCACGATCCACTTGCCGCCGGGTGACACGCTGAGCCCGTCGAGCCCGAGCCCCGGGCCGGCGACGCGGATGCTGTCGCGCACCGTGCCGTCGAGGGACGTGACCTTCACCTGGAACGAGGAATCGGCGCTGGGCCCCGCCGGGCCGACCAGCAGGGAATCGCCGCCGGCATAGAACATCGCGGCGCTGGCGGCGAGGAAGCGCGGAGGCCCGCCAAGTGCCGAGAGCAGGTAGTAGCCGTAGCGACCGTTCCAGGTGCCCACAAACATCAGGTTGCGTCGGTCGGGGCTCCACTCGAGCCCGTACCCCGCGCTGATGTTGTCGAGGATACGGTGCGTCGTGGTGCCGCCCACGTCCTGGATGTCGACGGCGAAGGAGCACCCATTCGCGCCGCAGTTGTGGGTGATGTAGGCGAGCTGCTTGCCGTCGGCACTGATGGCGGAGACGAACACGTTGCCCGACGTGGTGAGCTGGGTGCGGTCGCGAAGGGCAAAGGACTCGACGCGGGGCGCGGCCGCAGGCCTGCCCTTCATGGCGAAGGCCCCGGCGACGGCAGCCACGAGTGCCGCCGCCGCAAGGCCGATCCAGAGACCGCGCTTCGGCGTGCCGGGCGCCGCCGCCAGCGTGCCGGAGGCGATCGGGACGGTGCCGGTGATCGGCTTGAGGTCGAGGGCGCGGGAGAACTCGCCGGCGCTGCCGAAGCGATCGGCGGGGGTCTTGTCGAGGGCCTTCGCCACGGCAGCGTCGATGTTGTCGGGCACCGATCCACGCACCACCCGGAGATGCACCGGCCGCTCGGTCATGAGCTTGGCGATCATGGCCTGGGCGTTGGGCCCGGTGACGGGCGGCTCGCCAGCAAGCATCTCGTAGAGCACGGCCGCCAGCGAGTACACGTCGCTTCGCGCGTCGAGGAGCCGGTCGCCGGTGGCCTGTTCCGGACTCATGTACTGGGGCGTGCCCAGCGAAAGGCCTGTCTCAGTGAGGCGGTTGCCGCCGGCTTCCTTCACGGCGAGCGCGATGCCGAAGTCGGCCAGCATCGCCTCGCCCTCGAAGAGCAGGATGTTCTCGGGCTTGATGTCGCGGTGCACAACACCCGACCGATGGGCATAGTCGAGGGCACTGGCCACCTGCTTGGTGATGGCGAGGGCCTCTTCCAGGCCGAGCTGCTGTTCGCGCTTGAGCTTGTCGCGGAGAGACTCGCCGCGGACCAGTGGAAGGACGTAGAAGAGGAAACCGCCCGCCTCGCCCGAGTCGATCAGGGTGAGGATGTGGGGGTGGTCGAGCCGCGCCGTGATCTTGATCTCGGCCAGGAAGCGCTCGGCACCAAGGACCGCGCCCAGCTCGGGGCGGAGGACCTTAAGGGCCACTTCACGATCGTGCTTGAGGTCGGTGGCGAGATAGACCGTGGCCATGCCGCCGGCACCGAGCTGTCGCTCGATGCGGTAGCGTTCTTCCAGGGCGTTGGCGAGGCGGGTGGCGTCGTTCAAGACGGCAAAGATGGCGAGGGGTCCGTGCCGGCACCAGCCCGTCGGTTTTCCCTGACTGCTCCCCTCACGTCATCACGTCATCACGTCAGACGTCCTCGCGACTTCACGTCTTCACGGGTCAATTACGATCGTGCCCACCATGCCCGGGTGGATGGAGCAGTGATAGGCGTAGGTGCCGGCCGCCGTGAAGTTGAAGGTGTACACATCGCCATTGCCCATGTTGCCTGAATCGAACAGCGGTGCATCGGACACGATGCGATGGGTGGTGCCGTCGTTGTTGGCCCAAATGACCTCGGAGCGGGTGGCAATGCTCTCGGTGAAGGGGTTGGGTGAGAACGCGGTCGTGGTCTTGGTGCTGGCACCCGACACGATGGTGACATCGCGAGTTGTGCCACCATTGTTGTCATCACTGCTGCAGGCGGCAGCGGTGGCGGCGAGCGCGGCAAGACCGATCAGCGAGAGAGCGAGGGCGGGACGCATACAGGACCTCATGTTGCGGGGTGAGACATACTGCAGTGCCAACTACCTTGGTTACCCCTTCATACAGCGATGGTATCCCGGAGCAGGCCGGGCGACGTGCCGGAGAGCGGCAGTCGCAGCGTGGCTCGGCACCCACCGCCGGCGCGGTTCTCGAGGGTGAGGCGTCCGCCGTGCGCTTCCGCGATGCGGCGCGAGAGCGCCAGGCCAATGCCCGAACCGCCGGGCTTCGTGGTGTAGAAGGGGACGAAGAGGTTGGCGCTGTCGGCCACACCGGGGCCATCGTCGAGTACCGACAGCTCGAGCACGCGATCCCGCACCTGCCAGGTGACCACGACGCCTCCCGCGCTTCCCACCACCGCATCGACGGCATTGCGCACCAGGTTGATGAGCAGCTGCTCCAGCTGACCCACGTCGGCCAGCAGGACGACCGACGGCCCGGCGCTCACCGCGACCGTCCGCCGGGTCTCCAGTGCCACCACGCGATGCACCACATCTTCCACCAGCAGCGGCTGCAGCGCGGGCACCGGCAGCCGCGCGAGGCGCGCATAGGCCGCGATGAAGCGCCCGAGCGAATCGGCGCGCTGGCCGATGATGTCGAGCCCGCGTCGCAGGTCCTCATCACCCTCGGGCGTACGCGGGCCCTTCTGCACGATGGCACGCAGCGAACCGGCGAAGGAGCGGATCGGCGCCAGTGAGTTGTTGATCTCGTGCGAGAGAACGCGAATGAGCCGCTGCCACGCCTCGCGCTCCTCGGCCTGCAGCGTGCGGCTCACGTCGGTGAGCAGCACGAGCTGGTGCGGCAGTCCCTCCTGGCGGAAGGCGGTCCGCCGGAGCTCCCAGCGGGTGGCACCCGCCCGCTCGAGGACGCGCGGCGTATCACCCTCGAGGCAATCGCCCACCTGCAACTCCTTCGCGTGCCGGCCGAGGAGCTGCGCGGCCGACGCGCCGAGCAGCTCCTCCCCGCCTGGGTTCACCAGCACCAGCCGGTCGTCGGCGTCGAACGCGAGCACGGCGGCATCGATGCCGGCCATGACTGCCCGGAGCAGCGTACCCGACTCGAGCGCATCGAGTCGATGGGCCCGGAGCATCTCGGCGAGTCCGTTGGCCTCGATATACAGGAGCCCGAGATCGTCATCGGGTCCGCTGCTGCGGGCACGCAGGGAGAAATCGCCCTCCCGCATGGCGGCGAGGAGGTTGGAGGCGGTCTGGATCGGACGAATGACGTGGTCGTACAGGACGGTGAGGCCGACCGCGAGCACGATGATGACGAAGAGGGTCCCGGTCCACTGCGCCCGGGCGCCCCAGGGGCCGGTCCAGAGCAGGCCGAGTGCGAGGATGACCGCGGGCAGGGCGGCCCAGAGCGCGATGGTGACGGTGCGCCGCGGATATGTCGCCATGGGCGCTAGAGCCCGAACCGCTCCAGCCGGCGATAGAGGGCGCTTCGGCTCAGGCCGAGCGCCTTCGCGGCATCGGCGACATTGCCGTCGGCCCGGGCGAGCGCCTTCTGGATGAGGACGCGTTCCACTTCTTCCAGGGTCATCTGGTCGAGGTGCGCCGAGCGATCGCCGGTGGTGAGGGAGAGATCGGAGACCTTGATCTCGGCGTCGTCGGCGAGGAGCACCGCGCGCTCCAGGGTGTGGTCGAGCTCGCGCACGTTGCCGGGCCAGGCATAGGCGAGAATGGCGGCCATCGCCTCGGGGCGGAAGCCGCGCAGCGCCTTGCGATAGTGCGCGGCATAGCGATCGAGGAACTGCGCCGCGAGCAGCGGGATGTCCTCGCGCCGTTCGCGCAGCGGCGGGATGCGGATCTCGATGGTGTTGAGCCGGTAGAGCAGGTCCTCGCGAAAGCGGCCGGCCGCCACCTCGGCGCCGAGATCGGCGTTGGTGGCGGAGAAGACGCGGACCTCGACCTGCCGCGTGCGGGAGGAGCCGACCCGCTCGAACTCGCCGGTATTGAGGACGCGAAGGATGCGGGCCTGCTGGCCCGCGGTCATGTTCGCGATCTCGTCGAGGAAGATGGTTCCCTTGTCGGCGAGCTCGAAGCGGCCGATGCGGTCGGCCTTGGCGTCGGTGAAGGCGCCCTTCAGGTGGCCGAAGAGCTCGCTCTCGAAGACGCCCTCGGACAGGCCGCCGACGTTCACCGTGATCATCGGCCGCGCGGCGCGGGGGCTCGCCGCATGCAGCCAGCGCGCGGCGATCTCCTTGCCGACGCCGTGCTCGCCGAGGATGAGGGCATTGGCATCGGACGGGGCCACGCGCGCCATGAGCCGCGCGGTCGCGCGCATCGCGGCCGACTCGGTCACGAGGTCGGGCAGGCCCTCCCGCCGGAGCGACTGGTTCTCGCTCTCCAGACGCTGGCTCCGGCGGAGGGCGCGACCGAGCTCTACCTGGGTGCGCAGGAGCGAGACGAGCCGGGTGTTGTCCCATGGCTTCTCGAGGTAGTCGCGCGCGCCGCGGCGCATCGCCTCGACGGCCCCTTCGACGCTGCCGTACGCGGTCATCACCACGGTCGGCAGCGCGGCATCGAGCAGCTGAATGCGCGCCAGCACGTCGAGGCCTTCACGGCCGGAGGTGGTATCGCGGGTGTAGTTGAGGTCCATCAGGAGGACATCGAAGTCGCGGTCCTCGAGCGCCGCCAGCACGGCCGCGGGGGAGGTGGCCGTCTCCACGACAAACCCCTCGTTCCGCAGCAGGAGGCGGAGCGCCTGCAGGATATCCGACTGATCGTCGGCGACCAGGATGCGCGGTGCGGGGAGTCCCATGGGCGCTTGAATCTACCCCGGGGTGAGCCAGCCGTCCTTCAGGTGGATGACGCGGTTGCCGTAGCGCGCGTTCTCCTCCGAGTGGGTCACCTGCACGATGGTGACGCCCTCCGCATTGAGGCGGCGGAACAACTCCATGATCTCGCGGCCCTGGGTCGAGTGCAGGTTGCCGGTGGGCTCGTCGGCGAGGAGCAGCCGCGGGCCGGCGATCACCGCGCGCGCCACCGCGACGAGCTGCTGCTGGCCGCCCGAGAGCTGGCGGGGAAAGAGGTCCTTCTTGCCCACCAGCTGGAAGCGGTCGAGCGTGTCCCCGACGAGCGCGGCCCGGTCGGCGGACGAGACATTGCGGTAGCTGAGGGGCAGGTCGAGGTTCTCGGCGACCGTAAGCTCGTCGAGGAGATGGTAGTGCTGGAACACAAATCCCACCGCGGTCCGGGCGAGCGCGCCGCGGTCCCTGGCCGACAGGGCGTGGACGGCGGTGTCGCCAAACCAGTACTCGCCGGTGAAGTCGCCGTCGAGCATGCCAAGAATGGTGAGGAGCGTAGTTTTTCCGGCGCCGGACGGCCCCATGATCGTGACGAAGTCGCCCGCGTCGACCTCGACGTTGATGCGACGGAGAAGGAAGGTCGGCGACGGACGGGTGGCGACGGCCTTCTCGATGCCCTCGAGTCGGATCACTCGACTCTCAGGGCCGCCATCGGGTCGACGCTCGCGGCACGGCGGGCGGGCAACCATGCCGCGAACAGGGCGGCGGCCACGAGCGTCAGCACCGCGGCAGTGAGGATGAGCGGGTCGGTGGCGCGGACCTCGTAGAGACGGGCGCGCATCAGCTTCGAGGCGGCGAGGAAGCCGACGAGACCAACCGCCGACCCGATGATCGTCGCGCGCAGCGCATGGCCCACCACCAGGCGCACGACGGATGCGGCCTGCGCGCCGAGTGCCATGCGGATGCCGATCTCCCGCTGGCGGCGCGACACGCCCTGCGACACGACGCCATACACGCCGATCGACGCGAGCAGCAAGGCGGTGACACCGAAGACCCCGAGCAGGAGGGTGAAGAGGCGCGGCTGGGCCACGGAGTTCGCGACCTGTGACGTGAGCGGGCCGAGGTCGCTGATGGGCATGTCGGGATCGAGCTCATGCACCGCGTCGCGGATGCGCGCGATGTAGCCGAGCGGATCCGCCTTGACGCGGACCACGACATTGTAGGCCGAGCGCTGGAGGATCGCGATCGGCATGTAGGCCGCCGGCGCGGCGGGCAGGGCCAGCCCCTGATGACGCACGTCGGCGGCGACACCCACCACGATTCCTTCGTCGCGCCCGAAGAGGAAGCGCTGGCCCACCGCCTGCTGGCCCGGCCACGCCTGCCTGGCCAGCGCCTGGCTCACGATCATGGGCGTGGGATCGGTGGTATCGGCCGCGTTGAACTCCCGGCCTCCGAGCAATGGAATCGACAGGGCACTGAAGTAGCCGGGCGCCACGATCTGGATGCCCCCCGCCGGCTGGATCGTGTCCACCACGCCGCCATCCCGCACCAGCATGAAGTTGTACGGCTCCCCTCCGCCCGTGAGCGGGGCACGCTTGCTCGCGCCCGACACGACGACGCCGGGAATCGCATCGAGCCGCGCGAGCAGCTCGGTGCGGAATCGCTGCGCCACGTGCTCGTCCTCATAGCGGCCGCCCTGCAGCAGCAGCCGCATGGTGACGACGTTCTCGGCGCGAAGGCCGGGATCGACGTGCGTGAGCTTCCAGAGACTGGAGAGCGCCAGCGCGGCGCCGCAGAGGAGCAGCACGGCGAGCCCGCTCTCGGCCGCGACCAGGCCATCGGCGAGCCGCGCGGTGCCGCCCGACTGGCCGCGACCCTCGCGCAGCGACGTGCCGGCGCCCGGCTCGGCGGTGCGAATGGCCGGCAGGATCCCGACGATGAGGAACACCGCGATGCCGGCGAGGAGCGAGAAGCCGGCGATGGCGGGATCGATGGCGATCTCCGCCGCACGCGGGATCACATCGGCCGCGAGCGAGGCGAGCAGCGGCACCCCGACCCACGCGAGCAGGAGGCCGGCGGCCGCGCTCGCGAACGCGAGGACGGCGCTCTCCAGCAGCAGCTGGCCGAGAAGGCGCCCGCGAGTGGCGCCGAGCGCGGAACGGATCGCCATCTCGCGGGCGCGCCCGAGGCCGCGTGCGAGCATGAGGTGCGCCACGTTCACGCAGGCGATGAGCAGGACCAGTCCCACGGCGGCGAGGAGGGCCAGCAGCGGGAGCCGGACGCTGCCGCTGAGGTACTCGGTGAGGGGGACCATCGCAGGCCGGTTGAATCCCTCGTTGCTCTCGGGATAGTCGCGGGAGAGCCGCTCCAGCACCGAGCCCACCGCCGTGCGCGCCGCATCGAAGGTGACGCCGGGGGCGAGCCGTGCCACGACGTTGAGCCACCGGACGGCGCGCACGTGCGGCACGTCGTTGTCGCCGAGCACGGAGCGCGGGAGGAAGACCTGCACCTCGCTGCTGGGGAAGGCGAAGGCGCGGGGCATGATGCCGATGATCGTGAACGGCTGCCCATCGAGCTGCACGGTGCTGCCGACGACCTTCGGGTCGGCGCCGAGACGGGTGCGCCAGAGGGCATCACTGACGACGGCGACGCGATTGGAGCCCGGGACGTCGTCGGCGGTGCCGAAGGCACGTCCACGCGCGGCCGAGACGCCGAGAGTGGTGAAGAAGCGGCCGTCGACCATGGCCGCGGTGAGGTTCACCGGCTCCCCGACGCCGGACATGTTGCGGGTGCTGACGCCCGGGATGAAGAAGTAGGACGAGACGTCCGACAGCTGCGGGGTTGCGGCGCGAAGGTCGTCCACGTCCTGCGGCGAGTAGCCGCCATAGACGAGGCCGCGGCCGGCCCGGTCGTGTCCCACCTGCACGAGGCGGGAGGCATCGGCGAACGGCCAGTCGCGGAGGAGCACGGCCCGCACCACGCTGAAGATCGCGGTGTTGGCGCCGATGCCGAGAGCCAGGGTCGCGAGGGCGACGAGGGTGAAGCCGGGCGTCCGCCACAGGTTGCGCGCGGCGTAGCGGAGATCGGACCAGTGCATGGCGCTACTCGTCGCGCAGCGCGACCACGGGATCGACACTGGTGGCACGCCGGGCCGGCAACCAGGTGGCGAGCAGCGTCACGCCGAGCAGGAAGAGGGAAATCGACACGAAGGTCACGGGGTCGTTGGCGTTGACGCCGAACAGCAGGCGCTCGGCCGGCTTCACCGTCGCGGCATTGTCAAACGCCCGGAGCGTGTTGGTGAGTACCAGCGCCGCGACGATGCCGACGCCGACGCCAAACAGGGCGAGGCGCATGCCCTGACCCATGACGAGTCGCTGGACGCCAGCGGGCGTGGCCCCAAGGGCCAGGCGCACGCCGAGCTCCTTGAAGCGCTGGGTGACGGTATACGACATGACGCCGTACAGCCCGATGGCGGCGAGGGCGGCGGCGAGCGCGGAGAAGACGCCGAGCAGCACCATCGAGAACCGGCGTGGCCCCGTGGTGGTGGCGACGAGTTCATCCATGGGCGTGATGCCGGCGATGGCGACGTCGGGATCGACCTCCTTGAGCGCAGCGCGGATGGCGGGCATGGCGGTCACGGGATCGCCGGTGGTGCGGACGGCGTAGACCATGCCGCCGTTTCCGTTCTGCCGCAGCGGGAAGTACACCTGAATCCGCTTCTCGGCGTCGAGCCCCTCGTGCATCGTGTGTCCCACCACGCCGACGACCTGGATCCACTGCACCACCGAATCGGTGAAGCTGTTGAAGGTGATGCGCTTCCCGATCGGGTCCTGATCGGGCCAGTAGCGGCGGACCATCTCATCGTCGACGATCACCACCTGGGGGGCGTCGGCATCGTCCTGGTCGGTGAACTGCCGTCCCTTGAGCAGGGGCGCGCCGATGGCGGAGAGAAACCCGGGGGTCACGAGACGGATGTCGCCCCAGGGCATGTTGGCGCCGGGCTCGACGACATGTCCCTCGACGTTGAAGGACGAGGTGGACCAGTTGTTGGTGAACGGCATGACCGACGTCGCCCCGGCGGCGGTGACCCCGGGTACCGACGCGATGGCCTGGGTGGCGCGGTCGAAGAACGCGGTCCTGACCGTGTCGTTGGGATAGCGTGACGAGGGCAGCGCGATGTTGAACGTGAGCAGGTGGTCAGTGCGGAAGCCGGGATCCTGTGCCACCAGCCGGGTGAAGCTCCGGGTGAGCAACCCGGCACCGACGAGCAGCATCAGCGCGATGGCGACGGTGGCGACGACCAACCCGCGCCGGAGCGCCAGGCCGCCCCGGTCACCGGCGGCACCGCGCCCGCCTTCCTTGAGGCTCTCCTGCAGGGAGGTGCGGGAGACGCGAAGCGCGGGCGCCAGTCCGAAGATGAGACCGGTCAGCAGCGAGAGGAGCAGGGTGAAGACGAGCACCTTCGCGTCGAGCCCCACGACGGTGGCCGGCGGGAGGTTGCGCGAGTTGAGCGCCAGCAAGGCCGGCACGCCCCAGAGCGCGAACAGCAGCCCGAGCGCGCCGCCGGCGAGCGACAGCATGACGCTCTCGGTGAGCAACTGGCGAACGAGGTCGCCGGGTGACGCGCCGAGCGCCACGCGCACGGCGATCTCACGGGAGCGGGCGGCGGCGCGCGCGAGCTGGAGGTTGGCGACGTTGGCGCAGGCGATCAGCAGCACGAGGCCCACGGCGCCCAGCAGCACCAGCATCGCCTTCCGCATGGCCGGGTCGACGAGCTGGTCGCGAAGCGGCGTGATGGTGAGGGTCCAGTCGGGCGCGTAGTTGTCGGGCCGCTCGGCCTTGAGGCGCGTGGCCAGTGCCGTCATCTCCGCCTGCGCCGTCTCGAGGGTCACGCCGTCCTTGAGCCGGGCACGCAGGCCGAGGAACTCGTTGGTGGCGGAGCCGTTGATCTGCCGCGGCGTGAACACCAGCGGCACCCAGACGTCGGTATTGCGGTTGAGCATCGAGGTGAAGCGCCGGGGCATGACCCCGACCACCTCGTAACTCTCGCCGTTGAGGAGGAGCTTCCGCCCCACGATGGTCTTGTCGGCGCCGTAGGTGCCGCGCCAGAACGCCTCGCTGAGGACCACGACCTTGTCGTTGCCCGCGGTGGATTCATCGGCGCGGAGGGCGCGCCCGAGCAGCGGCTGGACGCCGAAGGTGGCGAAGTAGTCGCCGGCCACCGTGACCGCCTGCAGGCGTGCCGGATCGCCGTGCCCGGTGAGGGTCGGTGCCCATCCGGTCTGCACGCCAGCGCTGGCGAACGCCTGCTTCTGCTTGTCATAGGTGAGGAACCCCGGCACCGAGACACCGGCCTGCAGGTGCAGGGAGGGATAGTCGTGCGTCAGGGACACGAGGCGATCGGGCTCGGCAAACGGCAGCGGGCGCAGCAACACCGCGTTGATGACCGAGAAGATGGCGGTGTTCGCGCCGATCCCGAGTCCGAGCGTCAGGATCGCGACGGCGGCGAAGCCGGGGCTCCGGCGCAGGGTGCGGAGCGCGTACCTGATGTCCTTCGCCAGGTGTGCCATGGATGATTCCTCCGGCTCAGGCCGGTGCCAGTTCGAGCGCCTGGTCCTCGACGACGCGACCATCGAAGAGGTGAATCGAGCGATCGGCATGACGCTCGTAGCGCGGATCGTGGGTGACCATGCAGATGGTGGCGCCGCCGCGATGCAGCTCCTGCAGCAGCTGCATGACGGACTCGCCGTTGACGGAGTCGAGGTTGCCGGTCGGCTCGTCGGCGAGGAGAATGAGCGGCTCGCCCGCCACCGCGCGAGCCACCGCGACGCGCTGCTGCTGGCCACCGGAGAGCTGGGCGGGATAGTGCCGCACGCGGTGGCTCATGCCGACCTTCTCCAGCGCCGCCATGACCTTCTGCTTGCGATCGGCCGGCTGCATGCCGCGGTAGGTGAGCGGCAGCTCGACGTTCTCGTAGACGGTGAGGTCGCCGATGAGGTTGAAGGCCTGGAAGATGAAGCCGATCTCCCGGTTGCGGATGCGCGCGCGGTCGGCCGGCGAGAGCTGGGCCACGGGCTTGCCGTCGAGCCAGTACTCGCCGCCGGTGGGCGTGTCGAGGAGGCCGAGCAGCGAAAGCAGCGTCGTCTTGCCGCAGCCGGAGGGACCGGAGATGGCGACGTACTCGCCGCGGCGCACCTCGAGGTGCACCTCGGAAAGGGCGTGGGTCTCGACTTCATCGGTGTAGAACACCTTCTTGATGCCCTCGAGGCGGATCAGCGCCGGGCCGGCGGATGTCATGTGCGCTCCACTGGAAGTTGCGAACGGGTTACTTGACGCGGACGCGGTCGACGCCGTCGAACCGGGTCATGTCGGACAGGATCACCACATCGCCGGCCGCGAGGCCGCGGACGATCTCGATCTCGCTCGCCGAGCTGCGGCCGAGCCCCACCTGGACGCGCTCCGCATCGCCATTGGGACGGAGGCGGAAGATGCCGACAGTACTGTTGGCCTGGCCGTAGGTGGGTCGGCCGACATGGAGGACCTTGCCGAGTCGCTCGATCTCGATGGTGCCGTCGACGCTGAGGTCGGGCCGGGCGCCACGGGGCAGCGAGTCGTCGAGGGCGACATCGACGGTGACGGTGCCACCGGAGGACGAGGGATCCGTACGTGAGACGTGTCCCTTCACCAATCCGTTGCGCGTGTCGATGACGGCGGCCTGGCCGATGGTGACATCGCGGGCCTGGTTCTCCTGCACCCGCAATACGGCCTTCAGGCGATCCGGTTGCACGACCTTGGCGATGGTGGTGCCGCTCTGGGCGAACTGGCCGACCTCGA
>Ga0190274_10001263_pt1 | contig 14830 bp, 10 predicted proteins | sample Popmic531T_FD_133002 | JGI IMG/M metagenome (GOLD analysis project Ga0190274, IMG submission 133002) | Populus adjacent soil microbial communities from riparian zone of Yellowstone River, Montana, USA - 531 T | ecosystem: Environmental > Terrestrial > Soil > Riparian zone | place: USA: Montana...
CCGGGAGCTTATACTATAACTTATACAGTTGCCGCAAGCGGTGGTTGTCCAGGTGTTACTGCAACAACTCCTGTAACGATAGCAGCTGTGGTCACTCCAACATTTAATCCTGTTCCCCCTATCTGTTCAGGTGCTACACTAACTCCATTACCTACTACATCACTTAATAATATTACTGGCACATGGTCACCGGCTTTGAATAATACAACTACTACTATTTATACATTTACTCCAACTGTAGGGCAATGTGCTACAACAACCACATTAACTATTACAGTTAACCCAATATTAAATGCTACTATTAATTGCGGTGTTTCTTCAACATCTGCAGTAACATTTAACTGGGCTGCTGTCAGTGGTGCTACCGGGTATTCTGTTTCTTACCAGGTAAATGCCGGCTCTGTAGTTAATGCTGGAGCAATTGGCAATGTTTTATCTTACCAGGTAACTGGCTTAACAGGTGGAGATAATGTTTCCATTACTGTAACGCCAACAGGCACTGGTTGCTTTACTGCTGCAACTGCAACCTGTACTGCAACTGCATGTACGCCGCCCACTGCAAATATCAGTTATGCAACGCCGTTCTGTGCTGATCTTATTACACCGCAAACAGTTACCTTAACAGGTACAGGTGCATTTGCCAGTGGTACTTATAGTGCTTCGCCTGCCGGGTTAACAATTAATGCTACTACCGGCGCAATCACTCCTTCCACAAGTACACCGGGAACTTATACTGTAACTTATACAGTTGCTGCAAGCGGTGGTTGCCCCGGTGTGATTGCAACAACACCGGTAACGATAACAGCTGTGATTACTCCAACATTTAATGCTGTTGCTGCTATCTGCTCTGGTGCAACGCTGGCTCCACTACCAACTACATCACTTAATGGTATCAATGGTGTCTGGTCACCTGCATTGAACAATACAACAACTACTACTTATACGTTTACTCCAACTATAGGGCAGTGTGCTATTACAACTACATTAACTATTACTGTTAATCCAATATTAAGCCCTACTATTAATTGCGGTGTTTCTTCAACATCTGCTGTAACATTTAACTGGGCTGCTGTTAGTGGCGCTACCGGTTATTCTGTTTCTTACCAGGTAAATGCCGGATCTGTAGTTAATGTGGGTGCAATTGGCAATCTTTTATCTTACCAGGTAACTGGTTTAACAGGTGGAGATAATGTTACAATTACTGTAACTCCAACAGGCACCGGATGCTTTACTGCTGCAACCACAACCTGTACTGCCGCTGCAATCATATGTCTTCCATCAACAGCCAGCATCAGTTATGCAAGTCCGTTCTGTGCTGATATTACTACACCGCAAACAGTTACTTTAACAGGTACAGGTGCATTTGCCAGTGGTACTTATAGTGCGTCGCCTGCCGGATTAACGATCAATGCAATTACTGGTGCAATCACTCCTTCCACAAGTACACCGGGAATCTATACCGTAACTTATACAGTTGCCGCAAGTGGTGGTTGCCCGGGTGTGACTGTAACAACCTCTGTAACGATCGATCCTATTATTACTCCAATATTTAATCCTGTAACAGCTATCTGTTCTGGTACAACATTGGCTCCATTACCTGCAACCTCATTGAATGGTATTAATGGTTCATGGTCACCTGCATTAAATAATACAACTACTACCTATACGTTTACTCCAACTGCAGGACAGTGTGCAATACCTGTTATGATGACGATCACTGTAAATAATGCAGCCTCTTCAGAGTTCACTGCTGTTGCCTGTTTCTTGTATAATCTGCCATGGGGTAATGTTGTGACAACAAGTGGAGATTATGTTCACACTTATCAAACTATCAATGGATGTGACAGTATTGTAACCGCTCATATTACAATTAACAACGAACCCAATGTCACGACCAACGCAACTGTGTGTGTTAGCCAGTTACCATTCGTATGGAATGGTAACAGTTTTAATGCACCAGGCACCTATTCCCTCAATTTGCAAAATGCTACAGGCTGTAATTTTATTGCAACACTAATTTTAGCAGTTAATGCAAATACAACTTCAACAACCAATGCGACCATCTGCAGTAGTCAATTACCATTCTTATGGAACGGTAATACCTATAATGCAACTGGTAATTATTCGGTCACATTCCAAAATGTTGGAAGTTGTGATTCTATTGCAAAGTTGAACTTAACCGTGAACTCTACTCCTGCTTCTGTCACTCGTGATTCAATTTGTGCCAATCAGGTTCCTTATACATGGAATGGGAATAGTTATAATGCATCAGGAACTTATATAGCAAACCTTGTGAATGCTGCTGGTTGTGATTCAATAGCAACTCTCATACTACTGGTAAAATCAATACCAGCATTAGTAATTAATCAACCACTAGCGGTATGCGAGCCACTTACTATCAACTTAACTTCTCCATCGATCGTTGCCGGAAGCGATCCGGGATTAATATTTACCTATTGGATGGATTCATTGGCGACAATTCCATTGGCAAACCCCAATGCAATTAGCGTAACTGGCACTTATTATATAAAAGCACAAGGAATAAACAGCTGTACTTCAACAAAACCAGTTGCTGTTATGGTTAGAATTATTAAAAATGTTGCGGGTATCCGGTATCCAACAGTTACAACAGGTCCGAATATTCCAAAACAATTGTCCGCCAGAAATATAAGTAACAGTTTTGTATGGTCGCCCCCGGTTGGATTAAGCTCAGCATTTATTAAAGACCCTGTGTTTAATTATGACAGGCAGACAGAATATCTCATTAATATAACCATGGATAATGGATGTATTACCGTGGATACTGTTCTTGTGAAGATCACAGTTGTACCACCCCCAGTTGTATCAGATTTGTTTGTACCAAAAGCATGGACACCAAATAATGATGGACACAACGACAAGTTGTTCCCGATAACCGTAAACATCAGGGAATTGAAATACTTCAGAATATTTAACAGGTGGGGACAACTGGTGTTTGAGACAAATATTATTGGTGAAGGATGGAATGGCATCTTACAAAGCAAACCAGCAATAATGGATGTATATACATGGACGGTGGAAGCAATAGGTGTGGATGGAAAATATATTAAGAAATCAGGTAACTCAGTTTTAATAAGGTAAATTTATTATTATGAAAAGAGTGAAAATTTTTATGTGTGTGTGTGTGCTGATCGCCATTCAATCGAAGGCGCAGGACCCGAGTTTTTCTCAATTCTTTTCTTCGCCGCTGAACGTTAATCCTGCATTGACGGCAAACATCAATGCGGATTGGCGAGCTATTGCCAATTTCAGAAACCAATGGATAGGTCCGGCGAGTCCTTATATAACCGGTACTATTTCCTATGATGCGAAAATGTTTCAGAAAAAAATTCCTAACGTTGAATATGACGGAAATAGTTTCGGTCTTGGTGGCATGTTGATGTACGACAAAGCAATGGGCGGAGTTGTAAAAAGCTCTTATGCTTCAATGGATCTTTCTTACAAGGTTAAATTGAGCAGCGGTGAAACAAAACATTATTTAACCGCAGGCTTTGGAGCTATCTATGGACATCGAAGAATAAATTTCAATGGTATAGACTTCGAAGAACAATTTACCGGCTATGGTTTCAATACAAATCTGCCAACAGGTGAAAGCAGTTTGTCTTCAATGAAGCCCTATTTTTCAGTGACCACGGGATTGTTATACAGTATTACAACACAGAATAGCAACTTCGATATTGGCGTGTCAGCTTTTCATGTAAATAAGCCTAAACAAACTTTTTTGCAAGATGAAAATCAATATATACCAATGCGAAAAGTGGCGCATGCAAATTTTGAAACTTTTCTTTCAGAAAGTGTAGTATTAAGTATTAATGCAATTTATCAATCGCAAAGCACCGCGAATTATTATTCCTTTGGAGGAGCACTTGGTTATTATCTTCCCAATAATGCTGATTTTATGCTTAACGCTGGTCTTTGGTATTGGTCAAAAAATGCTGTTATTCCTTATATTGGAGTTGCATATAAGGATTACCAGTTTGGCTTGAGTTATGACGTAACTACCTCAAAACTTAACCAGGCCAATAACAAACCAGATACATGGGAGCTATCATTAATTGTAAGAGGTAGAAATAAACCGAGCTACGTGATACCTTGTCCGTGGAAATAAACTTTAGCAAATCAGGGGTTTCATAAAGTAATAAATTCATCTTATCAAGAATTAGAATTGCGGCCGAAAATTTGCGCTACTTTGGCTAAAAGGTTTTTATGGGTAATAAAGGAATTTTTCAGATCATCATTATCCTTGGTATTTCATTCATCATAGGTTGCAATAAGAAAAAATCAAATGGAGGTGGAAGTGCCGCGACCGGAGAAAGCACAAGAATCGTAAAACAAAATCTTCAACATGTTTGGGAAATAATCTGGGGACCCGATGATCACATTTGGTTTACGGAACGAGATGGAAAAGTTTCAAAAATGGATCCAGCAACAGGATCGATTGTTTTCAGCTCAACAGTTAACGAAGTTGTATCATCGGGTGAAGGTGGTTTACTTGGAATGGCTCTTCATCCTGATTTTCTAAGCAATGGTTTTTTATACGTTGTATATAATTATAATAGCCCAAATGGCTATAGGGAAAAACTTGTTCGTTATACTTTTAGTAATAATTCAATAACAAATCCTACAACTCTTATTGAAAACATTGCTGCTTCAAGTATTCACAATGGCTCAAGAATAAGAGTAATAAATGAAAGCACAGGAGTAAAAATATATTTTACAACAGGTGATGCTTCAAATTCTTCCTCAGCACAAGATGTAAATGCAAGAAATGGAAAAGTATTAAGATTAAATGCGGATGGAACAATTCCAGCAGATAATCCCATTTCTGGCAATCCTGTTTGGAGTTATGGTCACCGCAATCCACAAGGATTGGTTTTTGTAAATGATAAACTATATGAATCAGAACACGGTCCAAATATTGAAGATGAAGTAAACATAATTGAAAAAGGAAAAAACTATGGATGGCCAAATGTTAACGGGCCTTGTGATGGAAGTGAAACTTCATTTTGTACGACAAATAATATAAAAGAACCTATCTGGTCATCTGGTGGTAATACAATTGCAGTTTGTGGTATTGATTACTATAATAACGATAAAATATTTGCCTGGAAAAATTCAATATTAATGACAACATTAAAAGATGCAAGCCTTCGTCAATTAAAATTAAGTAGTGATGGAAGTTCCGTTGAGAGTTCTTCGGCTTTCTTTAAAAATGTTTATGGAAGATTAAGAGATATATGTATCTCTCCTTCTGGAAATGTTTATTTGTGTACTAGTAATGGCGGCAATGATGATAAAATAATTGAAATATCGAAGTTGTAACCCACCCCCTGTCCCCCTAAAGGGGTGACTTAGATTGAGTATTTCTCACATAATGTGCTGAATAGAATTACCGAACGTATAAGTGAGTGACACAACGAAAGCTGAATAGTAGCAATATGCTGAATAAATAAAAAAAAGCTTCTAATAAATAGAAACTTCAATGCATAAGACTCTTAACTTTTTCTCACTCCCCCCAAATATTATCTTTACCATCAAGCCAAAGTTTTACTAATTCAGTCGTTACAGATTTTGGTCTCTCGAGCGGGAAACCTAAAGCTCTTGACCAGCAAAGTGCAGCCAATACTCCTAATGCACGACTGACTGCGAATAACACAGTGTAATATTCATATTCCACCATTCCGTAATGAACAAGCAAAGCGCCGCTATGTGCATCTACATTTGGCCATGGATTTTTTACTTTGCCCATTGATTGCAAAATGGGAGGAACTGCATCATAAATATTCCAAACAGTTTGTACCAACGGATCATCAGGCATGTGTTTTTTTCCAAACTCCATTTGAGCAGAGAATCTTGGATCGGTCTTTCTTAACACTGCATGTCCATAACCAGGAACTACCTTTCCTTCACTCAATGTTTTTTTTACATACTCGGCGATCTGTTCTTTTGTCGGCATTTCTGTATTTAATGCTTCACGCATTTCATAGATCCATTTGATCACTTCCTGGTTGGCCAGGCCATGTAAAGGGCCAGCAAGTCCATTCATTCCTGCTGCATAACTTAAATAAGGATCGCTTAATGCAGAGCCAACAAGATGTGTTGTGTGTGCTGATACATTCCCTCCTTCATGATCTGCATGGATTGTCATGTATAAACGCGTCAACTCTTTGAATCCTTCATCTTCATAACCAAGCATGTGTGCAAAGTTGCCTGCCCAGTCAAGCAAACCATTTGGTTGAATATGTTCATTGTTTTTATACTTGCGACGATACACATAAGCAGCGATCCGTGGAAGTCTTGCGATCAGGTCCATTGTATCATCATATGTCGGATTCCAGTAATCTTTTTTATTTAACCCTTTTGCATATTCTTTTACAAAGTGACCTTCCGTTTGCAAAGCCATCACAGCCGCAACAAACATCGTCATCGGATGTGCATATGAAGGAAATGAATCAATAACATCAAACACATGACTTGGCACATGGCTACGGCGTTGCCATACGTTGGTGATATGATGAACATCATCATCATTCGGCAATTCACCAAGAAGCATAAGATAGAAAAGTCCTTCGGGTAATGGTTCGGATCCATCAGGAGCTTTGGGCAATTTTTCTCTTAATTCAGGAATTGAATAACCCCGGAAGCGAATACCTTCTTTCGAATCAAGCAAAGAAGTTTCTGTGACCAACCCTGTAATACCACGCATACCCTGGTAGATCTGGCTAAGTGTAACTTCACCAATAACTTTATTTCCGTGCTGCTTTAATAAATCCCTGATCTCTGCACTTGCTTCATCCGCTTTTAATTTGAATTTATCTTTAATAACTCCCATGTCGCTGTGGATTTTTTAATCTGAGTAAGAATGTTCAAAGATAAATAATTAGGGTTCTGTAAAAGAAAATAATTGAATGAAATGCAGAGACAGGATGTGCCCTGTCTGTACACCTTTCATTTTGGAGCTCTGCGAAATAGCCACCAACAGACGATGGTAAAAAAAAGATTAGGCACCCATGCGGCAAGAAGCGGATGAAAATCTCCTTTGACTGAAAACGTAGATGAGAATTTATCTGCTAGAATAAATATTGCGGCAATAATAAGACCGATCGCAATGTGCAAACCGCTTCCTCCTCTTGTTTTTCGGCTTGCTATAATTGCACCAATAATAGAAAGAAGAAATACAGAAACAGGGGTAGCGCTGCGGCGATATCTCTCTACTTTCAATGTATTAAGACCTTCAGTGCCCCGCTCCTCTTCCATGTGTATGATATTTACTAATTGAGAAGTCGTCAATTTATCTTTTAAATAATAATCGTATTTGAGATCGCCCGGTTTTAAATGAAGATCGATATTGTAAGTAGGATATATGTTTACAATTTCACCTTTATCTTCCACTTTCCTTTCTATCGCATTTGTTAGTTGCCAATTCCTTTTAGCTGTGTCCCATTTCATGGCGTCGGCACGCAGGTTATAAACTACCTGGTTTCCTTTTGTACGATGCATAAAAAAACCACCAGCAGTTTTCATAATGGAATCGTAATACCTGATGCCAATGTAAGAATTAGAATCTGAACGACGATAATAGGTATCCTTATAGCCAACCTGGCCAAGATCTTGCCTGTCAAAATACTTTACATGAAAATTGCTCCTGATCTCATTTCCTTTTGGAATAAATTCCCTGCTGGCAATATAGAGTAATGATGCAAGTATGACGCCGCCAAAAAAATAGGGTCTTAAAAAGCGAATGTAACTGGTGCCACCGGCAAGAATGGCTATGATCTCAGAACGCATTGCCAGACGACTGGTGGTATAAATAACCGAAATAAATACAAATAAAGGAAAAAGCAAACCCCATATATAAGGTATGAATCCAATATAGTATTTAGTAAAGATCTCTCTGGTACTAAGGCCCGATTTTACAAAATTTTCTGTGTGTTCACTGCTATCAATTGCCACAGCGATCATCGTAAAAAGTATCATACAAAAGAAAAAAGTAACAAGGACCTTCTTCAATATATACCAATCGATTTTCTTCATTTCGTTTGCAAAGGAAATGAATATTGATGAAAGATTTTGTGAAGAAATAATGCAGTAAACGGGTTTTGCTTTAAAATAACAAAACTCCGAGTGCAGGGTATTACTGTGAATCAGTTTTACGTCATAGTTTTTGTTTCAACTGAATTATCATATCATTTTTCCATAATAAAAAATTATCCTCCTCAATTCTTTTTCTTGCTTCAGCTACCAGCCACATATATAAGGCAAGATTATGAATACTCGCAATGGTAAGTCCGAGAATTTCTTTTGACCGCAATAAATGTCTTAAGTAAGATTTGCTATAATAATTACTCACTTCACAGTCAAATCCATCATCGATAGGAGAAAAATCATGTTCCCATTTTTTATTATCAATATTAATGATGCCTTTTGTAGTAAACAACATTGCATTGCGTCCGTTTCTTGTTGGCATAACACAATCAAACATATCAATACCCATGCTTATGCATTCCAGAATATTCCATGGCGTACCAACCCCCATTAAATAACGGGGTTTATCTTTTGGTAAATGATCGCAACAAAAATCACAGATCTCATACATCATTGGTTCTGGTTCGCCAACGCTTAATCCCCCAATCGCATTGCCTGTTGCATTTTTCGAAACAATATACTCGCATGATTCTTTTCTAAGTTCTTTATGTGTGCCGCCTTGCACAATTGGAAACAAATTTTGTGTATATCCGTATCTTTCATCGGTGGCATTAAACTGGTTAAAACACCTGTCAAGCCAGCGATGCGTTAACTCCATGCTTTTTTTTGCATACTTATGATCGCTACCACCTGGTGGACATTCATCAAAAGCCATAATTATATCAGCACCAATACTACGTTGAATATCCATTACTCTTTCCGGTGAAAACAAATGCCTGCTGCCATCAATATGACTTTGAAATGTGACTCCTTCTTCTTTTATCTTTCGTGTGCCTGCTAATGAAAAAACCTGGTAACCTCCACTGTCAGTAAGGATCGGTTTTTTCCAATTAAGAAATTTATGTATCCCTCCTGCTTTTTCAATTGTTTCCAACCCAGGTCGCAAATACAAATGATAGGTGTTTCCAAGAATGATCTGTGCCTTTACATCATTAGCAAGCTGATGTTGTGAAACCGCTTTTACGCTGCCAACAGTTCCGACAGGCATAAAAATAGGTGTAGAAATTTCACCATGATCCGTAATAATTTTCCCGGTTCTGGCTTTAGAATTCTGGTCGGTATGTTCTAATTCAAATTTTAAAGAGGGCATAAACGGATGCAATATAAAATTTATGACAATCAGAACCTTTTCTTTTCAACACACTGTGAAATCAATTTAAAAACTGTAACATTGTTCTGCCCTATTTTCGCAGCCGCAAGCAACTATGGATCTTACATTTTTACAACACATCAATTGGTGGCAAATAGTTTTTTATGCATTTGCTACTGTTACTTTTATCCAATTATTTTATTACCTCTGGTTTTTCAGCCGTGTGGCATTTTACAAATTAAAAAAGAAAACAAGGACACAGCAACATCCTGTATCAGTAATTGTTTGCGCAAGAGATGAAGATGAAAACCTTGCCCGGCATCTTCCCGGTCTGTTAGTGCAGGAATATTCTTCCACATATGAAATAATTGCGGTAAATGATAATTCTGTTGATGATTCCAAATACATTTTACAGGAACTTAAAAAAACGTTTAAAGACAAATTACATGTAGTGGAATTGACACAGGAAGCAAAACTGATCAATGGAAAAAAATACCCGTTAAGCATAGGAATTAAAGAAGCAAATCATGAAGTGATGCTTTTAACAGATGCCGATTGCGTGCCGGCAAGTGAACATTGGATACAAAAAATGCAGGAGGCTTACCAGGATGGTGTAGAGATCGTGTTAGGCTATGGTGCTTATCATAAACGTCCGGGTTTGTTAAACAAACTTATCAGGTTTGAAACTTTTCATTCGGCCATCCAGTATTTATCATTTGCCTTGGCGGGCATTCCGTATATGGGAGTGGGTCGCAATCTCTCTTATAAAAAAGGGCTGTTTTTCAGGCAAAAAGGGTTTTCTTCCATCAACCATCTTCCAGGAGGTGATGATGATCTGTTTGTCAATAAATCAGCTAATAAAAAAAATGTTGCGGTAGTGATCGATAAAGATGCTGCAACATTGTCAATTCCAAGAATAACATGGAAGAGCTGGGTAAAACAAAAATACCGACATTATACAACGGCTAAGTATTATAAACCACTTCATAAATTTCTCCTGGGCCTATACACTTTTTCTCAATTCTTTTTTTATCCATTATTTATCATGTCAATTTTATTTTATGATTGGCAGATTGCCTTAATTGTTTTTGGAACAAGATTTATAGTACAGGCTCTGATCTATTTTTTTGCAATGAAAAAATTGAATGAAAAAGATCTTTGGCCCATGTTTCTGCTGCTGGATATCTGGATGTTCTTTTATTATATAATATTTGCAAGGTCGCTATGGCAAAAACCACAGCGAAGCTGGAACTAATTTTATCCGGCAATCGGTATTATGCAGATTATCCTAAAATACTTTTCTGATTTTAGTCCTGTACAGCTAAACCAATTTGCTGCGCTAGATGGATTATATAAAGATTGGAACAGTAAGATAAACGTGATCTCAAGAAAAGATATTGATGGTTTGTATGAAAAACATGTGTTGCACTCGCTGTCTATTGCAGCCGCTTTTAAATTTGAGCCTGGAATGGAAATACTTGATATAGGAACCGGCGGCGGTTTTCCAGGAATTCCTTTAGCAATATTTTTTCCCGAAGTAAAATTTCTTCTTGCAGATAGTATTGCAAAAAAATTAAAAGTGGTGGATGCAGTTGCAGAAGGGTTAGAATTGAAAAATGTAACTACACAACATATAAGAGTAGAAGAAATCAAAAACAGGAAATTTGATTTTGTGGTTTCCCGTGCTGTTGCTCCTTTAAAAGACCTTTGGAGATGGAGCAAACCATTGCTAAAGAAAAGTCATGGGTCTTTGATTCAGAGCCGGGAGTCAACAAGCTCTTCCCGAACTTCGCCTCCCGGGCTTATATGTCTGAAAGGTGGCGATCTAACGGCTGAAATACATGATAGTGGAATTCGGCCACGGGTAATGGAAATAGCTGACCTTTTTAATGAGGAATATTTTAAGACGAAATACTTGCTCTTTGTGCCCCGTTAGGCTATAAAATATACCGGAAAGTGGTATTGTCAATATATACCCGGAAGCTACCTTTGAAAAATGAAAGAAATCACTGTTTGCATTGTAGATGATGTGAGTGAGCTGAGACATGCACTTGAAGAGATCGTTTCCTCAGCCGATGGTTATAAATGTATCGGCACAATGAGCAATACCACTGAAGCTCTTACAAAAATTCCAGTTTTGAAGCCGGATGTCGTGCTTATGGATATAAACCTCGGTGAAAGCGAAAGCGGGATTGACCTGGTGAGAGAACTAAAGCCAATAATGACTGCTACAAATTTTATGATGTGTACTGTATATGAAGATGATGAGAAGATATTTGAAGCATTGAGTGCAGGAGCCAGCGGTTACATTCTTAAAAAAACTGAGCCTCAAAAGCTACTGGAAGCAATAAAGGAATTGCACGAAGGCGGTGCTCCGATGAGCAGCCAGATCGCAAGAAAAGTTGTTTTCGCATTTCGTGATAAACCAATCGCGGCGCATCATTCACCAGGTATTGAACAACTTTCTCATCGTGAAAAACAAATTTTAGAAGAGCTTTCCCGCGGATTAATGTATAAAGAGATAGCTAACGTTTTATTTATCAGCCCGGAAACTGTAAGAAAGCATGTCTATCATATCTACGAAAAACTCCATGTTACCAACCGTGTAGAAGCCGTAAATAAATTTTTTGGTCGCTAAAACTCCTTTTTTCATCCTTTCAGTATAATAAATACCACAAAAGTGGTATAGGTGGGGATCATGACCATCTTTAACTTTAATACTGATTTAAAGGTCCCTATTACACAACCATTGATCTTAAGCCTTTTCTCATGGCAATAGAATAAACCCGGAGTAGTGCCGGGTTTTTCATTTTATCTTATTCCACTTAAGTCAATCTTGTTATCCTTTTTTTGAATATCGGCTAACCTTTTCGAAGGATCGATCTCACCAATAGAAATATCACCAAGCTTATGCGATGATTCAATAATGTAAGTAGTGTGTGTCCATTTCCATGGTTCATATACTTTTCGGGAAACAGATGCATTTTCGGTAGGCTTTTCTCCAAACATAAGATACATCGGGATATAATGAAGCTCTTTGCTCCCATCTTTAAACGTAAGTTGAAAATCTATTGGCATTGGAATATCTCCAACTCTGCGAATCCTCACTTTGGTTTTGCCGGCTTCTTCCCACAAGCTATCGATACTGTAATCAATAGTTTTTGTGGAACTGATCCAATATTCACGATACCAATCCAATTTCATATCACTTACTTTTTCTGCTATTCTTAGAAAATCATTGGCGTTAGGATGTTTAAATCTCCACAACCGGTAATATTCAAGCATGATTTTTTTCAAATTTTCTTCACCGGCAATATATCCTAATTGCGAAAGAAACACACAGCCTTTGGAATAAACAGCATTACCATATGCAATGTTTGTATTAAAATGATCGGCATGTGTTGTCAATGGTTCTTCTTTTCCACTTTTTGCCAATGAATAATAACCGCCATAATTACCCCCGTGTGAAAAGTTCGTATCACCCCTAAGAAATGCTTGCGTTCTGTCAGTTGCAAATTCAGTAAACCCTTCGTCCATCCACGCATATTCAGATTCATTTGTGCCAAGCATGCCATAGTACCAATTATGTAACCATTCGTGAAGCCATGCGCCGGGACCAGCGAGCAAGGTGGCCATTGGATATTCCATTCCTCCATCGCCGCCGTCAATAAATGAGAATTGTTTATAAGGGTAGCCGCCGAAATTCTTTTCAATAAATGGCAAGGCTTTTTCCGCATTATCAAGAATATCTTCCCATTCTTTTGCAGTCGTCCTTCCTCCTGATTTGTATAATAAATGAAAAACAAGGCTGTCTCTTATCCTTCTTGTTTTATGTATAAATTCAGGATCAGCGGCCCACATAAAGTCATGAACATTGGGCGCAATAAAACGCCATGAAAGCTTATCGGTTTTAGGGGCTGGAACTTTTACTCCACCTTTCTCATATCCAAACCCAATCTGATCTGCATTTTGCAAATAACCAGTTCCTCCAAGCAAATATGATTTATCAATGTTTATTGTCACATCAAAATCTCCCCATACTCCATAAAATTCTCTTGCAACATAAGGAGTAGGATGCCAGCCTTCATAATCATATTCGCAGATCTTCGGATACCATTGACTCATTGAGTAACGAACCCTGGTACCGGGATTATCTCTTCCACTTCTTCTTACCTGCAATGGAACTTGTGACGAAAACTCCATTTCAAAAACAACTTTTGATTTGGGAAGAATTGGCTTATCAAGTTTAACTTCAAGAATGGTTTCTTGCATAACAAATTGTTGCGGACGTCCATTCATTTTTAAAGAAAGAATTTTATGATACCCGATCTCATCAGGTTTTAAATTTAAGATCCTGTCTTTCACTCTTGGATCCCAATCCTGCCTGTTTCCAAAAAATGTTTGTCCCAGTATACGGCTTCTTGTATCCATCATACTGTTTGGCTGGAACGCATTAAAATATAAATGATAAAAAACACGGGTAAGTGTGTCCGGAGAATTGTTAGAATATTCCAATGATTGTTTGCCTGTAAACTGATTTGTTTGCACATTCATGTCAATATTCATCGTGTACTTAACACGTTGCTGCCAGCGATCTGGCTGTGAAAAAGACGTTTTAAAACATAAACTGCAAATGCCAAGAAGTAATATTTTACTTTTCATCATATTTTATTGAGGTGCAAATTTCGATAAATACCTGTTATATCAAAACAAAATTAATTGTGGATAAATCTTAGTGAAGACGTGTAAGAAAAAGGAAATAACACAAAAAAATGTGAATATTATTTTTTTCCCTGTACTATAATTACAATTTCACCCTTTACTGTTTTCTGCTTAAAATGATCACTCACCTCTTTTAAAGTACCTCTTTTATTCTCCTCAAACATTTTGGTAAGTTCACGACTGACAGAGCATTGTCTTTGTTCTCCGAAAAATTGAATAAACTCTTCCAGTGTTTTTACAAGCCGCATTGGTGATTCATAAAAGATCATTGTTCTTTCCTCATCAACCAATGATTTTAAAAGTGTTTGTCTTCCTTTTTTCAAAGGAATAAATCCTTCAAACACAAATCGGTTGGTTGGAATACCACTATTAACCAATGCGGGTACAAAAGCAGTAGCTCCTGGTAAACATTCTATCCTGATATCATTTTTTATGCACTCTCTAATTAATAAAAAAGCTGGATCCGAAATACCGGGTGTTCCAGCATCAGTTACCAATGCCATTTTTTTTCCACCTACTAATTGATCAATTAAGTGCTGCAACACTTTATGTTCATTGTGCTGATGATAGGGGGAAATTGGTTTTGTAACCTGGTAATGATTTAATAAATGAGAAGATGTTCGTGTATCTTCTGCAAGAATAAGATCAACTTCTTTCAAAACATCCAATGCCCTGAGAGTAATATCTTTTAAATTTCCGATCGGAGTAGGAACGATATAGAGCATGATATGCTAATGTGCCAAATTGCTAATTAACTGACACTTCAAAATATTC
>Ga0190274_10001264_pt1 | contig 14825 bp, 9 predicted proteins | sample Popmic531T_FD_133002 | JGI IMG/M metagenome (GOLD analysis project Ga0190274, IMG submission 133002) | Populus adjacent soil microbial communities from riparian zone of Yellowstone River, Montana, USA - 531 T | ecosystem: Environmental > Terrestrial > Soil > Riparian zone | place: USA: Montana...
GCCCGGGGCATGCAGAATTCCGTGCGGATTGCACACGAACTGGCCGCCTACCTGCTGCGATTGAAGCAGACCGGACTGGCCCAGGGCGACTGGGACGAGCGCGCCGCCACCAACATGCTCATGGGCGCCATCTTCACGGACGCCATGGGCCGCGACACGATGCCCGACCGCTACCCGTACACCATGCGGGACGCCGTCGAGCGCTACGTTGACCTGCTCCTGCGCGCCATTGGCGCGCGCCCCGTCGTTCCCACTCAAGGACCCTCATGATGCCGACACCAGCTGGGTTTCGAGTCGTCGTTTCCGCTATCACCCTCACGCTGTCTGTTTCATCGGTCGCCCTCGCGCAAGGTCCCGAACGGCTGACGCTCTCCGACGCCTTGACGCGTGCCGCCGCTAATAGCGAGGTCATTCAGATTGCCAGAAGCGGCGAAGTGCGCGCGGCGGCTCAAGTCTCCCAGATCTCGAGCCAGTATCTGCCGCAGGTCAACTTCGCCGGCACGTACACCCGTACGCTCGCGTCCGAATTCGAGAACGCGTTCGGCGCCTCTGGGCCCGGCTGCACGCCGCTCTCGGTGGACGTGACGCGACCGGTGGACGACCGGCTGGCCGAATTGGAGCGCGCCGCAAGCTGCGGCGGAATCGGGTCGAGCGGGCTCGATTTCAGCACGCTCCCATTCGGCCAGCGCAACATCTATCAACTGGGTTTCACGTTCTCACAGTCGGTCTACACGGGCGGCCGTGTCGGCGCCCAGGTGCGACAGGCCGATGTCTCGCGTCGCATCGCGACACTCGAGACCACCGCTATCGAGGCTCAGCTCAAGCTCGACGTGGCACGCGCCTTCTACGCTGCTGCGCTGAGCGACCGCCTGGTCACCATCGCCGAGTCGACAGCCACCCAGGCCGGGGCTACGTACGAGCAGGCGCGCCTGGCCTTCGAAGCAGGTCGGACGCCGGAGTACGAATTGCTACGAGCCCTCGTCGGTCGCGACAACCAGCGGCCCAACGTGATCCGCCAACGCGCCAACCGGGACGTGGCGTATTTGCGCCTCCGGCAGCTGTTGCAGCTGCCGCCGAACGCACCGCTCGTGCTTGACGTGGATCTCGAGAGTCCCGACCTGCCGCCTCCGGCGCCCTTTGCAGCCGACCTCGCGAAAGCGCGGCAGTCCAACACAGCCGAGCGCGTGACGGTGACGCAGGCCGAAGCCCTCGTCGAGGCTCGCAATGCCGCCGTAGCCGTCGCACGGTCGGGCTACCTGCCTTCGCTCGGAGTCTCCTCGTCATACGCCCGCGTTGGCTATCCGAGTCAGGGATCGGCCGTACCCGGTTTCGGCGATTTCCGCACCAACTGGTCGCTCGGAGCGACCGTTCAAATGCCGATTTTCAACGGCAACCGCGTGAAGGCAGAAGTGCGTACCGCCGCCGCCGAGCTCGACCAGGCGCGCTTCTTGGTCGCTCAGGCGCGTGAACTCGCAGTCCTCGACGCAGCCACGGCCGTCGAGGATCTGGACGCGGCGGCAGCAAACTGGGAAGCGAGCGCGGGAACCGTCCAGCAGGCCGAGCGGGCATACGAAATTGCCGAACTTCGAAACCGTTCCGGATTGTCAACGCAACTCGAGCTGGCCGACGCACGTCTTTCACTGGAGATCGCGCAGGCCAACCGCGCGCAGGCCGCGCACGACCTGCAGGTGGCGCGCGCACGCGTGGCCCTGCTGCCAACCCTGCCGCTGGTAGCTCGGTAACCGCATCCCGTTCAGGAGTCTTCATGCATCGCTCTTCGCCCGCGTTCGTCACCCTCGCTCTTGCCGGCGCCACACTCGCCACGGCATGCGGCGGCGGGTCTACCCCGCCAACGCCAGCCACCGGCGTCGCTTCGGCAGCTTCGGCTTCGGCCGTCCCCGCAGTGTCCCTCTCGCCCGAGAACGTGGCGACGGTGACCATGCGAAAAATCACCTCCGGTCCCATGGTGTCCGGCGAGCTGACGCCTGCCCGCGAGGCGACGGTGCGTGCCCAGGTCGGAGGTTCGCTCATGTCGCTCACCGTCGATCGGGGACAGCCGGTAAGAGCTGGTCAGGTTGTCGCGCGTATTTCATCACGCGATCTCGAAGAATCACACGCCTCGGCGCTCGCGGCGTTCAAGTCTGCTGAGACGGCGTTGACTGTCGCGAAAAGCGAGCTGCAGCGTACCGAGGCGCTCGTCAAAGGCGGCGCGCTGGCTGCGCGCGATCAGGAGCAGGCGCGCAATTCGGTCTCGATCGCGGAGGCACAAGTCGCCGCCGCCAAGGCGCGGGAGCGCGCCGTATGGCAGCAGCTCGATGACACAACGGTCACAGCGCCCTTCGCCGGACTCGTGAGCGCGCGACCCGCGAGCAGCGGCGACATCGTGTCCCCGGGCACGAGCCTGCTGACGATCGTGGATCCGTCGAGCATGCGGCTCGAAGCCCTCGTGCCGGCCGATCAGGTGTCGCAGATCCATCCCGGCGCCAAGGTCCAGTTCACGGTGCGTGGCATCCCCGAACCCTTCGTTGGCTCGGTCGATCGCCTGAACGCCACAGCAGATCCCGTGACACGGCAGGTTGCCGTCTTCGTCTCGCTGCCGAACGCCGGCGGCAAACTGATTGCCGGTCTCTTTGCGGAGGGCCGCGTCGAGACCAGTTCGCGCGATGGCATCGCGGTACCGCTCGCCGCCGTCGATGAGACGGGCGCGATGCCTTTCGTGACGCGCGTGCGTGACGGCAAGGCCGAGCGTGTCGAGGTGACCTTGGGCGCGCGCGAAGCCGGCACTGAGCAGGTGGAAGTCACAAAGGGCCTTGCGGTCGGCGACCTCGTGATCGTCGGCTCGGTCAAGAACCTGCAGCCAGGCACACCTGTGAAGATCACGCAGTAACCCAGTCAGCGATCGAGTCGTCAGGGCGCACTCATGTTCATTTCCGACTTCGCCATCAAACGTCCCGTCATTACCGTCGTCAGCATGCTCGCACTCGTCGTGTTCGGTCTCGTCGCGCTGGTGCTGCTCCAGACCGACGAGTTTCCCGACATCGCCGTCCCGCTCGTCGTCACAGCCGTTCCCTATCCGGGGGCCTCTCCGGACAACGTCGAGCGGGAGATCGTCGAGCCCATCGAGGAAGCGATTGCTGGGATCAGCGGCGTCAAGAAGGTGACCTCGAATGCCCTTGATGGCTACGCGACGGTGCTCGTCGAGTTCACGTTCGAGAAGGATCTGCAGGAGGCGACCCAGGAGATCCGCGACAAGATCAATACGATCCGCAACGATCTGCCTCCCGAGATGAAGGAACCGGTCCTGACGAGGGTCAATCCGGTCGACCTGCCGATCGTCTCGGTGGCCCTGGCTTCGGACACGCTTTCGGTGGCGCAGTTGACGCTGCTGGCCGATCCGGGCATCACGCGCCGCCTGCGTGCGATCGGCGGGGTTGGCGAGGTGGCGACCGCCGGCGTCAACACCCGCGAAATGACGATCGACCTGCGGCCCGAGGCACTGATGGCCGCAAAGGTCAGCGTCGGTGAGGTCGTTGCCGCCCTGATGACGCAGAACCTCGCGGCGCCCGTCGGCCGGCTGATCGGGCTGAGCGATGAGCGTACGATTCGTCTCGGCGGCCGTGTGCTCACCGCAGAGCAGTTCGCCAACATCATCGTCTCCCGCCATGAAAACGGGAGCGTCGTGCGGCTCGGCGACGTGGCCAGCGTCCACGTCGGCACCGAGGAGCCCCGCACGAGCGCCAACTTCTCCGGCCGCGAGGCAGTCGGCATCGACATCAAGAAGTCCAAGGGCTACAGCACGACACAAGTGGCGTCGAGGATTCGGGCCGAGCTCGACGCGATTCGGCCGACGCTGCCGAAGGGAGTCACGCTCAGCCTCGTTCGCGATGCGGGCGTGCGCGTCACCAACTCGGTGGCAAACGTCCAGACCGCCCTCATCGAGGGCGCCATGCTCACGGTGCTGACCGTCTTTCTGTTCCTCAATTCCTGGCGCTCGACCGTGATCACCGGTCTCGCCTTGCCCGTGTCCGTCATCGCCTCGTTCATGGCCGTGCTTGCGTTTGGTTTCACGCTCAACACCATGTCGCTGCTCGGCCTGTCGCTCGCCATCGGCATCCTTATTGATGATGCGATTGTCGTGCGCGAGAACATCGTCCGCCACGTGGAAATGGGGAAAGACCATTACACGGCTGCGCGCGAGGGCACCGAGGAGATCGGCCTTGCGGTCGCCGCCACGACCTTCTCCATCGTCGTGGTATTCGTGCCAATCGCTTTCATGGGAGGCGTCGCCCAGCAATGGATGGGTCCATTCGCGCTGACGATCGCGTGCTCCGTTCTCGTGTCGCTGTTCGTCTCGTTCTCGCTCGACCCGATGCTCTCGGCCTACTGGCCCGATCCCCATCTGCCTCTCGAGAAACGGTGGTGGCTGGCGCGGGGACTCACGCACTTCAACAACTGGTTCAACCGACAGGCCGATCGCTATAAGTCGGTCATTGGCTGGGCGCTGCGTCATCGCTTCGCGATGATTCTCCTGGCTCTCGTCTCGTTCGTCGGCGCCCTCGCCATGCCGGCCATGGGGCTGCTTGGCGCCGAGTTTTTTCCGGTCTCCGACAACTCAGAGTTCGGCATCAACGTGGAGACGCCTTCGGGATCCAGCCTGGCATATACCAATCGCAAGCTCTCGGAGGTCGCCACCATCGCGCGGTCGATTCCTGGCGTGTCGCACACCTACGCGACGGTGGGCGGTGGGTCGGGCGCTGTGGATTCGGGCAGCGTGTATGTCGCTCTGATCCCGAAAGCGTTGCGTACGGACAACCAGGAGGCGATTGTCCGCACCACCCGGCAACGCCTCAAGGACCTCGGCGGAGCCACGGCCTCGGTGCAGACCAGTGGCTTCGACAACCAGAAGCAGATTCAGGTGCAGCTCAACGGCCCGGACATTACGACCCTGAGCCGGCTGGCCGATGCGGTCCTCGGGCTCGTGCGCCAGGTCCCAGGCGCCGTGGACGTCGGCCTGTCAACACGCGGCCAGAAGCCAGAACTGGACATCCGCGTCGATCGCGCGCTGGCCGGATCCCTGGGCGTGCGCGTAGGCGATGTCGCGCAAGCCTTGCGACCCGCGTTTGCCGGGGTGGATGCGGGCGACTGGGTCGACCCGACGGGCAAGACCCGAGACGTGACGGTGCGGCTCGCGCCCGAATCCCGAGCCCGTGCCTCGGACCTTGCGAATCTGCCGCTCCTCATCAACGGACCTCAAGGCCCGACAACGATTCCTCTGGGTCAGGTGGCGGAAATTCGATCCTCATTGGGTCCTTCGCGCATCGATCATCTGAACCGCGACCGTGTCATCACAGTCCAGGCCAATACGGAGGGACGCGCGCTCTCCGAGGTCATCGGCGATATCGACGCGAAGCTGGCGCCGATTCAGGCAGCGCTGCTCCCGGGCTACCGGATCATTCAAGGCGGCCAGACCGAAGAACAGCAAGAGGTCTTCAACCGCATTCTCACGGCGCTCGGCGTCGCGGTGCTCCTCATGTACCTCGTCCTCGTCGTGCAGTTCGGGTCGTTCCTCGATCCGCTCGCCATCATGCTCTCGCTGCCGCTCTCGCTCATTGGCGTGGTCGGAGCGCTGATGCTGACCGGCGACACGCTCAACATCATGAGTCTCATCGGTGTCATCCTGCTCATGGGCATCGTCGCCAAGAATGCGATTCTGCTCATCGACTTCGCGAAGTGGTCCGAGGAAAAAGGCATGCGCCGGCATGAGGCGATCATCGAAGCCGGCCGCGCGCGGCTTCGGCCCATTCTGATGACCACGCTGGCGCTCATTGCGGGCATGATTCCGGTCGCGCTCGGGGCAGGAGAAGGCGCGGACTTCCGCGCGCCGCTCGGCCGGGCGATCATCGGCGGCGTCGTGACATCCACGCTGTTGACGCTGCTCGTGATCCCGACCTTTTACGACATCTTGGCCGGTATGCGGGACCGCGTCGGACGTCTGTTCAAGCGCACGCCCAGGAAGCCTGTGGCGCACGCGGGGCCGGTGCGTCTCGCGTCGTGACGGCGTGATGGCCCGATGCCCGGGGGCAGATTGCCGATGATCGATGTCCGATGTCTACCCGACATTGACCACCATCATCGTCGCGTCGTCGAACAGCTCTCGACCTGATCTGAACCTGGCAATCTCGCTCTCAATGCGAACGAGCACCTCGTCAGCACTCGCCGCTGGGCCAGACATGAGCAGCTGCTCGAGCCGCTCCACGCCGAACATTTCGTCCCCGTTGTTCTCGGCCTCGACGCAGCCGTCGGTATAGAAGAACAGCAGATCGCCGGCACTGAGCTGCACCGTCGTCTGCGTGTAGCCGTAACCGGCAATCAGCCCAATCGGTAAGCCGGTGGACTCCATGCGCTCGAGTCCGCCCTGCCGTCGGAGCACGTACTGAGGGTTGTGGCCGGCGTTGACGTACAGCAACTCGCGGGTCGGCGGGTCGAAAACTCCCACGAACAAGGTCGCATAGACCGGTCCGGGGGTGTTCGTTTCGATCTCCTGGTCGAGTTCTCGCGCGATGGAGGCGAGATCCTGTCCAAGCGCCAGGCGCGTGCGCAGCGACGCCTGAATGTTCATCATGAGCAGCGCCGCGCCGACGCCCTTACCGGAGACGTCACCCACGACGAGCGCCACCTGGCCGGTATTGGTCTCGAAGTAGTTGAAGAAGTCGCCGCCGACTTCGCGCGCCGGCACCGAGACGCCCTTGACCTCGGTCAGCCCAAGGCGCAGCGGCGCTTGCGGCAGCATGTCGTGCTGGATCTGGCGGCCGAGCTCCAGCTCGCGGCGCAGACGCTCCTGCTCGACGGCCGATCGCTGGTGCTTCTCGACATCGCTCGCCATCTGGTTGAACGCGCGCGCGAGCCTGCCAATTTCGTCGTTCGTCCCCACCTCGACACGTGCGCCGTAGTCACCTCCGGCAAGACGATGAACGCCCTCGTTGAGCCGTGACAGGTGGCGCGTGAGACGCGAGGAGACGGGGACCATGCCAATGAGCGCCAGGGCCAGAAGGCCAAGGCCTAACCCTGCGTTCCGGGCCGACGAGGTTTGCAGCTCGCGCAGGGCATCGCCAATGGGCCGCGCGATTCCGAACGTCAGGCCCGAACCAGTCGGATCGGCCGTCGTCACGACGATCCAGTCACCGACGACCGTCATGCCTGCTGGCCGTCCGGCGCGCGTCAGATCGCCCCCGACTGCTTCGATCTGTTTCTTGTCGGCATCGGTCGGCGTGTACAGCTTGCCGTCCTTGGCCACCGCAAACGGCACCTCGCCACGATCGCGCCGCGTCGTCCTGAAGACGGTCGCGAGCAGATTCGCCATGTCGATCTCGGCATTGGCCTGACCGACTAGTTCACCATTGCGTTCGACGCGCACGTCGAGCCGGCTGCCGGAAAGCGTCGTGTGGCGCGAAGTCGGCGCAGCCGCAGCCGTGGGAGCGGCAGGCGCCGGTGGCGCGACCGGGGGTGTGGGCGCCTTCGTTGCGGCCCTTCGTTCGGCAGCCGCCGCCTTGGCAGCGGCGTCCTGTTCGGCAGCAACAACGGCCGCGGTCTCTTTGGCTTGGGCCTCGACCCGCGTCGCCAATTCCTTCCGCAGTAACTCAATTCCCTGCGTGACTCCGGCAATGCGCTGGTTGACTTCCTGAAAGATCCGATCCCGCTCCTCGGGCGTCATCTTGTTGAACGCGGCCTGATCGGGAACCAGCTGATCGAACATCTCGCGCCGGATTTGGGCGAGGTCGATGCGAATACGCGTCGGATCGGTGTTCGCGTCTTCGGGCCCGGGGCCACCTCTTCCGTCACCACCGCGGCCGCGGCCTTGTTCGCCACCGCCCGGGGCACTCGGACCAACGCCCGGAACACTGCCCGGTCCGCCTGGACCACTTTGATCGCGCGCCGCACCACTTCGGTTGGGATCGCCTCCAAACCTCGGGCCTCCGCCGGCGGCGCCGCCGCTGCCACGATCGCCGGGGAAACCACGCGACGGATCGCCGCCGCGGCGCGAAGTCTGCGAGCCGTCCGGCGGAATCGGCGCGCTCGGGGGAGTAGGTGCACCCGGCGCCGCAGTCGGACTACCAGGTTGCACCGCCGAGGGCGGCACGGATCCTGATGGACCCCCTCCCCGGCCCTGATTGCCACGAGCAGAGCCGCCGAGGGGAGTCAGCCCACGCGGCCCACCTTGCCGCCCGCCGCCACCGCGACCAAAACCACGCTGGCCGCGAATCTCAAGGTTGTTGAGCAACATCGTCATATCGCCGAAGGGCTCAGCTCGCGCTGCGGCAACCATCGCAGCGGTGACCTGCGAGGCCGACGCCGTTTTAGCCGTCGTAGTCGCGGACGCAGTGGCCGGAGCGGAAGATGCGGTCGTTCCAGTGGCCGCCAACGAGTCTGCCGCCACCGGCGAAGTCGCCCGCACGACCGCCTGAGCCGCCGGCGCGTTCTCGGACGCAGGCAGACCCATCAACTTTTCGACTTGCTGGCTGAGTTGGGCCGTCACCGTCTGCATGCGCTCGCTGAGTTCGTCAGCCAGCATCTGCGCCTCATGTCCCGCCGCATCCCGCATCGCTCTGGCGTTGCTTGTGTACATGTAGAGGGTGATTGCGCCGAGCGGCACAACCGAGAGCAGGAAGAACGCGACGATCAGACGGAGACGAAGATTCATCGGTTACTCAGTTAGACGAGAGACATCGGGCATCGAACATCGGCCATCGAAGCGAAGACCCAAAGCACCCAGGACTCAGGACCCTAGGACTCGGGACCCAGGACCTCAGGACTCAAGGATTGAACCTCGCCACCTGCGGCGCATGATCGCTCGTCCCGAACTCCCGCATCGAGACCACCTGGGTCGCAGTGGCCGCTAGTCCCTCACTTGCCAGGAGGTAATCGATGCGCCATCCGATGTTGCGCTGTCTCAGGTTCCGCCAAGGCGCCCACCAAGTAAAGAGTTCATTGTTCTCGGGGTCGAGGCCGCGTCCCACATCCACCATGCCGTGCGCCAGAACGCCAATGAACCATTCCCGTTCTTCCGGGCGGGTGCCAATTTGTCCCGGCTTGCGTTCCTTTGGATGCACGTCTCGCTCTTCGCGGGCCACGTTGAGGTCTCCACAAAGGAGTAGCGACCGGCCGGCCTGCTGCGTTTCGGCGATCCAGGCGCCGAGACCGGTCAGGAATTCGAGCTTGGCCGGGTAGTCCTTCCCACCGTTCGGCACGTAGACGGAGGCCACAATCATTGGTCCGAGCGTCGCTACGACGATCCGATTCTCCATATCGAAAGACGGATGGCTGAACCCCGGACGTTCCGTGAAAAAACTGTGGCGGACGAGCAATGCGACGCCAGAGTAGCCGCCGAGGCCGTGCCAGTAGCACCAATACTCGTCTGCCGAGACGAGCAACTGTGGCACCTTCTCTGGTGCCGCCTTGATCTCCTGGAGGCAGACGACGTCCGGTTGCTCGGCTGCGATGAGATCGGCCAGCTCGGATTGGCGAGCGCGGATGCCGTTGACGTTCCAGGTGATGATCTTCATCCAATCACCTGAAGCCCTCTGGCGAGCCGTTTCAATCCTTCTTCCAAGGTGGATCGGTCGAGCGCACCGTAGGACACGCGGGCCGAGCAGCTGCCCAACAGGCCGAATGCCGATCCAGGCAGGATGGCCACGCGATGCTCGCGAATGAGTCGTTCTGAGAGCGTCATCGGGTCCAGCGCCGAATGAATACGCAAAAAGTGATAGAAGGCGCCCTGCGAATCAGCGACATCACACGGGACGTCGGCTGCGCTAAGCACGTTGATGGCGAACTGTCGTGCGGCGTCCAGCCCGGTCAATTGTGCTTCGGTATAACTCCGTCCCACCCCGATCGCAGCGACGGCCGCATGCTGCGAAACAACCGGGGCACAGATGATGAGCGTGTCCTGCACTTTGTTGACGGCGTCCTCGAGACGTGCGGGAAACACCATGTAGCCGACCCGCCAACTGGCCATGCCGTAGGCCTTGGACAGCGTGAAGAGCGAGATCGTGTGATCCGCCGCGCCCGCTATGCTGGCTGGTGAGAAGTGTGATGCTCCGCCGTAGACGAAGTACTCGTAGGCCTCGTCGTGAATGTGAAATAGGCCGCGATCGCGGCAGAGCTGATTGAGGCGTCTCAATGTCGCCTCCGAGTACACCGCGCCGGTCGGGTTGTTCGGCGACACGGTGACTACCAGCCGTGTCCGTGGCGTGACGGCGGCGGCAATTGCGTCCACATCCAACTGGTAGTTCTCGGCAGTTGGCACCGACACCGGCACGCCGCCGGCCATGACGATGGCCATCTCGTGATTGAAGTAAAACGGCGCGGGCAGGATGACTTCGTCGCCGGCATCCAGCACAGCGAACGCCGCGGTCATGAAGGCAAGGTTACCGCCGGCGGTCACGAACAGGCGACTGGCCGGCCGAACGATGATGCCGTTTTCGCGTGCGAGTTTGTCTTCCAGCGCGGCAATCAGCGTGGGGATGCCCTCGTTCGGTCCGTATCGATGATCGGCCGGCAACGCGCCAAACCGGCGCGCTGCATCGAGCGCCACCGCAGGTGGTCCAAACGAGACCAGACCCTGCCCGAGTGAGATTGTGCCAGGTGTCTCAGCAATCCAACGTTCCAGAATTGGAATCACTGGCGCCTGCACCGACGCCATACGGCGCGATTCGGATAATGTCCGGCGTTCTCTGTCCCGTGCTGACGTCACGACGGAGATCAGAAGGGCGGTGTCAGGCGCGCGTCACTTGTCGGGAACTGCGATGCGCGTCGAGCACGAATGGACCGAGCCGTTTGCTGAGATAGACCTTGGACTCGAGCGGATCGGGCGACGGCTCGAGTTTGACGACGTTGAACTCCAGGCTGTCGAGCGTGCCCCGCACGTCGAAGTACCGGTTTTTTGTTTTCACGACGACTTCGCCATAACCTTGACTCACCGCCCACACTTCCTGCTCTTCGGTCAACGCGCGAAAATGCCCCTGACCGCGCCAGTCCTTGCGGGTCGCACCGAGCCAGTTGTAAAGCACCTTCTGGTCGTCGAAGTTCAAGGTATCGCGTAGCCGTTCCACCAGATCGAACAGTTTCGGATCGGATTCTTCGGCGCGCAGCTCGTGCGACACCTTGTAGGACACTGGCACGATCGTGGTCGGGTCGTCGGGCAGCGCGGCTTCCGCCATGAGAATCTGGTACTCGCGGCCCTCGAGTCGCTGCAGAATCTCGGCCCCCGTCTTTGGTTCCGGCCACTCCCGGAAGTACTCCTCGATATAGGCAATTTCGAGTGCACCCTGCTGGAGGGGGTATTCGCGAATCAGATAGTTGCCGGAGGACATGGAACGCGCATTCTACCGCGTTGACATCTGGCCATTTCGCTATCTGGGCACAATGGCCGTGTCATCTTTGAAGCGCTCGCAGAAACTCCTGCCTCGCCTGCGCCTCTGGAATGTCCCCCAGCCTGTCCACTTCCCAGGGCAACGTCCACGTCCAGTTGTGGGGACCGACCGTGCCGGGCACATTGATGCGATCGCGCCAGCCGAATAGATCTTGAATGGGCAGGAACACATCGTTCGAACCCGAACGGAACGCCAGTTCGAGGAGCAGGTCACGCAAGACTGGCGACCATTGCTCCGAGAAACCGGCTGTCGCACTGTTGAACCCGGCTTGCTGCATCCGCTCCTGGAAGAGTGGCAACGCACACATCGCCGCCTGATCCTCTGGCGTGCACTCTTCGTCCCACCACACCGAGAGCGGCGTCGTGTCGTGGGTGCCCGTCATGGCCGCCGAGAGGGGCGCGAAGGTCTCGGGCGGGATGAAGGGGGCGCCTTCGACGTTATGCTCGCGCTCCCACCGCAGCACTTTGCAACCGGGAATGCCCAGCGCGGCGAGCGACACGCGCAGGAAGTCGGGGACAAGACCCAGGTCTTCCGCGATCAAATGCAGGCCGCTGTCTGCGAGCACGCGCAACACCGCTTCGCCCTGTGCAATCTGATCGGGCTCATCGGATGGCACAAAGAATGGCTCGCCGTCCCGTGGCCGGCCGTAGGTGCGATAGAGCCCAATGGTGTGATCGACGCGCAGCCCATCGTAAAGTGCGGCCATGCGCCGGCCACGGAGTCGCCACCAGACAAAATCGTCACGGGCCATCTCGTCCCAGCGGTACAACGGGAGCCCCCAGTCCTGGCCCTCGGCACTGAAGGCGTCCGGCGGCGTGCCGATCGACACGTCAAGCCGATAGTCCGACGCGCGCGCCCACACCTCGGCGCTGTCCATGGCAGCGACAAACGGAAGGTCGCCTACAAGTTTCACGTCGCACGCGCGCGCCGACTCACGCGCCGCCTCCCACTGCGTTTCCGCCACCCACTGAAAGTACTGATGTCGGAGCGCGTCGCGCGCAAACTGGCGGCGAAGGTCGGCAATGGCCTTCGGCTCTCGATCCCGGAGCGCCGGCGGCCATTCCTGCCAGCCCGCAAACGACCGGGATGCGGCGATTGCCTGAAAGAGCGCGTAGTCATCGAGCCACCACCGTTGCTGAGTGATGTAGCCCGCTAAAAGCCCTGCGCGCGGTGTGAGCTGCTCCCACTCGTGGCGCACGAAGTGATCGAACGCCAGGCCGAGCGCTTCGTCCTTGCCACGCCGCACGGCGTCATAGAGGACGACCTCGGACGCCCGCGCGAATGCGATCGCCTGCCGGGCCTCGGTCGACAGCGCATCGACACCGCCGGCCGCCGCAAAGTCGGGCACTGCCTCGATCCCGATGAAGATGGGATCGATGGCGACCGTCGACGAGGCCGAGTACGGCGAGGACTCACCGGGCCGCATCGTGCCGAGCGGGAGCAACATCAGCCGATCGAATCCCGCGGCGGAGAGCCAGGTGGCGAACGGCACGAGATCGGGAATCTCCCCGATGCCCCAACTCCGAGTGGACCGCAGCGAGAAAAGCGGAATATTCACACCGGTGTGCTTCAAGCCGGGGCCCCCGCATGGCAGGCGCGCGCGACCCGCTTCACCGCCTCGGCAAAGACATCAGGTCGCGGCAGCAGGCTGACAACGAGATAGGCCTCATCGTCGAAGTCGAAGAAGTAGCCCGGATGAACCAGCACGGATTCCCTTTCGATCAGCCGAACGACCAATTCTTCCTCGGTCTGGACAGCCGGAACGCGCACGACTGCCGACCACCCGCCTTCTGGTTCGAGGAGCGTGAGCGACGACGCGCCCGAAATGACTGAACGAAGTGTCTCCAGGTTCTCACGGAGGCGGGCGGCGATGGCAGAACGCCGGACGTGGCCGGCGTCGAGCAGACGCGGTAGCGCCAACTGCACGGGCGTCGATACGGACAGGTAGGTGTCCGCAATGAGCTCGAGCCGCGACAGCGCCTCGTCGAGGATGGCACGTGGTCCGCTCACGGCCGTCCAAGCGAGCTTCATCTGGGGCATGCCGGCCGACTTCGACAGACCTCCGAGCGTAAAGACCAGCGCGCGATCTTCGCCTGAGAGCGAGACCGCATTACGCGGTGCCGCCAACGGATACGGCGCGAACACTTCATCTGCGATGATCGCGAGACTGTGTGTGGCGGCCAGACCGACCAGCCAGTCCCGATCTGCCGCTCGCAGCATTGACCCGGTCGGGTTGTTGGGGCTCACGATGAGTATCGCGCGGGTCCGGACCGATAGTGCCCTTTCGAGGCTCGCGCGGTCCAGGCACCAGCCGGCGTCGCCATCCAACCGGTACGATACGGACCGCACGTTGTCGAGCCGCGTCAGCAGATCGAACAGCGGATAGCTGGGTCGCGGCATGAGCACTTCGTCGCCAGAGTCGGCGAGCAGCTTGAAAAGCAGCGAGTACGCATCGCTGGTGCTGGCGGTGAGAACGATCTGCTCCGGCTGGATGCGCCCCTCGTCGCCAACATGACTCGCAATTGTCTGGCGAGCCGACGGCAGGCCAAACGGCTCCGGCTCATAGCGGCCGACCATTGGGCCGTCGAAGGCTCCATGCCACCGGTCGGCGCACGGTAGATCGACAACGGTGGGATTTGTTTCAGTCAGGTCGAGGAGTGTTGCTCGAGAGGCGCGGGCCGCTTCGACAGCGAGGGTCACACGATTGGCGTGAAGTCCCTGGGGCAGCCGCGACGAAAACATCAGGTTCAGCTTAAACTGTCCGTCGGATCCCGACCAAGGAGCACCTGTGTTGAACAGATTGATGCTGGCCACACTCGTCGGCGCCGTCCTCCTCGTCGCCCGCATTACCGCGCAGCAACTGCCGGGGCCAAGACTCGCGGTGCCCTATCAGATGTTCACGCTGCCGAGCGGGCTCACGGTGATTCTCCACGAGGACCACAGCGTGCCGCAGGTAGCCGTCAACGTCTGGTACCACGTCGGATCGGCCTACGAGAAGCCCGGCCGTACGGGCTTCGCGCACCTCTTCGAGCATCTGATGTTCGAGGGATCCGGCCACGTCAAGGAAGGACTGTTCGACGAGTTGCTCGAGTCGGCCGGTGGCAGCAACAACGGATCGACGAACGAGGATCGCACGAACTACTACGAGCAGGTGCCATCGAACGCGCTCGACCTGGCGCTCTATCTCGAGTCCGATCGCATGGGCTATCTGCTCGACGTCGTGACGCCGGCGCTCGTTGACGGCCAGCGCGATGTCGTCAAGAACGAGCGGCGTCAGAGCTACGAGAACGCGCCATACGGCATGGCGAACGTCCGCATGACGGAACTGCTCTACCCGAAGAACCATCCGTACCATTGGCCGGTCATCGGCTACATGGAAGACCTCACGGCCGCCAC
>Ga0190274_10001265_pt1 | contig 14824 bp, 19 predicted proteins | sample Popmic531T_FD_133002 | JGI IMG/M metagenome (GOLD analysis project Ga0190274, IMG submission 133002) | Populus adjacent soil microbial communities from riparian zone of Yellowstone River, Montana, USA - 531 T | ecosystem: Environmental > Terrestrial > Soil > Riparian zone | place: USA: Montana...
CTGCGGACGACTCTCAAGACCCAGGCTGTTGATCATCGATTATGCGGGTTTTGCCGCTCTCGTGCTTTGTCGTTTTCCGTTGCCGGCCAGTCCCTTCTACAGGCCCCAGCGCCGGCTGCGCAATCACGCGCGACATATAGGCAGTGAAATCGCAATGTCCTGCCAGCAGACCGCAGAGTCCGCCGGGCGGAGAGGCGGCCATTGATTTCATTGAATTATTTGTTGAGGCGCAATGGCCTGTCAGTTGTGAGACCCTCCTGACAATTCGTCCAACCTGCAAATTGCCGGGCCCGTTCCGGCACGAAAGCGGCCGGACCTCAGTGCGACCGTCCCAATCGAGACGAAAAGTCACGCCAGCAGGGTTCCCAAAAATTGAGCGCACACAAGACCAGGGTCAGGACCCTAAACTGAATGAAAAACTCGGATGACGACTTCGAGCCGAGTTTTTCGTTCAAACGGACGGACCTCAATCAGCCGGTCGGTGGCTTGCCGGCGTTGATCGCCAATTGCGCGGCGAAAGCTCTCTTGTAGGCGGGCCGCGCTTCGCCGCGGGCGACATAGGCGGCGAGGTTCGCGTATTCGTCCAGAATGCCCGATGGTTTCAACCTGAGCAGCACCGACACCATCATCAGGTCGCCCGCGCTGAACGCGCCATCAAGCCACTCGGCTTCGCCAAGGCGACGGGAAAGTTGCTCCAGCCGGTCGCGAACGCGATCCTTTACGAGAGGCATGCGCTCTGCGGACCAAGGCTTGTCACCCTCAAGGAGCTTGGCGTTTGCGAATTCAAGGATCGGCGGCTCCACCGTACTGAGCGCGGCGAACATCCACGTGATCGCGCGCGCCCGCGCATTCGCATCCTCTGGCAGCAGGCCCACATGGCGCTCGGCGATATGGAACACGATCGCGCCGGTTTCGAACAAGCCGAGATCGTGTTCTTCGAAGGTCGGGATCTGCCCGAAAGGATGAAGCGCCAGATGCGCTGGTTCCTTCATCGCCCTGAACGAAACAAGACGAACCTCGTAGGGTTGGCCAACTTCTTCCAGCGCCCAGCGAACGCGCGTATCACGCGCTAGTCCTTTGCCGCCATCCGGTGACCGTTCAAAGGCGGTAATGGTTATGGTCATCGTGAGGCTCCTTACTGGCGAACATCATCAGCTCTGGCAAGCCGTCAAGGCAAACACACCCGGATTGAAGACGACCGCGTTCCACGTCCGGTTTGTCTCAAAGCGGACTGACGCGTCGGCACGGTCTGTTGGACGGAGTTGCCTGATCAAGCGGGAACGTATGTCAACCTGATCACGTCCTCGCCGATCAGATCGCTCGCCACAAGGCGGAGGGCGGCCGGCGGCCGGCGAAGAATGGCTTGCCGCGACCAAGCACGACGGGGTGCAAGTAAGGTCGATACTCATCAATAAGACCAAGGTCGGTCAGGCTTCGCGCTAGGTCTGGTCCGGAAACTGCAATCTCTCCAACAAGCCGAGCCTTCAGGCCACGTATCACCGCCTCGATGTCATCCTCGACAAGCGTGACGTTGGGGCCGACTGACTTCAACGAACGCGACACGACCCACTTCGGTTGGCGCCGCCACGCCGCGGCGAACTCGTGTTGCTCCGCATTCCACTCAGGACGGTCTTCGTCCCAATAACGCATGGTCTCGTACATGCGGCGCCCGTACACACTGCCAGTCAGGTCGCGCACGTGCTCTATCCAGTGACGAAAGAGCGCGGGGCCTGTCCGCATTTCAAGGTGGTCGACACAACCGTCAAGAGACTGGTTCATTCCAAAGACGAGCTTCGCCATAATACAAAAATCTCCAGACGCCGAGACACTATTGCCAACAAGGGCCATGAAGGCGATGCATTCCGGAGAGGCTCTCGCCGGACACGGCATCACGCCTTGCATTCCACCGCGAGCCAAGCGCCGGTTGCCCGCAACATATTGCAAGACCTTGTATCGATAGCGCCACAAGATACGTGCACTGCAGCATGAGAGCCAAAAAATTTCCGGAGCTCGATTTGCGACGGAACCGCGACCTCAAGCATCAGCAGAAAGCCAATTCACCCTAGCGCACATGAAGCAAACAGCATCAAAAATCGCGCGGTCTATATGCCTTCAACAAAGCCTGTTTTCTGAATTCCGACGCGCCATCACACGTTCGACAAGATCGACTGCATGATACGATCTATCAGCAGTTGAATGCGCACATGCGGTGACCTCGCGTCACGCCTTAACGCACGATTAAGAATTCGCGCGCGATGCGCCCCGCTGACATTTCCGAATTGAGTGTTGCGCTTAGGCAAATCTTAAGCGCCGACCGGTACGTTGAATGGAGTTTGTGGGTTGAGTGTGTGAGTTGCAACCATGACAGAACCTCATCGCCCGAGGGTCAAATATGTCATCGGGCCGGACGGTTCTCCGCTGACGATTGCGGATTTGCCGCCGCCCTCGACGAAGCGCTGGGTCATTCGCCGCAAGGCGGAGGTGGTTGCAGCCGTGCGTGGAGGCCTGCTTTCGCTTGAGGAAGCCTGCCAGCGTTACACGCTCACCACCGAAGAATTCCTGTCCTGGCAATTCTCGATCGACCAGCATGGCCTTGCCGGGCTGCGCACCACGCGCATCCAGCAATACCGGCAGTAAGTCCCGGCTCTTCTAGCCGGCTTTCCTTACGTCAATGTGTCGGGCTTCGAGTCTGTGGCTTACGGGCTCCGGGACCTTTGCGTTCGCCGGTGCTGCCGGTAAAGTGGCTCAGCATTGTTCGGAGCCCTTCATGCAAGTTCGGTTGCCCCTTCTGGGCCTTTTCTTCCTCGCGCTTGCGGTATTCCCCGCTTCCGCCCGCCAGCTGGCGGTCGGCGCCGCGGCCGGCTATTTCGAGCCGCCCGGCTATACGGCGGTTCCGGTCTATACCTGGCCCAATGGCGGAAGCTGGACACCGACCGATACCTCGATGGGCTATCCGTTCCGCGAGCCGATCTACTGGACGCCGCGGGGCTACAAATACGTCTATGTTCGCGGCTATTACTGGAAGCGGCTGCCGAACCCCTATGCGGTTCGCACTTACCGCAAGCCGATCAAGGTGAGCACCGCCAGAAAAGTCCGGCGCGGCCCCTGCATCACCGATTCGGGATTTGGCCGATACGAGACGTGCCGGAATTACTACTGAACGCCCCGGCAACGCGTGAAAACGAGGCGGGCCAAAGCCCGCCTTTTTCTTATCAGCACCGCAATGGTCAGAGACGTTTGCCGAACGGAAGCCGCAAAGACGATGCCCGCCATTTACAAGATTCTCCCGCTCTCCCTCTGGGATGAGGCCAAGCGCACCGGAATCTTCCACGGCTCCGAGGTCGATTTGCGCGACGGCTACATTCATTTCTCCACGGCCGAACAGGCGGTCGAGACGGCAGCGAAGCATTTTGCCGGACAGAGCGATCTCGTGCTGCTTGCTATCCAGGTGGAGGCGCTCGGCGAAAGCCTGAAATGGGAGCCCTCTCGCGGCGGCGCGCTGTTTCCGCATCTCTATGCACCGCTCGATGTTTCACTCGTTCTGCGAGCCCATCCGTTACCGCTTGCGGAACACGGTCGGCATATCTTCCCGCCCCTCTGAACAAAAAAAGCCGGAGCGATGCTCCGGCCTTCTTGCTTCTGACGTGATGCCTCAGGCATGCGCCATACGCGCGCGCTGCAGCGGCCAATTGACCGCATAGGCGCCGGCGCCGACCAGCGACTGCACGATCGAGGCGACGATCAGGAAAGCTGGATATTCCCATCCGCCATTCGGCGCCGAAAACACCCAGCCATTCGGCAGATGCACCGCGAGCGCGCCGGCCAGGATCGGCAGTCCGGCGAGCGCAACGAGGCGCACCTGGAAACCGACGATCAGTGCCGCGCCGGCGAGCAATTCGGCGATCACCACGACATAGGCAGTCCAGGCCGGAAAGCCCTGACCCGCGAAGAAAGCCGCCGTGCCGGGCAGCGTGAATACAAAAAGCTTCAGGAGCGCGTGCGAGATGTACATCGTGCCAAGCGCGAGGCGCAGCACCAGCGCGCCGTATTCTGCGGCACCGTATTCGCTTGTATTGGTCATTATCCGTCTCCAGCCATTCAAAGGTTTCAAAGGAAGTTGGGGTCCAAGGGAAGTTCGATGGCCGGTAACTAGCGCTTGCTAATTCGCAATGCTATGATCGATATTGCCAATCCCATTTGCATTATTGCAAAGAACGGAAACATGACATTCGCCTGGGATGACCTGCGCTACGTGCTCGCGATTTCCCGCAGCACCAATCTCGCCGCGGCCGCGGCATCGCTCAGCGTCAATCATTCGACCATGTTCCGCAGGCTCAATGCGCTCGAACGCGAGATCGGCGCCAAGTTGTTCGAGCGACACGCTGGCGATTATCAGCCGACGCCGGCGGGTCAGCGCATGATCGAGACCTCCGAGCGGATGGAGACCGAGGCACTTTCGCTCGACCGAGATTTGTCCGGCCACGACAGCCGCCTGAGCGGGCAATTGCGCGTCACCTGCTCGGAAACCATGGCGTTCAAGATGCTGATGCCGCTGATCGCACGCTTTCGCAAAAATCATCCTGGCATTCTCGTCGATCTCACGGTCGAGAACCGGGTGATCGACATGGCGCGCCGCGAGGCTGATGTTGCGCTGCGCGCAACCCGGCCTTCGCAGGGCGATCTGTTCGGGCGCAAGCTTGCGGACGTTCAATGGGGACTGTTCGCAGCCTCCACCTATCTGAAGGCAAACGGAGCGCCGAAAAGCCTTCCCGATCTCGGCAAACATGCGGTGATCGGCTGGCCCGACCTTTCCACCCACACCAAGGCGGGCGTTTGGATTGCGAAACACGTGCCGGCCGAGGCCATCGGCTTTCGTGTTTCGGGCTTCGTCAATCAATCGATCGCTGCGCGCGACGGCCTTGGCCTTGCGTTGCTGCCGGTGTATCTCGCGGCCGGCGATAAAAATCTCGTGCCGGTGCTCGGCCGGCTGAAGGACCTCTCGACCGAAATGTGGATCGTCACGCATCGTTCGCTGAAAGATACCGCGCGTGTGCGCGCATTCATGGATCATGCCGGCGACGGGCTGAAACGCAGGATTGCGGAATTGAGTGCATGAAGAAAGCATTGCTGATCGGTTCTCTCGGCGCGGGTTTGTTGTCGGGCGCGGCAACCGCATCCGAATTCAAGCAATTCCGCGACTGGTATGCGGCCTGCGATAACTTGCGAAACTGCTCGGCCTACGGCTTCGACACGGAGCTGCTCGGCGGCGGCATCTCCTCTCTGCGGATCGAGCGCAGCGGCGCACCCGACGCAGCCGCAAAAATCTCGATCACCGCGGAGGTGCCGAACGGCTCGAAATTCACGCTGCGCTTCGACGATCCTGGCTTGCCCGGCCTGCCGTCCGAGCCGCAGACCGGCGAGGAAATCGACGGCAGCGACGAGGCGCGGCGTATCACGATCGCCGGTGGTGAGGCGATGGTGGATTCGCTTCGCAAGGCCCAGAAGATCACCATAACGCGCGATAACCCGCCGGACCGCACGCTCAAGGACGACGAGAAACTGTCGAGCATCTCGATGTCGGGCGCGGCCGCGGCGTTGCTTTGGATTGACGACCAGCAGAAGCGGCTCGACACCACCACTGCGCTGGTCCGGCGAGGCCCGAAGCCCGCCAGTGCCGTACCACCGCAGCCGAACGCACCGATCATCGTCGCGGCAAGACCGGTGAAAGACGCCAAGACACCAAAGCCGCCGGCCGATCTGCTCGCCAAGGCAGGCAAGGCCTGCGAGGGCGACACCAAAGCGAAGTTTGAAGAGGGCGACAGCCTCGCGGCCGGATTGTTTCTTTATTCGTTTTCCTGTCCCGAGATGAGCGGCGCCTACAACATGAAAAGCGTCTATTTCATCGTGCCCGCCGGAAAGCCCGAGGCCGCACGTGCGGTCAGTTTCCGTCGTTGGCCGGTCAAGGTCGGCGACATCGTGCATGACGGCGACGCTGTGACGGCGACGAATTCCTCATTCGATCCCGACTCCATGACGCTCAACACCTTTTCCAAGGGGCGCGGCATCGGCGATTGCGGGACCGAGGAAGCATGGGTGTTCGACGGCAAGGCTTTCCAGCTCGCCGAGCTGAAGCTGATGTCGGAATGCAAGGGAGTGCTGCCGGAGGATTGGCCGGTGGTGTATCGCGCACAAGTGAAGCGATAGCTTCCGGAAACAATTTCACATCAGCGCATAGGCGCTCGACACCATCGCCAGCGGTTTCGGATCGACAACGCCTGTAAGCATCACCTGCCCGAAGGCCATGCTTCGGCCGATGCGAACGATACGCGCGTCGGCAAGCACATCCGAGTTCACCGCCGGCCGCATGAAATGCGTGGTCTGGTCCACCGTGGTCATTGGCCGGTAGCGGCCCGAGGCGGCGCAGACTGCAAACACCATCGCGGTATCGGCCAACGCCATCAGCGCCTGGCCGCAGACGATGCCGCCGTCGCGGCACAGCCGTTCGGAAAACTTCATCCGCAGCACGGCCCCTATGCCGCCCGGCTCGTTCGCTGGGTGGATTTTTTCGACGCTGAGCTGCATGTCCTGCACCCATGCGGCGAACACGTCTTTCAACAAAGCCTGCGCGGCTTCGAGGCTGAAAACTCCGGTTTCCGTATTGGGCATTGCTCCCCCATTTCCTCTGCGGTCGCCGAAATTTCTTGCACTCGTTCGTGATCGCCGGGACGACGTGGCGCCCGGGAATGGGACGGCATCGAAGTCCGGCACCCACTGTCCATCCGGTTCAGTGTTCTAAGCGCCTTCGAAACCGCAAGTGCGGCGCAGCAAATCAAATTTTGCGCTTAAAATTTGCGCTTTTCGCCCCGCCCGTTAACGATGTTGCACAAGAAAAATCCAAACCCACTTGCAACAGTCACGTCTTTTCACAACCTATCAACGACATGTGATCGCCCCTGTGGAACCGGTTACGGGCTCCTACGTTGGGTGGGCATTCAGGAATTCCGGTCGCGAACCCGGGATGTCCGCTCAAGTTTAGAGCACACGGGTTCGTGAACGACCCTACGAGAAGACGGTGAACCTCGCGGCTCCGCCTTCCGACGAAAAGCCAAACGCAGGACAGGCAAGGGACGTGTCATGAACAATTCCTCGCTCACGAGCGCCGACGGCTCGACCCACCTGAAGGTGGTGGTCGTGTCGCTGCTCGCCGCCATTCTGGTGGTAGGCGTCGGTATCCTCGCGAAGCCGAATTTCTCGGACGGTACAGCCTCTTTCGCTCAGCGCTTCGACGCTTCCGGACCGGTGATCCGCGCCGGAAAGCCGACCGCGATCGCGGGTGAAGGCCAGACTATTCGCTAGTTCCTACTGACGTTGAATCTCCCTTCCCCCCAGGGATCAACGTTGAGTGTTGCGCCCCCTCCCCCCAAGGGGGCGCAACTATTTTAGGGGTAGGTCATCGCACGCAAATTCGGTCCGTCACCCTGAGGTGCGATTGCGCAGCAATCGCCTCGAAGGGCGACGTCCCGCGCGTGGTTATCGTGGCCGTGCATCCTTCGAGGGCGCCCTGCGGCCGCCGCCTCAGGATGACGGATTGGCGGCCGGACGATTCCTAAGGGACAGCCTCGATCAGCTTGCCGACATAAACGATCGGGCCTGTGGCAACGCCGGTGGGTGAGCCGCCCGGCGGCTCCACCGAGACCGCGTAAGTTGCCTCGTTGATGATCTGCCGATCATAGGCGGACAGCGCGGCCCGAGTGAATTCGTGGTCCCCGATTACCCCGAGCGAGCGGGGCGACGGGAACTTGTCATGCACGAGCCACAGCTCGAACGAGCGATCGCGCGGCGCTTCCGCCCCGACCCGGCGCACGGTAAATTCCTTGGTGCGCAGATCGACCGTCAGCAGGAAGCCCGGCGAAACCTTGTCCTGCTGCAGAACCGCAACGAATTTGCCGCCTTCCGGCAGGCGCGGCTGGTAGGCCTCGCGCACCCCGACAAAAACCAGGAGCGCGGCCGCGAGGGCGCCCGCGACATAGGTCGCCGTCTGCCAGCGTTTCAGGCGGCGCGTAAGATCGATGATCTGGGCTCCGCCTGCGGCTGGCAGGGCGCCCAGAATGCGCGTCCACAGCGCCGATGGCGGCTCGACCGGCTCGACCGCGTCGGACAAAGCCGTCAGGCGACCTTCCCAGTAGCGCACGCGCGTCGCGAAGGCGGCATCGGTCGCGATCAGGCGCTCGGCCTGCGCCCGTTCATTGGGGTCCAGCGTGCCAAGCACGTATTCGCCGGCCAGGATCTCGCGGTCTTCTTCCATTGTCATAGCGGGCCTCTCATGATCCGAGACACTCCCGGATCTCGATCAGGCTCCGTCGCAGCCAAGTCTTGATCGTATTCACTGGTTTGTCGAACTTCGCCGCCAGCTGTTCACGGCTCGCCCCGTTGTAATAGGCAAGCAGCACCATTTCCTTCCGGTCGGCCTCGAGCAGTCCGACGCAATCCATCAGCCGCTTCAAATCCTCGCTTAGCTCGCGCGCGGCGAGCGGATTGGGAGAATCGGCGGCGACGTCCATGGCCTGCGGCTCCTCTTCAATCGAGGCCTCGCTGCGCTTGCGAACGAGGTCGATCGCCCGGTTGCGTGCGATCGTCACCATCCAGGTGATCGGTGACGCGACCGCCGGATTGAAGGAACCGGCGCTGCCCCAGATCTTGAGGTAGGTCTCCTGTATCACCTCGTCAGCAAGGTCGCGGCGTCTCAATATACGGAGCACGACCCCGTAAAGTTTCGCCCGGGTGGCCACGTAAAGCCGCTCAAAAGCGGTCCGATCGCCGCGCGCCGCGGCGGCCAGAAGGTCGGTGAGGTCGTCGGGCGTCAGCATCTGGCGATCCAGCGGCGGTGGCGGCTTCGATAGCACGGGACGAAGCCCGATGGCAGAGATACGGACCCGTTGATTTTCGGTTCCACGCTTCCTACGTTGTCGTTATGAACAATGCACACTTGATCCGTTCGCTTCTTCGCGCCGGCCGCCTCCACGCAGGCTGCTGACCCGGACGGCTGTGCCTGTCAGCCTTCCGGGCTGACGTTTCATCCAAACTCTCAAAACATCCAAACATCCGATTTCGCAAGCTGCGGCCTCGTCCGCATTGCGCATCGGAAAAGTTCTTCCAAATCAGGAGAATGACCATGAGCTATCTGAACCCGGAATTGCCGCCGATCGCGATCACCCGCGGCGATATCGAAAAGCTCACCCGCATCGCCGACTCGTCAGCAGGCGCGTTTGCCCAGACGGCTGAATTTCTGGGGCGCGAGATCGACCGTGCGCAAGTGATCGAGGAATTCGAGAGCCGGCCCGGCCTCGTGAAGATGGGCTCGCGCGTCACATTCCGCGACGAGGTGACGTCACAGATACGCATCGTGACGCTGGTCTATCCCGGCGAAGCGGACGTTTCGCTGGGCAAGATTTCCGTACTGACGCCGGTCGGTGCGGCACTGATCGGCTTGTCGGTCAGCCAGTCGATCGAATGGGAAACGCAGAGCGGCGGGCGGCGATCGCTCACCGTGCTTGCGGTGAATGCTGCAGCCTGAACGCGATCAGGAGGATGGCCGATCCATACCCTTCTCGCGCAATACGGCGGCAGCGGCCGCTCCCGCAAGCAGATCGAGAAAGACCCTGGCCGCAGCGGCATCGCGAGCGTCCGCGGATACCGCTCCGGCATAGGTGGTGTAATTCTGAATCTCAGCCGGCAACGGGCCAACCAGCACAACACCTTTCACCGGCACGATTTCGCTGATCTGGTGGATGCCGAGTTCCGCGTCGCCGGAAATCAGGAGATCGGCGACATAGCCGCCGGTCTTCAGTTTCGCCTTTGCACGGATGGCGTCGGCGATGCCCATTTTCTCGAACAGCTTGTCGAGATAGATGCCGCTGGAACCACCCGAGGCCGGATTGATATAGGCTATGCTTTTCGCGTCCATCAGCGCCTGCTTGAACGCGTCGACCGTTGAGATATCGGGCAGCTTCGCGTCCGGCCGCACCATTACCCCGATCGCAACGCGCGCAAGATTGACCTTGGTTGCGGGCACGACCTTGTTCTTTCCGGCAAGCTGATCGAGCACGCCGGGCGTGATAACCGCCACATCGAAAGTCTCTCCGCCCTCGATGCGCTTTTGCAGCGCGCCCGCCGTGTCGTTATCGACCACGAGCTTGTGGCCGAGCTTTTCGAAATCGGGCTGCAGCGCGAGCACCACCTGCTTCATCGCGCCGGCGGTGAGCACCTTAACTTCGGCTGCATTGGTGGACGAAACCGACAGGGCAATTATTGCTACGACAAGCGGGAAGCGAAGGGACATTGCCGACTCCGGATTTCTGAGGACAGACCGTAATACCAACAGCAACCCGCCAGTGACGGCGCTATTCCCGACATCATTGTTTATGATCTATCGCGGGCGTTGCATTCGCCGACTGCATCGGACAAATTGGCCAAAGTTTCAATCCGGATTTGTCGATGCTGCAAAAAGCCCGCCGATCGAAGCCCACCGGGGATCCGCGCAAGCGGCTGATCGTTGCGATCAGCGGCGCCTCCGGCGCAATCTATGGCGTGCGGCTTCTGGAACTTCTGCGCGACACCGACATCGAGACCCATCTCGTTGTCAGCCGCACCGCCAAGGTGACACTCGCTACCGAGACCACGCTCAAGGTTTCGGACGTGGAGGCGCTCGCCGATGTGGTGCATTCGAACGACGACCTCGGAGCAGCCTGCTCTTCCGGATCGTTCCAGAATCTGGGCATGATCATTGCGCCCTGCTCGATCAAGACCATGGCGGAAATCTCAACCGGCGTGACCGCCAATCTGGTGTCGCGCGCGGCCGACGTAGCCCTGAAAGAGCGCCGCCGCGTGGTGCTGATGTTGCGCGAAACGCCACTGCATCTCGGCCATATCCGCAGCATGGCGGCGGTGACCGAAGCCGGCGCCATTGTCTATCCGCCAGTGCCGGCTTTCTACGCGCAGCCGACATCGCTGGAAGACATGATCGACCACACACTCGGTCGCGTGCTCGACCTGTTCGATATCGATCTGGGAACGGTGCGGCGCTGGAGCGGCGACAAGCAGCGCCCGAAGAAAGCTACTACGCCCGCGCGCAGCTAGATTCGTCATTGCCACATGACGATAAGATTTCAATCGTCGCCACGGATGAACCGCTGCTGCGCCTGGATCGCGTCAATGTCCGCCGGCCGTTCGAACGCCGGCGCCTGCGTATCGCCTGCCTGTTTGGGACGGCCGAGCGCGCGGAACCAGTCCTCCAGTCCCGGCGGACTGATGATCCACAGAAGCCGCATCTGACCGCTGCCGGTATTGACCACTTTGTGCTGCACGCCGCGGCCGTTCAGGATCATGCTCTCTTCCGCGAGTTCGTGGCGCGCATCTCCAATCTCCGCGTAGCCCTCGCCGCGATAGCAGAACAGGATTTCGTGGCTGCGTTCATGCGCGTGACGGCGGATATGGGTGCCGGGTTCGAGCACCTGCAGCCCGGTCGAGAAATTGTCGTGGGGGCAGTTATAGGGATTGAGCTTGTTGACGATGTAGCCGGTCGAGGGCTTGGGCTGCCACAACGCCTCGCCGTCCTCCGGACGCAACACGATTGTGATGCCCTGTTCGTATTGGTTCATCGTCCCGCCTCCGCCCAGAAATCCGCAAGCGCCGCATTGTAATCGTCCGCGCGCGTCTTCGGAAAAAAATGCCCGCCGTCGTCGAAACTCACCTGCCTTGCGCCGGCAATCGCCGAAGCGACCGCCTCCGACAGATAAGCCGGGACGATGTAATCGTCGCTGGCCGAAAGTACTAGCGTGGGAGCGCCGATGCGCGGGGCAATCGCCTCGCCGTCATAGGCGAGCAAGGCATCGATGCGGCTGAGAATGATACGGCGTTCCTGCGTCGTCATCGGCACCTTTCCCACGGCCGGGACTGTGACGTCCGGCGCCGGATAGGCCAACAGGTCGCTGAGCATACGATAGGCGTCCTCCCCAAGCCGGCTCAGCACTTCCTTGCGAAACACGAACTGATCGCGGAAGCGCCGATCCGGCTTCAACCAGGTTCCACTCAGCGCCAGCGAGCGCACCCGATCGGAATGAGCCACCGCGAAGGTTTGGGCGATGATGCCGCCAGTCGAATGCCCAACCAGATGCACGCGATCGGCGCCCGCGTGATCGAGCAGAGCCAACAGGTCGTGCGACCATTGCAGCACCGAATAAGGCGGCGCACCGGAACTCCTTCCCACGCCGCGATGGTCGAAGGCCACCACCCGATATGACGGACTGAAGCGCCGGACTTGGGTGCTCCAGAACGCGGCCATGCCGCCGAGCCCGGACACGAAGACGACTGCGTCCCCGCTCCCTTCGACATCATAGGCGATGCGCCCGCCGGCGACCTCGACGAATGGCATGTCAGCCGGCGACGTTCAGGCGCGGCTTGCCGGGCGATGCGGTGTTCGCCTCCTGCGTGCCGTAGGTCGCCATGAAATCTTCCGCGACCGAATGAAACTCGTCCCACGGTGCGTTGATGAAATTGTAGTTGCGCACAGCGAAGGCCGGCCCGACGAACAGCTTTTCGTACGACATGGCGCGGCTTGCGTGATCGGAGCCGATCAGGTCCCAGGCGAGCTTGAACAGCTTCATCCTATCGACCGCACCGAAGGCGCCTGCCGTCCACAACGACTCGAATGTCTCCTTGAGCTCGGGATCGTCGATCACATCGATCGAGGCCGGAAACTGGAATTGCCCGCCGCCCATCAATTCCCGCACGATATCCATGACCGGCGAGTGGTTCTCCATCGCCCAATGGATCGCCGCGTAAAGATAGCGCCGGTTGAACAGCGCATAGCCGTGGTCAACTTGCAGCCAGGCCTCGATCTGCCCGTCGATCATTGCATTGTAGCCGGCCTCCATGGCGACAAGGCGCGCCAGCGTCTCGCGCACCACCGGGATGTCGCGCGCGCCGGTTGCCTGGGTGACCAGGCTCGCGGTGCCGAGGATGAAGCGCAGCTTCGCGGCGAACCGCACATTGCATTGATGATTTGCCATCACATGCGAGGGCGTCTGCACATAGATGTTGCGCGACAACGCCGGATTGTCATGCACGATTACCTTTTCCCACGGCACCTTCACGTCGCGGAACACCAGCATACAATCGGATTCGTCGAAATGGTGAGTGAGCGGCGCGTCGAACACGCGATCACCCTCGCGGTTGAATGGCTGCCGCGACCACAGCGACAATCCCGGCAGATTGAGCGGGATGACGCAGGTGATCGATTCTTTCTTCTGGTCGGGCGCGAGCGGCATCACGTTGCCGATCAGCACTTCGTGCGCATAGGCCGAGCCGCTAGCCAGCATCTTCATGCCGTTCAGGGTCACCCCCTTGTCGTCTTCTGCGGTCACACGCAATGCCGGCTGCGACAGGCCCTGCGACGAATAATATTCCTTGTTGCGAGCCGATTGCGGCGGCACGATCGCGTAGGTGGCGAAGATGTCGTCACGCCGCAGGTGATTATAGATGTTGAGAAGGTTGGTCTTGTTGCCGCCGGGCTCGCTGTCGAACACCTCGGGCTTCATGGTGAGGCCGGTGATGTTGCCTGCGATTGCATCGGGCGTGCGGCCGAGCAGGCCGAAGCAGAAATTCGCGATCCTTCGATGCGCGCGATTGCGGCGGCGCAGATCCTCCTGCGAACGCGGCTGCAGGTAATACATCGCGCAGCGCTCGCCATTCTCCTCATAGGTCATGAGGTCGCGGTTGGCGGGATCGCATTTGAGGTCATACATCGCCGCATAGGTTTGGGCGCCGTTCCGAAAGGCCGGGTGCGTTACCTGATTGTCGACCCGCTCGCTGCCGATATAGATGACACGGCCATCCTGGATGCTTGCGAGATATTCTTTTCCGCTCATCAGCATGGGGCCGTGTCGCTCCTTGTATTTTCAATCGTTGCGATCCTATCGGACCCGGCGCTTCGCTCCAGCGAAAAAGCGGCATGGCACGATACGGCATGGGACATGGACTGAAATTTCACCGATATCGAAGCGTGGCAAGTATAAAGCTCGCATGAGTCAAAATTCGACCGCATCGCTCTGGACGCTTGCCGACGATCTTGCCGCCGGCCGTATCACCGCGCAGGCCCTGGTCGATGGCTGCCTGGAACGAATTGCGGACCCGTCGGGCGAAGGCGCGCGGGCCTTCCTGAAAGTCTATGCGGAAGGCGCACACGCAGCCGCCAGGAATATCGACGCCAAGCGCAAGGCCGGCGTGACGCTGCCGCGCTTTGCCGGCATTCCTATCTCGGTGAAGGACCTGTTTGACGTCGAAGGCAATGTGACGCGCGCGGGCTCGCGATTGCTCGACGACGCGCCGCCTGCTGCGAAGGATTGCACCGCGGTGGAGCGGCTGCGTGCCGCCGGCTTTGTGATCGTCGGCCGCACCAACATGACCGAATTCGCCTATTCGGGTCTCGGCCTCAATCCACATTACGGCACGCCGCGCAACCCTTACGACCGCGCGACCGGACGCATTCCCGGGGGCTCGTCTTCGGGTGCTGCAGTCTCGGTGACCGACGGCATGGCCTATGCCGCGCTCGGCACCGACACCGGCGGCTCGTGCCGCATCCCCGCGGCTTATTGCGGCATTACCGGCTGGAAGCCGACGGCCAACCGCGTGCCGCAGCAAGGCGTGCTGCCGTTGTCTTTCTCGCTCGATTCCGTTGGCTGTCTGGCGCGATCGGTGGATGATTGCGCGGTGATCGATGCGATCGTGGCGGGCGAAGCTCCAACGGAGCCGGTGAGTCCGCTCGACA
>Ga0190274_10001266_pt1 | contig 14824 bp, 11 predicted proteins | sample Popmic531T_FD_133002 | JGI IMG/M metagenome (GOLD analysis project Ga0190274, IMG submission 133002) | Populus adjacent soil microbial communities from riparian zone of Yellowstone River, Montana, USA - 531 T | ecosystem: Environmental > Terrestrial > Soil > Riparian zone | place: USA: Montana...
GACCGGTCCGTCGAACATCCAGAAGGTGACGCAGACGCCAACCGCCAGGAAGGCGAAGAGCTTGACGATCGATTCGGTCGCGATCGCCAGCATCAGGCCGTCCTGATGCTCAGTCGCGTCTATATGACGGGTGCCGAATAGAATCGAGAAGGCCGCCATCGCCAGTGCAACCAGCAGCGCTGTGTCGCCGATGATGTTCGGAGTGAATTGCGGCGCCACATGCACGAACACGGTGGCGAACATCGCCGACACCGCCTTCAATTGCAGCGCAATATACGGAATGGTGCCGACGATCGCGATCAGCGCTACGAGCGCCGCCACCGATTGCTGTTTGCCGTAACGCGCGGCGATAAAGTCGGCGATCGAAGTGATGTTCTGACTCTTGGCGAGCCGCACGATGCGCAGCACGAGCGGCGTGGCAAGCCCGATCATCAGCATCGGCCCGACATAGATGGTCAGGAAGTCAAACCCGGACCTCGAGGCCAGCCCCACCGAGCCGAAGAAGGTCCAGGAGGTGCAATAGATCGCCAAACACAGCGGATAAATCAGGAGCCGCGAGCGGTTGGCGCGCGCGTCACGCCAGCGCCGGTCGCCGTAGCTCGCCACGACGAACAGCAGGCCGATATAGACCAGCGCGATCGCGATCACGATCCAGGCTTGCAGCAACATCGCCCGGGCCTTCTTTCAGAGTTTCGCCGCCCCATCCACAAAACATCACAAATCGCGGTCCGTGGCTACCGCCGGAGCCAACCCAGCCTTTTGGAATCGGCCCGGCCTGCCCTATCGTTAACGGCCCAGGCACGGCCCATGAGGAGCAGAAAATGAAGGTTCTGGACGAGTTCCGCGAATTCGCGGTCAAGGGCAATGTTGTCGATCTCGCCATCGGTGTGATCATCGGCGCCGCCTTCGGCCGGATCGTCGAGTCGCTGGTCGGCGACATGATCATGCCGATTTTCGGCGCCATTGGCGGGCTCGATTTTTCGAATTACTTTCTTGCGCTGTCGAAGGACGTGACGGCCACAAATCTCGCCGATGCCAAGAAGCAGGGCGCGGTGCTCGCCTGGGGCAATTTCCTGACCATCGCCATCAATTTTGCGATCGTGGCGGGCGCATTGTTTCTGGTCGTGAAGGGGATCAATTTCTTGCGCCGCAAAGCTGCAGCTGCGGAGGAAAAGAAAGCTGCCGCCGAACCTCCACGGCAGGAAAAACTGCTGGAAGAGATACGCGACCTGCTGGCGAAGAAGGTATGACGACTGCGACGGGCCCGGTCGAATGCCACCGGTCGATCTGATCGCTGCGTTGCGCGAGCCGGCGCGCGACGCACCGGCGAGCGGTATTGTCGACATCATGAATTATGGACGCAGCCGCGGCGGCGTCATGGGGCTATGGGCCGGCGAAGGCGATCTGTCGACGCCGGGCTTCATTGTCGAGGCGGCTACCAGGGCGCTGGCCGCGGGTGAGACCTTCTATACCTGGCAGCGCGGGATTCCGGAATTGCGCGAGGCGCTTGCGCGCTACCACAGTGCTCAATTCGGCCGCCGCTTTTCGGCCGAGGAATTTTTCGTCACCGGCTCCGGCATGCAGGCGATCCAGATTGCGCTCGCCATGACAGCTAAAGTCGGCAGCGAAGTGATCATCCCCACGCCAGCCTGGCCGAATGCGGCAGCGGCAGCCGGCATTGCCGGCGCGCGTCCGATCGAACTGCCGATGCGGTTCGGCAATGAGGGCTGGATTCTGGACATGAACCAGCTCGCAGCCGCCGTCACGGACCAAACTAATGTGCTTGTGCTCGTCTCTCCATCCAATCCGACCGGATGGAGCGCGACCGCAGGCGAGTTGAGGGATATCCTTTCGCTCGCGCGCCGTCACGGCCTCTGGATCGTAGCCGACGAGACCTATTCGCGCTTCTGGTACGCGGAGGGATCACGCGCGCCCTCCTTCTATGACGTGATGGCACCTGACGACCGCATCGTTTTCGTCAATACGTTCTCGAAAAATTGGGCGATGACCGGCTGGCGGATGGGGTGGATCTCTGCACATCCTTTGCTCGGGCAGGTGGTCGAAAACCTGATTCAATATTCGACCTCGGGCGTTGCTCAGTTCATGCAGCGCGCTGGGATCGTCGCGCTCGAACAGGGCGAGGAATTTGTCCGCCAACAGGTCGCCCGCGCCCGCAAGAGCCGCGATATCGCCTGCGACATTCTTGGCCGCACCGGCCGCTGCCGCTTCGCCGTCCCGCAAGGTGCTTTTTATCTGTTCTTTTCGGTGGACGGCGAGAATGACACTTTCGCGCTGGCGCGCCGGCTGGTCGACGAGGCGCAAGCGGGACTCGCACCTGGAACAGCTTTCGGCGCAGGCGGCGAGAATTTTCTGCGCCTGTGTTTCGCGCGCGATCCAGGGCAGATCGACGAGGTCTGCACGCGGATCGCAAAAGTGCTGATGAAATAGTCCTGCCGCTCGTCCCCGCGAAGGCGGGGACCCAGCGCAAGAAAGACTCGATACCCGCTTACGCGAGAATGAGCGCGCGGAGATTTAGGCGGCCTGCTTCTTCCCGTCCGGTGCGAAGCGGCCATAAAACGTCTCGCCCTTGGCGGCGAGATCGAGCAAAAGCGCATTCGGCTTGAAACGTGGGCCGAATTTCTTTTCCAACTTTTCGCACAAGGCGACGAAATTCTTCACACCCATGAAATCGATATAGGACAAGGTGCCGCCGGTGAACGGCGCAAAACCAAATCCCAGGATGGAACCGACATCTGCCTCGCGCACATCGGTCAGCACACCTTCCTCGAAGCAGCGCGCGGTCTCCAAAGCCTGAATTGCCAAAAGCCGCTTTTTCAACTCGTCGACATCGATCGAATCGGGATCGAGCGTCTCGCCCTGAAGATCTGCAAGGCCCGGCCATAGTTTCTTCGGCCCCTTTTCCGGATAATCGTAGAAGCCCTTGCCGTTCTTGCGGCCCAGCCGGCCGTTCTTTTCGACCATCGCCCCCAGGAGGTTCTTCTGGCGCGGGTCGACCGCGTCCTTGCCGAGATCGACTTCGGTCGCTTTCAGGATTTTCCAGGCAAGGTCGACGGCGACCTCGTCGTTCAGCGACAACGGCCCGACCGGCATGCCTGCGATGCGTCCGACGTTCTCGATCATCGCCGCCGGTACGCCTTCCATAAGCATGAGGTGGCCTTCGCGGATATAGGTGCCGACAACGCGCGAGGTGTAGAAGCCGCGGGAATCGTTGACCACGATCGGCGTCTTTCTGATTGCGCGCACGAAATCGAGCGCCATGGCAAGCGCTACATCACCCGTCTTCTTGCCCATGATGATCTCAACCAGCATCATCTTTTCGACCGGCGAGAAGAAATGGATGCCGATCAATTTTGCCGGATCCTTCGCGGTTTCCGAAAGCGATGTGATCGGCAAGGTCGAGGTGTTGGAGCCGAATACGATATCCGGCACCACCGCCTGCGCTTTGGCAGTCGCGTCCGCCTTTACCTTGCGGTCCTCGAACACCGCCTCGATCACAAGGTCGCAGCCTTTCAGCGCGTTGTAATCCGAAGTCGGCGTAATGTGCGCGAGCAACGCGTCACGCGCCGCCGAATTGGCCCGGCCCTTGTTGATCTGGTCGGTCATCAGCTTTTGCGAATAGGCCTTGCCCCGGTCGGCCGCCTCCTGGTCGCGGTCGATCAGCACGACGTCGAGACCGGCTTGCGCGCTGACATAGGCGATGCCGGCGCCCATGAAGCCCGCGCCGATGACGCCGATTTTCTTCAGCTTGTTCTGCGGCACATTGGCGGGGCGGCGCGCGCCCTTGTTCAACTCGCCCATCGACACGAACAGGGTGCGGATCATCGCCGCAGCTTCCTTCGAACGAAGGATATGCGCGAACTGACGCGACTCCACCTGCAACGCGAGATCGATCGGCAGCTGCAGCCCGTCGAACACGCTTTGCAGAATGGCGCGCGCGGCCGGATAATTGTCGTAGGTTTCGCGCCGATAGATCGCGTTCGCCGGCATGAAGGTCATCATCCCGGCCTTCGACCAGACGAGGCCACCAGGATTCTTGAAGCCTTTGACGTCCCAGGGTGCTTCCGCCTTGCCGCCGGCCTTGATCCAGTCCTTTGCCGCTTTCACGAGATCGGCCGCCGGCACGATATTGTCGATCAACTTCATACCCTTGGCGCGGTTGACGCGAAGCTGGTCACCCTTGAGCAGAAATTGCAGCGCGTCGGCCGGCAGCATCATACGCGAGAGCCGCGTCGTGCCACCCGCACCCGGAAACAGGCCGATCTTGATCTCCGGCAGACCTAGGCGCGTCTTGTCGTTGTCGGAGGCGACACGGTGATGGCAGGCGAGCGCTAGTTCGAACCCGCCGCCAAGTGCGGTGCCGTTGAGCGCGGCGACCCATGGCTTGCCGCAGGTCTCGATCCGACGATAGAGCTGCGAGAGTTTGCGGCTTTCCTCAAACAGCTTTTTCGCCGCGGCTTCCGGCCCTTGCGACTTGACGAATTCGAGGTAGGTCGCCTGCATGGTGTTGAGAAGCGCAAGATCGGCGCCGGCGCAGAACGTATCCTTGCCGGAGGTGATGACGACGCCTTTGATGTTGGCGTCGGCGCTCGTTTTCTCGACCAGATCCGAAAGCTCCTGAATCACCGCAACGTCGATGACATTCATCGAACGCCCCGGCTCATCCCAGGTTATCAGCGCGATGCCATCGCTGTCGGTTTCGAGCTTGAAGTTCTGGGCCATGGGTTTCCTCGCTCGTTATTTCGTGCCGTAAGCGGCTTATTTTGGATACGACTCGCCGTTCTTGCGTGTGAAATGCGCGCCGTTGTGATCCTTGCTGCCGACGAGATCGACATCCGGATAATGGAACCTGTCGGTCGGCGCGCGGGTGCCGATCTCGATGAAGACGACGTCGATGTCCGACTTGTTCACGAGGCAATGGCCGTTGGCGACACCGGCCTTCCAGCCCGCGCAATCGCCCGCTCGCAGGACTACCTCGCCGCCATCCTCGATCAGCGTCGCCTCGCCCTCGACGATGTAGATGAATTCGTCTTCGTTCTCGTGCCAGTGGCGATGCGCCGAATAGGCGCCGGGCTTCAGGCGCGTCAGATTGACGCCGAATTGGGTAAGTCCGCACACGTCGCCGAGCATGATTTTCTCGCGGCCCTCGGTGATGGCATGCAGCCCACCGGGATAGCGCGCAATGGTGCGCACCTCCGCCTTGCGGGTGTCGATTTTCGGCATGATCAGACGCGCTCGATGATCGTCGCCGTACCCATGCCGGCGCCGATGCAAAGCGTCACCAGCGCCGTCGATTTGCCACGACGTTCCAGCTCATCGAGCACGATGCCGAGAATCATCGCGCCGGTGGCGCCAAGCGGATGGCCCATCGCGATCGCGCCGCCATTCACGTTGATCTTGTCATGCGGAATATCGAAGGCCTGCATGTAGCGCAGCACCACCGAAGCGAAGGCCTCGTTCAGCTCGAACAGGTCGATATCCGTCACCGCCATGCCGGCCTTCTTCAGCACCTTTTCCGTCACCGGCACCGGACCGGTCAGCATGATGCCGGGCTCGGACCCGATATTGGCGAAAGCGCGGATGCGCGCGCGGGCTTTCAGGCCTGTCGCCGTGCCGGCCTCCTTGTTGCCGATCAGCACGGCTGCCGCACCATCCACGATGCCGGAAGAATTGCCGGCGTGATGGACGTGATTGATCTCCTCGACCTCGGGGTAACGCTGAATCGCCACCGCGTCGAAGCCGCCCATCTGCCCCATCTCGACGAAGGACGGTTTGAGCGAGGCGAGCGACTGCATGGTCGTGCTGGGACGCATATGCTCGTCCTTGTCGAGCAGGGTGATGCCGTTCACATCCTTGATCGGATAGATCGATTTCTTGAAGCGGCCATCTGCCCAGGCTTCCGCGGCGCGCTTCTGGCTCTCGACCGCGTAAGCGTCGACGTCGTCGCGCGAGAAGCCGTATTTGGTCGCGATCAGATCGGCCGAGATACCCTGCGGCATGAAATAAGTAGGGATCGCCGCCATCGGGTCCATGAACCAGGCGCCGCCCGAGGCGCCGATACCGACACGGCTCATCGATTCGACGCCGCCGCCGATCGTCATGTTGTGCTGTCCGGACATCACCTCGGCCGCGGCAAAATTCACCGCATCGAGCCCGGACGCACAGAATCGGTTGATCTGGATACCGGGTACATGATCGCCATAGCCGCCCAGCAACGCTGAGATACGCGCTACGTCGCCGCCCGCCTCGCCGATCGGGTCGACGCAGCCCATCACCACGTCATCGACCAGTTCGGCATCGAGATTGTTGCGCTCGCGCACGCCTTTCAGCACCTGCGACGCAAGATTGACGGTCGAGACTTCGTGCAGCGAGCCATCCACCTTGCCGCGACCGCGCGGCGAGCGGAGATGGTCGTAAATAAAGGCATCGGTCATGGAATTTCTCCGGCATTTCCGGCGTCATGCCCGGCCCGGCCATGACAGATTGGGCAAGATTCGGTTCCCGGGCCGCATATAATCACAGCCGCCGGACAATTGCAGGCAATGGAGCGACAGATTTTGTGGCCGGAAGCGATAACCACGCTATACAGCGCCCGCATGGCTCCCCTCATCCAGCTTCGCGACATCTCGCTCACCTTCGGCGGCACGCCGCTCCTGACCTCGGCCGACCTTCAGGTTTCGGCCGGCGAGCGGGTGTGCCTGGTCGGCCGCAACGGTTCCGGCAAATCCACGCTTCTGAAAATCACGGCCGGCATGATCGAAGCCGACGGCGGTAACCGCTTCATCCAGCCCGGCGCGACCATCCGCTATCTGCCGCAGGAACCGGATTTCTCCGGCCATGCGACCACATTATCCTATGTCCAGGCCGGACTTGCGCCTGGCGACGAGCCTTATCAGGCGCGCTACCTCCTGGAGCAGCTCGGGCTGACCGGCGAGGAAGACCCTGCGCAGCTGTCTGGCGGGGAAGCGCGCCGTGCCGCCCTCGCCTGCGTGCTGGCGCCCGAGCCCGATATTCTCCTGCTCGACGAGCCGACCAATCATCTCGATCTCACCACCATCGAATGGCTGGAAAATGAACTGAAGGGCAGCCGGTCGGCTCTGGTCATCATCAGCCACGACCGTCGGTTCCTCGACAATCTTTCGCGAGTCACTGTTTGGCTCGACCGTGGCCACACGCGGCGGCTGGAGATTGGATTCAAGGAGTTCGAGACCCGGCGCGACGAGATTTTGGCTGAGGAAGAACTCGAACAGCACAAGCTAGACCGCAAGATTGTCGCCGAAGAACACTGGGTGCGCTACGGCGTCACAGCGCGCCGAAAGCGCAACATGCGTCGCATGGGAGAATTGCAGGCGCTGCGCAGATCTCGGCAGGACTATCGCGGCAGCGTCGGCAAGGCCGTGATCGATGCGGCGGAGGCCGAAAAATCCGGCGCGCTGGTGATCGAGGCGAAGAACATTTCCAAGTCGTTCGGTGCACGCGCGATCGTGAAGGACTTCTCCACTCGCATCAACCGCTCTGATCGGCTCGGCATCGTGGGTCCGAACGGCAGCGGCAAGACCACGCTGCTTTCTCTACTGACGGGCACGCTTGCGCCTGACGAAGGATCAGTAAAGCTCGGAGCCAATATCCAGATGGCGAGTCTCGAACAGGATCGCGACAGTCTCAATCCGGATTGGACGCTCTCCGACGCGATGACCGACGGTAAGGGCGACACCGTCACCGTCGGCGGTCAGACCAAGCATGTTATAGGCTACATGAAAGACTTTCTGTTCTCGCCGGAGCAAATCAGGACACCGCTGCGCGCGCTGTCGGGCGGAGAACGCGGGCGACTGATGCTGGCGAGGGCGCTTGCCAAGCCCTCCAATCTTCTGGTGCTGGACGAACCGACCAACGACCTTGATCTCGAAACGCTCGACGTTCTGGAAGAAACGCTCAGTGAGTATTCCGGCACCGTGATCCTGATCAGCCACGACCGTGACTTTCTCGACCGGGTGGTGAGTTCCGTGATCGTGCCAGAAGGCAACGGCGTCTGGAACGAATATGCCGGCGGCTATTCCGACATGTTGACGCAGCGCGGCGCTGACATCGCACAAACGAAGCCCGTGCGCCCATCTGCCACAAGACAAACCAGATCGGCAGACCTGTCGGCGCCGGCGAAGAGCAAAAAGAAGCTATCGTTCAACGAGAAATACGCGCTTGATAACCTGCCGAAGCAGATAGCAAAGCTCGAACGCGAGATCGCGGCCCTGCAGAAGAAGCTCGACGATCCCGGACTTTATGCGCGAGACCGCAAGGCTTTCGATGCTGCGACTGCCGCAATTGGAAAGGCGCAGGCCGATCTTGCGGAGGCCGAGGAGAAATGGCTCGCGCTTGAAATGCTGCGCGAGGAGATCGAAGGCTAACCGCCCACGCTCGCGGACCCCATCATGCGTAGCGCACCCAGTGCCAGAAGCGCGTAGCGCACGGTCTTTGCGATCGCGACCAGGATCAGAAACGACCAGAATGGCTCGCGCAGCAAGCCGGCTACGACGGTGAGCGGATCGCCAACGATCGGTAGCCAGCTCAGCAGCAACGACCAGCGCCCATAGCGATGATACCAGACCTGCGCCTTGTCGAGCGACGGCTGCGAGACCGGAAACCACTTGCGGTCGCGGAACCGTTCAATGCCGCGGCCAAGAAGCCAGTTCACGCAGGAACCGAGAATATTTCCGAGGCTTGCAACCGCGATCAGCGACCACGGTGAGAACTTGCCGAGCATCAAGAAGCCGACTAGCACCAGTTCCGATTGCGCGGGAAGGATCGTCGCCGCAACGAAGGACACTGCGAACAGGAAGGCATAAGCGGCAAGATCGGTCACACGATTTTTCCGGCCTCGTGCGTGAGGTAGCGCGCCGCGCCCTGCCCCGCCGCGAACCCGGTCGCGAAGCATGCTTGCAGAAGATAGCCGCCGGTCGGCGCTTCCCAGTCCAGCATCTCGCCGGCGACGAATGTGCCGGGCTTGGTACGAAGCATGAAATACTCGTCGACCTCGTCGAACGGCACACCGCCGGCCGAAGAGATCGCGCGTGCGATGGGAGCGGTTGCGGTCAACCGTATCGGCACATTCTTCAGCATCGCCGCCAATCGGTCCGGGGCGAGCGTTGCGAGCTTTCCCTGCGCGCCCTCCTGCGCCAGTCCGATCGCGACCGGAGACAGCGAGAGGACCTTGCGCAGATAATTCGCGAGTGAATTCTTGCCGCGCGGAAAGGCCAACCGCTGTGTCAGGTCGTCCAGCGTCATGTCCGGTACAAGGTCCACCGAAAGGATAGCTGCGCCCGCCGTGTCGATCGCATTGCGCAACAAAGACGATAGCGCATACACGGAAACTCCTTCGAGGCCGCCACGCGTGATCACAATCTCGCCGCGCGCGGTCTCGCCGGCAAACGTCAATGCGACGCGTTTGAGGGGAGCGCCCTCGAATCGGTTTTTGAAAAGCTCCGACCACTCGGCCAAGAATCCGCAATTTGCAGGCCGCAAGTCGTCAACTGCGATGCCTTGGGCGCGCAGGATTTCCACCCAGCCGCCATCCGAGCCCAGCCTGGGCCAGCTCGCGCCGCCAAGCGCCAGTACCGTCGCATCCGCTTTGACGTGCGTCACGCCGTTTGCGGCCTCGAACAAAAGTGCTTCCGCGTCCCATCCCAGCCATCGATGACGCGTCTCGATTCGCACGCCCAAGGCATCAAGCCGCCGCAGCCAGGCGCGCAGCAATGGCGAGGCCTTCATGACTTTCGGAAACACCCTGCCGCTCGAGCCGATGAAAGTCTGCTCCCCCAATTCCGCACTGAAATCGCGAAGCAGTCGCGGCGAAAACGTCTTTATGGCGCGCCGCAGATGCGGCTCGGCCTTGCCGTAGCGCTGCAGGAATTCCGGCAGGTCTTCCGAATGCGTGAGGTTCAATCCGCCACGTCCGGCCATTAGGAATTTTCGTCCCGCAGACGGCATCGCTTCGTAGACAACGACTGAAAGGCCCGCGCGCGCAGCCTGTTCAGCCGCCATCAAGCCCGCGGGACCCGCACCGACGACCGCGCAAATTTTCGGGGAACTGCATGAGGAGGAAGACACACGCAGTGTCTGCCAAATCTTTCGTGAACCTGGCAAGTCGAATGAGACGCGGCTTTGGACGAATGTTACAGTTTGATGTTGAAATGCCGTGAACCTTTTGACCCGCGCACGCGACCAATATCTCAGGCCCTTGGTCTGCGCGCCCGTTGCCGCATCCGGCAAAGGATGAAAAGCACTGCCCGTTTTCAGGGGCTCTTCGCATGATTGCCACCTGTTCCAAAGAGGGAAACATGCTTCGATTTATCGCAACATTCAGTCTCGCACTTTCGGCGCTGGCCACGGCTTCGATCGAGGCGGCCGCTCAGGACCGCTTTGCACTCGTGATCGGCAATTCGCAATACAAGGGCGCAACCCCGCTCCCCAATCCGGCGCGCGACGCCAAAGCGGTGGGCGCACTGTTGCAGGAGGCCGGCTTTGACGTGACCCCGGCCTTCGATCTCGACAAGGCCGGCATGAGCAAGGCAATCCGCGCTTTCACCGCGCGCATGGCCGACAAACCCGAAAAGACCGTGACGCTGATCTATTTCGCAGGACACGGCGCACAGGTCGAAGGCGAGAATTACCTGATCCCGGTCGATGCGACGATCGCACGCGAATCCGACCTGCCGCTGGAATCCATGCGGGTGGGCGACATGATGAACATGCTGGACAACGTGCGCAGCAAGACCCGCATTGTCTTCCTCGATGCCTGCCGCAACAATCCCTTCGCGGATCTTGCGAAAACCGCGCCGCGCGGGCTTGCGCTCGTCAACGCGCCGGCCGGTACGCTGGTCGCCTATTCCACCTCGCCCGGCACCACCGCCGACGATGGCACCGGCAACAACTCGCCTTTCGCTACCGCGCTGCTGAAATCGGCGCGGGAGCCCGGCCTTGCCATCGAAACCATGCTCAAGTCGGTGCGGCTCTCGGTGCATGGCGCGACCACCGGCCGGCAGACGCCGTGGGAAGTCACGGCATTGACCGAGCCGTTCTCGTTCTTTCCGGGCAGCGGCCCGCTGAAGCGCGATTCGAATGCCGGCAAGAGCGCCGAAACCTGGCGCAAGGAATTGCAGGCAATGACGCCGGCCGCGGCCTTCGATGTTGCGCTGCGCGAAGACAACATCATCGTCTACCAGCAATATGTCTCGTTGTTCGAGAACGATCCGCTGGCGACGCGCGTGCGCTCGTTGCTCGACCGGCGTCAGATGATGGTTGCCTGGCTCGAAGCGGTGACGCTGAATTCCCCATCGGGCTTTGCCGCTTTCCTGGCTCGCTATCCCGACAGCGATCTCGCCGCAACTGCAAGGCGCATGGAGGAGCGGGCCAAGTCGCGCTCCTCCTTCGCACGTTCATTCTCGCCGGTGCTGGGGTTGACCGCCAACGCGCTCAGCAACCAGCCGGAAATCCGGACCATCGTGCGCGAAGTTCGCGTGCCGGAAGTCCGCACCGTGGTTCAGGAAGTGAAGGTTCCCTCCCCGCCGGAAATCCGCACGGTCGTGAAAGAAGTGGTGCGCGAGGTCAGGGTGCCATCTCCGCCTGAAATACGCACGGTGACCAAGGAAGTGGTGAAAGTCGTGAACCTGCCTGGCCCCGCCTGCTCGTGCGGCGGCTCTGGCCGCCGGATCGATGTTCGCACCGGTCCGCGCCCCGTAATTCACGGCCCCCGCATTCAGGGCCCCCGAATTCACGGCGGCGGACGCGGTGGCATTCGTGTCGTAGGCGGGGGCGGTATCCGTGTCAGCGGCGGTGGCGGACCACGCGGCCCCAGAATCCATAATGCCGGGCCACGGCCTCAAGGCGGCGGTGGCGGAGGACGCGGCCGGCAGCGGTTCTGACGGGGCATCCCACTTGGTGCGGAATCCGCGGGCTGCCGGGCCTTTTACCGGCCATCGCTGATGCTTTAGGTTGCGCCTAGCAAGGGCCGGGCGGCGATTCGTTGCCGCTCACCCCGTGGGGCGACAATGAAGCAAGGAAAGCGGCGCGCGACGAAAGCGCCTGCCAGGACACGCCGCACGCAAGAGCAGCGGCGGCGCGAGACCAAGGACAAAATTCTTCGCGCCGCGATCGAGATTCTGGTCGAGAAGGGATATGCCGGTTTCAGCACGATCGCGGTGGCCGCGCGCGCCGACGTGTCGCGCGGCGCGCGCGAGAATTATTTCAAGACCAAATACGATCTGATCGAGGCGGCCTGGGGTGCGGCGCTTGCGCGCGCCGGAGCGCGTTCGCAACGAAAGGCCGACAGGATTCCTGACTTGGCCGATCCGGTGGACAATTTCCTCGAAAGCTCGCGTTCATTCTTCCTCGGCAAGGATTATATCGCGCTGCTCGAACTGGCGATGGCGGCGCGAACCGACCGCAGAATCGCGCGTATCTTCCATTCGCTTTTCAAACAGAACCGCAAGCGCCATGACAGCGTCTGGATCGACGCCTTTGCGCGTGCGGGATATCCGAAGCGGGATGTCGCCCGCTTCGTCGATTTGGCGAATTGCGTGTTCCGCGGCGCCGCATTGATGTCGGCCTGGGGATTGCCGCCATCGCTGTACCGACCGCTTCTCCAAGACCTGCACGCGCTGGCGCCGACAGCGAAGCTTCCTCCGTCCGGGAAACTCCTCCGATCGTCCCCGCGAAAACAGACCCAAACGGAGAAAAACGTTACTTCTTCATCCGCCCCAGCACGGGATCCTTTACGTCCTTGATGGTGTCGATGATCACGTTACGCGGCTCGCCGCCGACTTTCTCGACACGCCGGATGTAGATGTTCTGCACCACATCGCGGGTCTCCGGGTCGATCGCGATGACACCGCGCGGACTATCCCATTTCATGCCCTTGGCGGCATCGATCAATGCATCGCCGTCGGTCTTGCCGCCGGTTTTCTTTAGCGCCTCGTAGATCAGGTGCATGCCGTCATAGCCGCCGACCGACATGAAGTCCGGCGTGCGGCCATAGGCTGCGACATAGTCCCTCACGAATGCGGCATTGCTGCCGGTGTCGTGCTCGGGCGCGTAATTCCAGGCGGTAATGATGCCGAGCGAAGCGTCGCCCATGCCTTTCAGCGCGGTTTCGGCGGTGACCTCTCCGGTGCCGAGCACCTTGACGGTCTTCGGATCAAGTCCACGCTCGGCGAGTGCCTTGGCGAACGCAGCAGGCTGCGCACCCGCCGGCACGAACAGGAAAATCGATTCTGGATTTAGATCCTTCGCGCGTTGCACAAAGGCGGAGAAGTCCGGATTGGCAACGGGGAAACGCACAGACCCGACAATCTCGCCGCCGGCTTCCTTGAAGGCGCGCTGGAATCCCTGTTCGGCATCGTGGCCCGGGCCGAAATCGGACACCATCGTATAGACCTTCTTGATGCCATTCTTTGCCGCCCACATCCCGAGCGATTCCGCAGCCTGCGGCAGCGTGATCGAGGTGCGCACCGAATAGGGCGACTTGGTCGTGATGATCGAGGTCCCGGCATTCATGATCACCATCAATTTCTTCGCCGAGGCCGAGACATCGGCGGCAGCGAGCGCATTCGGCGTCAGTACGAAACCCGCGAGGATATCGACGCCGTCACGCACCACCAATTCCTGCGCCAGCCGCTTGGCGACGTCGGGGGCCACCCCGCCGGTATCCTTGCGGATGAATTCGATTTTCTTGCCGGCGCCCGTCGCACCGTGCCGCTGCACATAGAGCTTGATACCGTTGTCCATCTGCGCTGCCGTATCCGCGAATTGTCCGGAATACGGCATGATCAGACCGATCTTGATCGTTTCTTGCGCCTGCGCGGCCGCAGCGAATGCAAGCGATCCTGAAAGGATGAAAGCCGCAGTCTTCTTTCGCATGTCATGTCCTCCCTTTGCGTCCGGCATTTCCGTTTGTTGCACGAATTATCGTTGACAGATAAAAACAAGCTGGACAGCTTGTTTATTCTGCGCCCAAAACGGGGCAAAATCAATCGGTCGATCCACGACGCGTGCCCACCACACGCCCACGCGGCCGGCTTAAGGGGAAACGCAGCATGCAGCGAAGCGCGGCAAAAATCCTTACCACTCATGTCGGCAGCCTGCCCGGACGCGGCGAGATCGCCGCCGCCAAAGGCGAGCCGGATGCGGACGACATCCGCGCCGTGATAGCGGCGCAGCGGGATGCCGGCATCGATATCGTCAACGAAGGCGAGTTCACCAAGGGCGGCGACTGGCTGAGCTATATCGACGGCAGATTGTCCGGCTTCGAGCCATCGCAAAATCCGGGGCGGCCGTTGCTCCCGCAGGGTAAGGATCGCGAGGCCTTCGCAGATTTCTACAAATATGCGGCTGAGCGCGGCACGCTGTTCTATGTCACGCAGAAGACGCCTCCTATTCGGCGCAATCATTGGGTCTGTACCGGTGCGATCGGTTATGCCGGGCGGGAAGCGATGCAGCACGAGATTGAAACGTTCAAGCAGGCACTCGGCGGCAGCGATGTGCAGGATTGCTTTCTAACGACCACTGCGCCGGCAAGCCTCGAGCCGTATCACACCAACGGCTTTTACAAGTCCACCGAGGAATTCCTGTTCGCGCTCGCAGACGCCATGGGCGTCGAGTACGAGATGATTGCGGCCGCAGGCTTTGCGGTGCAGGTGGACGATGCTTGGCTCGCCGCATTGTGGGACCGTATCGGGATCCAGATGGGGCTCGAAGCCTTTCGCAAATATTGCACATTGCGGGTCGAAGCGCTCAATCACGCGCTCCGCAATATTCC
>Ga0190274_10001267_pt1 | contig 14823 bp, 18 predicted proteins | sample Popmic531T_FD_133002 | JGI IMG/M metagenome (GOLD analysis project Ga0190274, IMG submission 133002) | Populus adjacent soil microbial communities from riparian zone of Yellowstone River, Montana, USA - 531 T | ecosystem: Environmental > Terrestrial > Soil > Riparian zone | place: USA: Montana...
CTTTGCGCCATATCAAGACACAATGGCGTTTCTTGGCAAGCCAAACAGTGTTGGGTGGGTTTGGGCGCGTGAGGTTCGAGAAGAGCGAGACTTTGATAAGGAACAAGCTCGTCAGCGTGATCTAGCAATGCAGTGCATTTGCGAAGCCGAGGAACATGAGCAAGCAGCACTCGCCCGTATCGAGGCGCTGAAGGCGGCGCTGCAACAGAGCGTGGACGATTGGCACGAGCGTGGCAGGCACATTGAGGCGCTGAAGGCGGCGCTGCACAAGATTGATGACATAACAATCGACCATACTGCGATGGGGATCGCCCGCAAGGCCCTCGCCGCCAGCGCCGCCCTCACACCGGAGACAGGACAATGACACTGATTATGATAGGCGAGATGGATGAGACGCTGGCCGACATCGGTGCGCACCTCGCAAACAAGATGCGCCAGCAACTGGCCGACGCAGTCGAGGTCTGCGAACTCGCCCAGATCGACAGGGTGAACATCGTCAAGATGGCGGCGGGTGTGCATCTCTCAGAATTGATGCGAGCAACCCACGCACTGAACTTGAGCGAGGAGCAATTCTTGGAGGTGTGCCACCAAGCGTATCTCGGATGGGGGGAGGTTCATGGTGCCGACGAAGGAGTTTGACGCAGAGTGGATGCGCCTGTGGCTGGAGCAACTGCACGAGCGCGAGAGGTTGGAAAAGGAGAAGAGGAATGAGCGAGCCAGTACAAAGACGCTACCGCGACAACATGAACGATCTCGCTGATGTGCTCGACAACGCTTTCAACGGAAAGCGGCGTCCCAAGAAGGTGTGCTTCGTCCTCCTCGTCACCGAGTTCGACAACATGGCGGGGCGCGTCAACTACATCGCCAACGGCGAGCGCGGCGACATCGTGGTGATGCTGAAGGAAATACTGGCGCGGTTCGAGGGCCAGCCGGAAGTGAAGGGGACGGCGTGATGAGCGACAAGCATCTCGATGACCTGTCGAAGGTGGTGCACGAGGCGCTGAAGCGCCTGCGCATCGGTGACAGCGCAACGATCTCGTGCACCAAGGACTTCAAGGGTGAGGAGATCATGCTCTATGCGCGAGCCTACGCGTATCACAAGATGAAGTGGTTCGAGACCACGTTCGACAAGACGGCCAACGTGGTTCGCGCCAAGCGGGCCGAGGTGCCGCCGGATGACTTCACAGAAGAGATCGATGAGGAGGAAGTGCAGTGACCGACACCATGAAGATGACCCATGACGAATATCAGGATCATATGGACATGCTGGCCAAGAGGGTTGGCATGGCGCTGGAGGGCCAGCGGCTGGAGGACGGCATCAGCGCGTGCGCAGCCAACATCGGCTTTGCGATGACACAGATGCCAGAGGCACAGCACGCCAAGATGCGCGAGCACATCTGGCGGATTGTCGATGCGATCATCGAGAAGGTGCCTAGCAGGCCGATGCAATGAAGAAGTTCGTGCCGCTCACGCTGCAGGCCAACCGTGTTCGCATCGGCCCGATGGGCAGCGACGAGAGCTATGGTCTGGCCGGTGCGTTCAGGTTGCTGCCGCCATCCACGCCGCCGGTCATGCTGGTGGTGGTGTCATCCGGTCCCGACATCGAGTCGGGATGGGAGCACGTCTCGGTCTCTGCCGAGGATCGCTGTCCGACGTGGGATGAGATGTGCTGGGTGAAGGACATCTTCTGGGAGAAGCACGAGATGGCGGTGCAGTATCATCCGCCGGAATCGCAGTACGTGAATTGCCACCCGCACTGCCTGCATCTATGGCGAGCCATCGAGATGGCGATCCCGATGCCGCCAGTGTTGCTGGTGGGACCTAAGACGAGGCGATGAGGTGTTGCTGATCTGCGAGCGGTGCCACCGGCACTGGAATCTCCCCCGAGGTCAGAAGCGCCGGGGCACCTGTTCCCGGTGCCAGCGGATCGCTCGCTCACGTGGAGCGAGGAACCGGGAACTCCTGCGGAGGATCGCCAGAGAAGCCCGTAGAGACGGGGTCCAGCCGGGAGCTACCTGTACAGCGGAGGGGCTGGCCCGGCTTATGGGCGAGGCGGATTCCAAGGCTGCGCGTGCCCTCGAAATGGCAAGGACCATCGCGGCGAGCCGGGGCCTGATCCTGCGGTAGCATAGTATTCTATCAGTCTCGCCACTCGTCCCAAGCCCACGCGACGATGTAGCCGATGATGGTGCCAGCGAGACACGCCAGCACCATCACAGTCACCCAGTTGTCACGCAACGCGGAAGTCGATGCCGTCCTGCCGACGCTTGCGATAGGCGAGCGTGCCGACGCCAGCGAAGCCGATGATCATCATCAGCCACGTGGAGAGTTCTGGCACCGCCGCCACCGGATTGGCGACGAGGAAGAAGCTCTCCGGTCCATCGTTCGCACCGGACCAGCGTGCGAAGAAGATCACCTCGTCACCAAAGCTGATGTCGCCACGGTCGATGTTGAAACCGCTCAACGTGTAGTCCGGAAAGCCGGTGCCGTTGTTGGTCGCGGGCAACAGCGTGCCGCCCGGTCCCGGCGAGTAGGATGCCAGCACCGTGCGATCCGTAAGGTTCAGGAAGTAGAAGCTCTCCAGCGTCTGCGGAGAGTTGGCGTTGGTCTGGTTCACGTCGATACCGACAGAGAACGTGGTGCCGGATGCCTGTGCCAACAGATAGGCACGAAGGATCGAGCCATCACCGACAGCGTAGCCGGTGCCGAGCGTATCCTGCGCGAGGCTACCGCCAACCGTCGCCGTCGAGAACATCAGATAGTCGCTGACGTTGCCCGTGGCGTCGAAGTTATTGTACCCAAAACCTGTCGGCTGTGCGGGCTGGTTAGTGCCGCAGATCAAACAGGGGTTGTTGAGCGGCTGATTGCCGCCCGGCACTACAGCGGACAGCGTGAGAGTGCTGGTCGAGCCGGTGACAGCGAACGTGTCGATGACAGCGGCGCTGGCCGGTGCAGTTAATGCGGCTAACGCCGCTCCGATTAAAAGTAGCTTCCTCATATTAAATCTCCAACTCCTTTGATGTGACAGCAAGGCCTTGCTGCCCGCGCTCATGTAACACCGCGCGTGGCGTCCCTTCAAGGACAACTTGAAAGAACGTCAGCACCCCTTGCAGATGGATGGCGGTCTCGTCGGATACGGTGGGAGATCATCGACCTGAGATCGCTTGGGTGGATCAGCGGTAGTGCCAAAACGTCGGCAGTCCGGTGCCACCTCCGAGCACGCCAGCGAGCCAGACCACGATGGCGATCAGGCATATCAACCCGACCACGATCTTGGCGAACTTCAACACGTTGCCGTCGATGGCAAGGTTGAACCAATCCCGCACCACCCAGAGGATCACGTAGGCGATCAGAAGAATGATCGCGATGTACAGACACAGATTCAGAAAGCTGAGAAGGATTCCCATCGGTCTACTCCTTTGCGCATCTCTCGGGCCACGAGGTCTTGCAGTTGTTGCAGTAGACGAAACGCCAGCCGGGCACGGTGGAGCCCTTCTCAAGAATGGTGTGGTAGGCCTTGTGAAACCACCGGCACCAGACACGGTCGAGAAGTTGCTGCATCAAACCATCTCCATCTCTGCCGCGTCCTCACTGAGCAAGTGTTGCACTTGCAACAGCAGATCATTGGCCTCGCGTTTGATCTCCACTTCCTTGCGGTTGATCGGTCCCCAGTGCTGACGCAGATAGCGCAGGCCGACGCCGGTCACGAAGCAATGGAAGGCTGGCGAGTACTTCGACAGGAATTGAAACTTGGCACCGTCACCGCTGCCGTAGTTGCCGAGGTCATCCTTGTTGAGCTTCACGCCGTCTTGGAATGTGGTCAGGAAGCCATTCGGGTTGGCCCAGTACTCCTGCAGGAGCGGCGGGATCGATGACGAGCACGAGCGGATATTCCACGAGGTCTGATACATCGACGCCTCTGCGGTGTCGGCGCTGACGTTGCTCGCGCTCATGTCGCGGCCCTCGCAGTAGCGGCCCGAGCTTTCCCGCGCACCGAGACCCATCAACAGCACGAACAGCGCACGCAAGGTGTCGATGCCGTCCTCCGATACATCCATTCCGATGCCGGTGAACTTGTCGCGCATCCACGACAGCGCATCGTAATCGGGGAGGTTCCTATCCGCCTGCGCTGCCGTGGTCGCGATGGGATGGCCAGCCAAGAGACGGGTAGCCGCCAACCCAAAGCACTGGGCGATGCCTGCGGTGTAACCCACCGGCAGGACGCCGCGATCTTTCCATTTGTACTTCGCGATGGCTGATTGCTCCGCGAGTTGCGCGATGCGCTGCGCCTGATCGTGCGGCAGTCGGTCGTTGCCTGAAGCCTTGGCGTGCTCCAAGTAATCGAGAGCGGCCCACGTCTTTGGACCGACGATGCCGTCACACGTCACACCCTCGCCATAAGCCGCTTGATAACCGCGCACTGCTGCATCGGTGATCGGGCCAAAGTCCCCATCAGCAGGGAACACGCCAAGAAGATTCTGCACCTGCACAACATGGTCGCCGTCATCACCCAAGCCAATCGTCGGGCGTCCCGGCTCTTCCTCTGGTATCTCGGCTATCGGTTGCTCGACGTGCGGCTCGTCCGGATCGACCGGCGGCTTTGCTCCGATGCTCTTGCCAGATAGCGCAGAAGCCAGCGCAGCGCAGACCTCGCTGAACTCCTCCTCATAAGTCGCCGCATCTGTCGAGCTATCAACGAACACCACCTCGACCAGTACGGCTTTTTCCGCCGTCGAGTTCAGGAAGAAGAGATTGTCACGATACTTCGGCCCGCGATTCGGCAAGCTCGTGGCTTTCGCGAGCGCATCCGCCACCTTCTTCGCCAAGTCCTTCTGGGTGAGGTAGAGACACTCACAGCCCATCGCAGCACTGGTGGTCTGGTAGGCGTTGAAGTGGATCGACACATCGAGCGTTCGCGATTGACCGTTGTGCCAGTTCACGATGCGATTGAGGTTCTCGTTCTGGCTGTGGCTCCAATCGTCTGCATAGGTCTTGACCTCGACGCCAGCCTCACGCAGCAATCGCGCGGTCTCATCAACCACGCGCCTCGCTTCGTTCACTTCGTCCAGATAGCCCGACGCTCCGCGCACATACTTGCCGTGTCCTGAACTCAAACAGATCGATGTCATGATGGCTCCTGTTACTTCGGGCCAGCGTAAAGCTCCTGCCCGCTGATGCTTCGCTCGCCGTAGCTCCCGAGCGGAGGCGGCGTGACCGGCGTTGATGATCTCATCTCCTGCGGCGGAAGAGGCGTGCCTATCTGCCTGATCTCCTCCAACTCCTTCGCGGTGTAGACGCGCTCACCGGCTATCGGCCCCTGCGTCAGCGATTGCGGCGGTGGTGGCGGCGCTGGCGGTCCTATCATCGGCGGCGGCGGCGGTTCGTCCTCCGGTGACCAACTCTCACCGGCTTCCTCCTCTGCCTTCCTCGCCGCCTCTCGCTCTCTCGCCTCGCGAGCCTGTTGCTCCTCGATGGGATCGGGTGTCCAACTCTCGCCGGGGTCCTCTGTTGCCGGGTCCCAACTCTCACCCATCTCCTCGATCTCTTTCAGCTTCTTCTGCCGCTCGCGCTCCTGTCGCGCTTCCCACTCCTCGACGGGATCGGGCTCCCACGATTCAGAACCGTCCTCCGCAATGGTGGTCTTTTCGCCCTTCTGTGTCTGGTCGCCATCCTGCACCCACTTGAAACTGCCGGGCGCGTAGTTTGGATTCTTGACGTTCATGCGCGTGGTGTAGCCGACGCCGCGCGTGTAGTTGTGCTCGACCTCGGTCATCGTGTAGGTGCCATCGATGCCGGGCCGCGCTCCCTCGATCCTGATGAAGCCGTTGGCCTTGGCATTCGGCTCGCCGTTGATCAGCACCCAGCCGGTGCCGCGATTGGACGAGACGTTTCCTTCTGCGCCCTTGTTGTTCTGTTCAGCCTCTGCCTTGCCAACCACGCTGTTGACCGCGTGCGCGATTGCATCGCTGCCACCGTGCGGCGTCGATCCGCTGATTGCGCCCTTGACGGTTTTCCACAGGCCCTCACCGAGATCGAAGTGTCGCGCCGCGCCCTGACCATACTGCGGACGGCTGACGTATGGCTTGATGCGCCATCCAATCAGGTTGATGCCCCAGATCGCATCGACGGTTGCCATCGCATCGCCGTCAGCGTTGACGCCCTCGACCTTGCCGACGAGCACAGCGGTGCGCTTCGATATCTTGAACAGCCCGCCGGTCTCCTCCGCGATGCGCTTGCCAAAGTTCATCGGGCTATCGTTGATGCTCCAGTAATCGCGAGCGATCTTGCTCATTGCCGGTGACATCGCGACCGAGAGCCCGGCCATGCCAAACACCTTGCTCATCATGTCCTTGAGCGGAATCTTGCCTTGGCCGCTCGATCCGGAGCTATCGTCCTCCTGACCCTCCCCGAGAAATCCCTGCTGTTGCTCCTTGATCTTGCCCTTGTCGTTGCCGCCCTTGGCTTCGATCCACATCCGCCGCCCGCCACCGCGTCGGCCAAAGCCGGACTCGACGTTCTGCACCCAGCCATCGAACACCACCACCATGCCGGGACCGCCAAACTTGGCTTCCTGACCCGTCTCCCAATCGGTGATGTTCATCGTGCCTTGCCCGCCCATCGGACTGCGCCTGCCGAGATCGGGGAGGTGCGGACCTTCACCGGCCCAACCGAGCGCAACCGTAAGCTCGGCTTGGTCCGGCGGCACAGCAAGCTCGCCGTTGCGATCATCAAGCTCGATGTGGCATTCGTCCAAGCCGCCTTCGAGGTTGTCGATCACCTGCACCGAGATCAGATAAGGGAATAGCTTCGACGTGATATCGTCGCCATTGACCGTGATCTGACAGGCCGCGTGACGGCGAGGTCCTTGATGTTCAGCCATCCGGCATCGTCCCTTGCGTCATGTTGCTTTCGGGCGTCTTGCCCCACAACACTATCGTGTTCTTCACCTGCGGCACGCCCGACAGGATGTCGTAGTCAATCGGGATGCGGACTTGCGTGCCCACCGGGAGAAACGGCGAATAGCGATGGCACTTCGCGAGGTGCGGATTGTCATCGAGCAACCGCTCAAGCATCAGCGGCGCTTCGTTGCGATAGCGCCGCCACAGAATCAGATCGGCTGTGATGTAGTCAGAGCCCACGGTGACGAGGTCATAGCTGGATACTGTCATGCGAAGCCAACCCCGTTTCCGCCGCCAGTGGTCTGCGAGTAGTTCGATGACGCGTTGTTGGGGAGCGGCACCCGCTGAAACTGCGCCTCGAAATCGATCTGCTGACCGATGCCATCGTTGGCGAGGAAGGTGTGGTTGCGGTTCAGGGACTCGATGATGAACCAGCCATAGTGCCAGCCATCGCCACGAATGAGGATGTGCGCCTGCCCGAGGCGGCGCATGTTGTCGAGCACGTCGAGATGAGACAGGCCACCAGAGAAGCTCGCCTCGCCGCCGACGTGATCCAGTAGCCTGCTTGCCGTGTCGCCCTGACCAAGCTCCGCGCCCGGCCCGCGAACAGGTTGCTCGATTGCACGGCGGCTCGGACCACCGCGCATCTTGCGAGCGAAGAAGTGTGGAAACACCTTGCCCTTGAGCGTGATCAGTTCGTCGCCTTCACCCACCCACTCACGATACATGGCAGCGCCAGCGATCTCCTTCTTGGCCCAATCCGCTCCGGTGTGGTGCGAGTAGTTATCCACGTTGAACGGAAAGACCTGAAACTGAATCGGTCCCCACTGAAACATCACCCAGTTCGCCATCAGTATTCCTCCACCAATTGATCCCACTCGTGCGCCGGTCCAACGATGGGTTTCCACGGTCTGAGCGTTCGCGCCAGATCATGATCGCCGCCGCCTGACTGCCGCTTGATGCGCTCGCACTCATCGCGATCACCGCGATAGAACTCGGTGACCATCAGACCTCTACCGCTGAACTCAATCGTATACGTGACAACCCACTCGGTCACGCTGCACCAATGTCCGAGTAGCTCGACCAGCGAGCCTCGCGCACTTCGCGATCCGCAGCCCGGCGCATCGATGAGCGAGCGAACTGAACTTGAGCGTCGTTGACCTTGAGATTGACGTTCATCTGTTGGTCGCTCTGGTTGCTCCTGCTTGGCGCGGCCTCGGATGGTTCAGCGCCGCGACCGATGAGTTTGCCAGCGTCCCTTGCACGCTGGTTCATATCGTCGGTGCGTGTTTGCTCGCGCCTTGCTTCCTGACGCTCCGTTATTTCCTGCAACTCGCGCTGGCGGCGAGCCTGTGCGATGTGCGGCGGCTCGGGCATACCACCCTCTGGCGCAGCCTCACCACCAACGCCAGCCGTGCGCGGCCCGACGCGATGCCCCCCGCCGACCCTTCTGGCTCCACCCATCGGCGCAGCTTCGCCGCCGACGCCGCCACCCGAGCGCGGTCTGGTGCGGATGGCTTCGCCGCCATAGCCAAGCCGGTTCGCGCCGCCCTGTGGCGCTGCCTCGCCGCCGTACTTGTTCTTGCGCCCGGCGATGCCCTCGTTCTGGGTGTCGCTGATCTCCTTGCGCAGTTGCTTCTCGCGCGTGATGTCCTTGCTGGTCTCTTCCTGCTTGCGCCGCTCGCGCTCCGCTGCGATGCCGGGATGAATGCCGCCAGCGGCAGAGCCAGCAACGCCCTCGGTTGGAGCCGCCAGCTTGCTGCCGGTGTAGGGGTCGAACTTGCGCAACGGCGCTCCGGTGTCGGGATCGTAGACGAACCCCATGCGCCGCAGTTGCTCGGACTTGCCAGCCGCCGCCGCGTCCCCGCCCATCGGCGTCCCTCTGGCGATCTGTTCTGGCGTCATGGCCAGACGGCTTTGCGCAGACATATCGGTAGCACCGCCACCGCCGAGCGCACCGCCGCCAAGCTGGCCCATGTACTTCCGGACGCCTGCAGCCCAGCCGGAATTCAGCCCGCGAGGATCGTTGGCTGCACCGGGCGGTGCGTAGAGCTTGCCCATGCCTTCAATGGTGCCACCGCCTCGCGCGAGGTTCTTGGCAATGGTGCGAGCCGATGCGTCGATGCCTTCACCGATAGAGCCAAACTGCTTGCCCTTCATCCAGTTGGTGTTCTTGTCCATGATCCCGGCGGGATTGTTCAACTGGTTAGTGAAGCGGGACGTGCCCTTGCCGCTCTCGTGCGCGATGATGCCAGCGAGCAATGCGGGAGAGATGTTGTGCTTCGCAGCCGCCGCCTTGATCGCTTCTTCCTGTCCAGCCAGCTTGGTGCCGCCAAACATCTGCGCGTAGGCATCCTGATTGAGTGCACCGGAAGGTGCGCCGCCCTGTGGCGCGAAGCCACCGGGACTCGCTGCCGCTGATGCTGCGCCCTGCGCACCGCCCCTGAAGTATTCGTAAGCGCCCTGATTGAAGTTCGATGTGGTGAGGCGACCGCCGCCTTGGTTACCACCGAGACCGGCGAACGTGCCCTTGCCGACGCTGGACACAACGGTGACGTGGCTTCCCGTGGCACCCGTCGCCGTGCGACCGCCACCGAAACGACTGCCGACCTTGACCGCGATGTCGCCGGGCTGCGGCGTGTCCACCTTGGTGCCAAAGTTGCGCCAGTTGGATGCGACCTGTGGATTGGCTGGAGGTGTGCCGCCCGAGGCCTTGACCACCGAGGCCGCGAACTGTCCGCACCATGCACCGGCCTTCGGATAGCCCTGCGACCGCATGAACTGATCGACGGCACCGGGACCGCCTGCAGCCGCGACCTCCTGCGCCTTCGCCAAGATCGCGGACGGCACGCCGCCGGTCTGGTTGGCCGGGCCAGCGGTGACCGGCATCTGGTTGCCGCCGCTGCCGCCGCCACCGATGAGAGCACCGCCATCTGGACCGTAGCCGGTGCCGACGCCGGGACCGGCGGGACCAGCGGCTGCGCCACCGCCTTGACCACCAGTGATCGGAGCACCACCGCCACCACCACCGCCACCGCCAGCGCGTTGAGCCAAGCTGCGATAGTCCGCAGGCAGGTACATCGAGTCGGCACTGCTGCCGTATGAGGCCTGATGCACGTTGCTGGGAAGCGCACCGCGTATTCCCATGCCGGAAGGCTCGACCTTGTTGCTCTTCGGCAAATAGAGCTTCCCGGCGATCCAGACTGCGCCGCGCCTAAGCAGGCTGTCCTCGGTCTCACCCGCCTCGGTGTTGCTGACACGCTGATAGCCGGGCGGTATGCCACCACCGCCCTGATACGACATCGGCTTCGCCACAGGAGGACCAATCGTGGTCGCATCGCCCTTCTTCAGGTTTTCATCGAGCCGCTTTCTGGCTTCGAGATCATAGCCGCCGCCTTGCCCGGTCAGGCCTTGGCGCATCCCGGTCGCGAGATCGCCCATCTTCGGCATATGCAAGCCGTGCGGGCCGATGATGGGTGGCCTCTTGGCTTTGCCGTTCCACCAATCGCCCCATTGCTCCACCCACTGGATCACCTTGCCGAGCCGCTCGAACTCCTTGGTGATCATCGAGATCACCTGCGGCACGCCCATCACTTCCATCAGGTGGCCGAATTCATCGCTGAGTAGCTTGATGGAGGTTGTGAGATCATCGACAGCGCCAGCCGAGGATTCCCACACGCGCTTGCCGCCCTCGACACCGCGCTGCCCGCTCGCGAGCCTTTGCATCAACTCGATCTGCTTGCCAATCTGGCCGTTGTCCTTCTCCACCAGCGACGAGAACAACAGCCGGTCCCGCTCACCGAGCTTGAGCAAGAACTGCCGCCTCTCCTCCTCCGTCCTCAGTTGCTTGAACTTCCCGATGGCATAGACCACGGCATTGCCGCCACCCTTCTTGAATTGCTCGACCTCGGAAATCCACTTCGGGCCGGGGATGTTGAACGCCTCGCCCGTCTTTGCCGCGCCGAGTTCAGACATCAACGACTGCAGCACCCTTGCGCCTTTGATCGTGCCGCCGAATTCCTTGTTGGCGATGCCGAGTTCGACGGCCATCTCCGCGAACCCTTCTCGCCCCTTGAGGCCAGCCATCTTCGCGGTCTCGCCAAGCTGATCGCTCTGGCCTTTTAGCTGATGGAGATCGAGGCCCAACTCGGTGACCAGCCCGGCGACCATCTCCATCGTCTGTTCAAATTCATTGGCGGGGATGTTCATCGTCCGCATGATGTCGGTGGTGATCTCCGCAAGGTCCTGCGGGATCACCGCGAGTCCCTTGGCGACGATGTTGAGCCGCGTCGTTTTGGCTATCGCCTGATCGAGCGTAACACCGAGCCCGCCCTTCAGCTTGGTTGCGGCGTCGAGCGATTCATCGAAGGTGGTCTTGGTGGTTCTGGCCACATCCTTCAGCGCAGCCTCGGAATTCCTGATCTCCTGCGTCGTTGCCTTGTACTTGTTCTGCAGCACCAGCAATTTGCGCTCGCCCTCGGCGTAGTTGACGAAGGCCTGCTTGGCGGCGTTGGCGGCAGCGGTGACGGATATCCACCTCGTAGCCATGCCCGCTAGTTCGTCCGCGACTCCCTTGAGCGCACTCTTGTGCTTGTTGGCGGCTGCAGCGCCGTTCTGGTTGGCGTTCTGCGAGAAACCGTTCGCCTCGTTATAGGCCTTGTTGTTCTTGAGTATCGTCTCCAGCAACTCTTGATAGCTGCGCTTGTTGTCCTTGGCTCTGCGCTGGAGCGCCTTCGCTGACAGTTCGTCAAGCTGGAGTATCCTCTCCAGATTCTTGATGTAGTCCTGCGAGCCCTTCGTCGCACTTTTCCACATCGCGCCGGTTTTATCGTCGCCGTCCAGCGTGATGGTTGTTGTGTAGTCGTTGGCCATGCGCGAGCCTTATGGTTCTTCGCCCAGATCGAAGCCTTCTTCGGGCAACGGATCGCCCGGTCCATGCGGCACCTCTCCGAGGTCCTCACCGCTGCCGTTGGTTGCTCGCGGCGTCTCATCGTCCGGAGCAACGAACCCAGCCGAGAACTTCTCGGGTATCGTCCCGGCCATCAGATCGGCGCGTATCTCTGGCGTCATCATTGCCATGAACGTCTCCATGACACGATCCGCATCCGGGTATCGAAGCTCGCGAATGATCGCTTCCTCGACACCGGCCAACTCCACCAGAAACTCGATGGAGCTTTTCCAATCGCCCTTGCTCCATCGCAGCGAGTGACCGAGCCGCAACGGAGCGAGCGTGATGGTCTCGATCTTCTTGCCGTTGAAATCGAAGGGGATGAACAGGTGGATGGTTCGTCCACCTGCCTTGTCGTATGTGATCATGCTTGCCTCAATGGTGAATCCAGATCGCGATGACTTGCTCACCCTTATCGACGCGCTGATCGACAAACTCAATATCCTCGTGGCCCCCGGCACCATCGGTGTCGGAGACCACCACGCGCTTGTCCAGAGCGTGCTTCAGCAACTCATGAACCAGTTCGTCTACGGTCATGTGTTGATCTTCCCTCCAGCCTCAACCGGAGACGTGGGGCCGGACTGACGGAGATCGGTGCCAGCGCCCGGTATGCGCAGGATGTCGATCAGTTCTTCGTTGAGGTTGACGCCGCCAACGACACGCTGCGAGGTGAAGAAGTCCCACAGGAAGATCGGGAAGAGCGTCTGCGCCGATGGGTTGGTCTGCGCCCGCAGTTCGTAGTGCACGAGGCTCTTGATCGAATACTCGTGCGATTGCAGGTTGCCCTTCGAGAACGCTGTCGGGTTCACGCGCCCGAGCCGTCCTTCCATGATGGCAATGGCCTGCATCGCCAAGCTGGTCCGACGATCACGCAACAGACCATAGGCCGTGAAGCGATGATTGTACGGGTCCTCCTTGCCGATGTAGGCCATCAGGCCGGGGTCCCAGCCTGCAAGGTTGAAGGTCGCTTCCAACTTGGTCATGTGAGTTGGAATCTCGATGGCGACCGGCGCACCACCGGGAGCGTGGTCAACGAAGTTCTCCTCGATTGCCGGGAGCTTCAACTCCTGCAACGTCAGATGCGTCGAGATACCGGGAGCGCCCTGACCGCCGGGCACCAGACTGCGCGTGTCACCGCAGATCAAGTTGACGCTTTCAAGCACGAAGATAGTTTGGTTCGCAGCCATGAGTGGCTTCCTTTCCTGAACGAGGATGAAGGTGGGCGGCTCATGCCGCCCACCGTGCTAACTACGCGGCGAGATTTAGCTGCGTGGACAGATCGGCCACCATCGAGTCGATTGCCTCGCGATAGCGAGAGGACTCAATGGTCAGATGCTTGAGCACTGGCGGCTCTTCCGCCTTGAAGCCCACCGTGAGATGCCCCAGCCTGATCTGTTCAGGACTGTTGCCTGCGGTCCTGAAGTTGACCTGATAGCCGAGGATGTGCTGATCCGCCTGCAGATCGCGCAGGAAGAAGTTCATGGTGTTGAGGATCGCCTGCACCGTGTGACCGATGATGTTGAAGCGACCGAGGAAGAAGCGCAGCGAGCGCAGCATCCCGAGGTGGATGTAGTCCCGTCCACGCATGACGTTGTACATCTGCCAGATCGGGTCCTCGCCCACGTTATCGGTCGAGACCAGAACGAAGCCGCCACTCGCGAGCGCGAAGTCATCACCGACTTCACCACGAACAACGCAACCGATTTTGGCGGCGAACAACTCCTGCGCCTCGTTGGCCGAGTCGGTCAGGTTGAACCCAATCTCGCGGTTGGGCGAGATGATCCCCTGAACGCCTTGGTTGGCTGCGCTGTGGAAAGGTGCGCCGGTCTCATGGTCACGTCTCACCAAGATGCCCGCCATGCGAGGTGCAAGCGGACGGATCATGATGTAGCTGGTCACCGGGTCCATCACCCGCACGCCACCGGAGAGCGCGATCAGGCGATGGCTCTGCATCGTCTCACGCCAATCGATGTCGTTCTGGAATGACGAGCCAGCCGACTCCACGATCATGTGGCCGAGCAACTGGTTGCAGACGGCAGTAGCACCGGCAACAACCGGGTTGGCACCGGCAACAACCGTCGCGGTGTAGGTCGCGGTGGTGCCGGTCTCGCCCCAGACGATGTTGAAGGCTGCGCCAGTGCCAGCGCCGCTGGACGCGATGACCTCCTGCGGTTCTTCCGGCGGCACCTCGGTGCCAACCACGAAGCCCTTGCTGGACACCGTGGTGGTGAGGATCGCGCCACCGGCATCGATGGTGGCCACCAGAAGAATCACTTGGTTTTCGAGGACCAGTTCTTCTCCGACGCCGTAGCCGATGCCGCCGCCAGAGGCAGCAATCGCCGCCGCCGTCGCCTCGTAGCCGGGCGGCGGTGCGGTGATGGTGGGCGGCGTGTCGTACCAAGCGCCGGGCATTTCAAGCTCGACGCCGCCAAGCTGGCCGTTGCTCAGACCAAACGCGTGGCCAACCGCCTGCACCGCCTCGGGTCCACCACCAGCGAACTCAACCGGATACATATGGTCAGGCACATAGCCAGCACCGGGCAGTGTGCGCGTGATGGCACCGACACCGTTGGCCATCTGCGAGGTGTAGCCCGGTGCGATCAGGATGCGCGGCGTGAAGCCCAGCTTCTGCGAGGACTTCAGGAAAGCCCACATGCCCGTGCCCGCAAGGCTGTCGCCAGCGATCTTCGAGATCGTTTGCTGCAGTTTGATCGCGGGATCAGGATCGGTGCCTTCCGCCGTGCGGACCACAACGATACGCGCGGCGTACTGCGTCTCGCCAAGCTGGTCGTTGATGCCACGCACCGCATCGGAGAGATAGCCGTTCTCTCCGAGCTTCCGGGTCTTGGTGGTGTCGTTGGAGTTCAAGAACACCGGAGTGTCGAGCGGAAACAACGTCGCGTCAGCGAGCGTTGCCGGGCCGATGAGGCCGATGGTCGAGAGGTCCGCAGCCAGTACCGGACGTGCGCCTTCATC
>Ga0190274_10001268_pt1 | contig 14818 bp, 11 predicted proteins | sample Popmic531T_FD_133002 | JGI IMG/M metagenome (GOLD analysis project Ga0190274, IMG submission 133002) | Populus adjacent soil microbial communities from riparian zone of Yellowstone River, Montana, USA - 531 T | ecosystem: Environmental > Terrestrial > Soil > Riparian zone | place: USA: Montana...
CTGCTGAAGCCCGACGAGGGCTCGATCATGATCGAGGGCACCGACATCGCGAGCTGCTCCGAGCGGGACCTCTACGAGATCCGCAAGCTCTTCGGCGTGCTGTTCCAGGACGGCGCCATGTTCGGCTCGATGAACCTCTTCGACAACGTCGCCTTCCCGCTGCGCGAGCACACCAAGAAGTCCGAGTCCGAGGTCCGTGACGTCGTCATGGAGAAGATGGACCTGGTCGGCCTGATCGGCGCCGAGGACAAGCTGCCCGGCGAGATCTCCGGCGGGATGCGCAAGCGTGCCGGCCTCGCCCGTGCGCTCGTGCTGGACCCCGAGATCCTGCTCATCGACGAGCCCGACTCCGGCCTCGACCCGGTGCGTACGTCGTTCATCAACCAGCTCTTCATCGACCTCAACGCGCAGATCGACGCGACCTTCCTGATCGTCACCCACGACATCAACACCGCCCGCACCGTCCCCGACAACATCGGGCTGCTCTACCACAAGCACCTGGCGATGTTCGGGCCTCGCGAGATGCTGCTGTCGTCCGAGGAGCCGGTGGTGCGGCAGTTCCTCAACGCGCAGACCGTCGGCCCCATCGGGATGTCGGAGGAGAAGGACGCCGACGAGCTGGCGGCCGAGAAGGGCTTCGCGATGCCTCCGCTGCCGCCGATCCCGCTGCAGCTCGAGCCGTCCAACGGCGTGCCCCGGCGCAGCCAGCGCGAGCCCGGTGGATGGTGCCGCGACAACGGCGTCACGCCGCCTCCCGGCTCGTTCCAGGAGAACATGTCGATGGTCACCGGTGGCTGACGGAGCGTGACCTGATGTCCTCGTCCACCGCGCATCGTGTCCTCGCGCCCGTCGGGACCGCCGGCAAGCTCTTCGCCTTCGGCCTCGACGTCGGCCGTGGGCTCTTCCGGCGCCCGTTCCAGCTGCGGGAGTTCATCCAGCAGGCCTGGTTCATCGCGTCGGTCACGATCATCCCCACCGCGCTGGTGGCGATCCCGTTCGGCGCGGTCATCGCGCTGCAGGTCGGGGGGCTGATCAAGCAGTTCGGCGCGCAGTCGTTCACCGGCTCCGCGGCCGTGCTCGCCGTGGTGCGTGAGGCCGGACCGATCGCGACCTCCCTGCTGATCGCGGGCGCTGCCGGGTCGGCCATCGCGGCCGATCTCGGCGCGCGCAAGATCCGTGAGGAGCTCGACGCGATGATGGTGCTGGGCATCGACCCGATCCAGCGCCTCGTCGTACCCCGCGTCCTCGCCTGCATGCTGGTCGCCTTCTTCCTCAACGGCCTCGTCAGCGTCGTGGGGGTCGCCGGCGGCTACGTCTTCAACGTCGTGCTCCAGGACGGCACGCCGGGCTCGTACATCGCCAGCTTCACCGCGCTCGCGCAGCTCCCTGACCTCTGGCAGGGCATGCTCAAGGCGCTCGTCTTCGGGCTGATCGCCGCCGTCGTGGCCTGCTACAAGGGCATGAACGCCGCAGGCGGGCCGAAGGGCGTTGGCGACGCCGTCAACGAGTCGGTCGTGATCACCTTCATGCTGCTGTTCATCGTCAACTTCGTGATGAGCGCGATCTACTTCCAGCTCGTCCCACCAAAGACCGGTTGACCGGCGCCATGACTCCCGATGCCATGGCCTGCTACGCGCCGCCCATCACGCACTCTCGCTGCGTTGGAGACGCTCGACAGACAACCCCGGTATGCCTTCGCGCCTCCGCCTTGCGAGAGCACGCGCTGGACGACGCTCGCGACGGCCGAGCATCGAGAGGCCTGGCGGCATGACGAACATCAGAGCCGTCTACGACCGCCCGGCCAAGGCCCTCGACGACCTCGGCAGCGAGCTGCTGTTCTTTGTCCGGGCGCTGGCCTGGACCCCGCGCACGATCAGCCGGTACAAGAAGGAGATCCTGCGGATCCTGGCGGAGGTCACCCTCGGCTCCGGCGCCCTGGCCGTCATCGGCGGCACCGTCGGTGTCATCACGGCGATGTGCTTCTTCACCGGCACCGAGGTCGGCCTGCAGGGGTACGCCGCGCTCAACCAGCTCGGCACCTCGGCGTTCTCCGGGTTCGTGTCGGCGTACTTCAACACCCGCGAGATCGCGCCGCTGGTCGCGGGCATCGCGCTCGCGGCCACCGTCGGCTGCGGCTTCACCGCGCAGCTGGGCGCGATGCGGATCTCCGAGGAGATCGACGCCCTCGAGGTGATGGCGATCCCGTCGCTGCCGTTCCTGGTGACGACCCGGATCATCGGCGGCCTGATCGCGATCGTCCCGCTGTACGTCGTCGGCCTGCTGTCGTCGTACTTCGCGACCCGCCTGACCGTGACCCAGTTCTTCGGCCAGAGCACCGGCACCTACGACCACTACTTCAACCAGTTCCTGCCGCCGGGCGACGTGCTGTGGTCCTTCGGCAAGGTACTGGTCTTCGCGGTGACCGTCATCCTGATCCACTGCTACTACGGCTACAACGCCTCCGGCGGTCCGGCCGGTGTCGGCGTCGCCGTGGGCCGCGCGGTGCGCACCAGCATCGTGGCGATCAACGTCATCGACCTCTTCTTGTCGATGGCGATCTGGGGAGCGACCACGACCGTGCGGATCGGTGGGTGACGCGCGTGGCCCGCAGCCCCGGCCCGGCTCTGCCCAAGGTGATGGGCGTCGTCTTCCTCTGCCTGCTCGTCGCGGGGGTCTACCTCACGTACTCGATCTTCACGAAGAAGTTCACCGACTACGACGAGGTCACGCTCCAGACCTCGACCATCGGCCTGCAGCTCCCCGAGCGCGCGGACGTGAAGATCCGCGGCGTCATCGTCGGCGAGGTGCTCGACTTCAAGGCGAACGGCGCGGGTGACGGCGCCGACGTGACCCTCGGGATCTTCCCCAGCGAGCTCGACACGATCCCGGCCGACGTGACCGGCTCGATCGTGCCGAAGACGCTGTTCGGCGAGAAGTACGTCTCGCTCGTGGTGCCGGACGACCCGGCCTCCGCCCACATCGAGGCCGGCGGGACCATCGAGCGGACCGTGGTCTCCACCGAGGTGGAGCAGGTCCTCTCCGACCTCTACCCGTTGCTGCGGACCGTGCAGCCCGCCGAGATCAACCAGACCCTCAACGCGCTCGCGACCGCGCTCGACGGCCGCGGCGACCAGCTCGGCGACAACATCGAGACCCTCGACAGCTACCTGAAGCGGATCAACCCGCAGATCCCGAAGCTGGTCGAGGACCTGCGGCTCACCGCTCAGGTCTCGGACGACTACGCCGCCGTGATGCCGCAGATCGCGCAGATCCTCGACGACACCGTGCTCACGACGGGCACGCTCGAGGGCCGTGAGGAGAAGCTGCACGCGCTCCTCGACGACGTGTCCGCGTTCTCGGACACCGCCACCGGCTTCCTCGACGAGAACGGCGACAACCTGATCCGGCTCAGCGACGTCGGCGAGCAGCAGCTGCGCGTCTTCTCGAAGTACGCCGGCGAGCTCGACTGCCTGACCCGCGGCATCGTCAACGCCGGCGCGCGCCAGGCGGAGGCCTTCCGCGGGTTCACCCTGCACATCGTGCTGGAGACGCTGCCGCACCAGCCCCGCGCGTACGACGCCGGTGACGTCCCCCGCTTCGGCGAGCAGCGCGGCGCCACCTGCCTGCACCTGCCGAACCCGCCGTGGAACCAGTCCAACCCGGTGCGGCACCAGCCGAACTTCGTCGACGGCGTCGACGAGCCGACCGGCAAGGGCACCAGCCGGGTCGTGCCGAACGCGAGCTTCCGCTCCGCGATGCCGGGGAGCGTCGAGGAGACCGCGCTCCTGCGCTCGCTCCTGGCCCCGGCCCTCGGGGTCAGCGAGGCCGACGTACCCGACCTCGGCGTGCTGCTGGTCGGCCCGATGGCCCGGGGAGCGGAGGTGTCGCTCCGATGAAGATCCTCGACCGCCGTTCCACCTCCGACCTGGTCAAGCTGCTCGTGTTCATCGTCGTGACGACGCTCGCGACGTCCGTGCTGGTCGTGCTGATCGGCAACATCTCGTTCACTCCCAAGCACGAGTACCGCGCCGTCTTCGTCGACGCCACCGGCGTGGTGAAGGGCGACGACATCCGCATCGCCGGCGTGAAGGTCGGCACCGTCAAGGGCGTCGAGGTCGTCGACCGCACCCGCGCCCGGGTCACGTTCAGCGTCGACGAGACCGAGACGCTCTCCAAGGCGACCCACGCGTCGATCCGCTACCGCAACCTCGTCGGCCAGCGCTACATCTCGCTGTCCGACGAGATCGGGGACACCGGCGAGCTGAAGCCCGGTGCCACCATCCCGGTCGCCCAGACCAGTCCGGCGCTCGACCTCACCGTGCTCTTCAACGGGTTCAAGCCGCTCTTCCAGGCGTTGTCGCCGACCGACATCAACCAGCTCTCCTACGAGATCATCCAGGTGTTCCAGGGTGAGGGCGGGACGCTCGAGGGGCTGCTGTCCCACACGGCGTCGGTGACCTCCACCCTGGCCGGTCGGGACCAGGTGATCGGTGAGCTGATCGACAACCTCAACGAGGTGCTCGACCACATCGGCGACCGCGACGACCAGCTCAGCAAGCTGATCACCACCTTCCGGACGTTCGTCGGTGGGCTGAAGGACGACCGCGAGGCGATCCTCGGCTCGCTCGACGACATCTCCGACCTCTCGGTGCAGACGGCCGACCTGGTGTCCGGGATCCGCGAGCCGTTCGTCGGCGACATCAAGCAGCTGCGCCGCCTGGCGGGCAACCTCGACAGCGGCAAGGCGGAGCTCGACCGGGCGCTGCAGGTGCTGCCGATCAAGCTCAACAAGGTCGGCCGGACCGCGGCGTACGGCTCCTGGTTCAACTTCTACCTCTGCCACTTCCAGGGCCGGGTGCGGCTGCCGGGCGGCCAGTCCGTGCCGGTGGACTACAGCACCGGGTCCGACAGGTGTGATCTCGGATGAGCCCGATGAAACCCTTCCGTCAGCGCAACCCCGTGGTCATCGGGGCGATCAGCCTGGCCGTCGTGGCCCTGCTGGTGCTCGCCGCCTTCCGTGCGCAGGACCTCCCCGTCATCGGTGGCGGCGACACCTACTACGCGGCGTTCTCCGAGTCCGGCGGCCTCAAGGCCAACGACGAGGTCCGGGTCGCGGGCGTCCGGGTCGGCAAGGTCGAGTCGGTCGAGCTCGACGGCGACCACGTGAAGGTGACCTTCCTGGTCGACTCGGACTCCGGCTTCGGCAAGGACACCAACGCCGCCATCAAGGTGAAGACCCTGCTCGGCGCGATGTACCTCTCCCTCGAGCCGGCGGGACCCGGCCAGCTCGCCGAGGGCGCCGAGATCCCGGTGGAGCGCACATCGTCGCCGTACGACGTGGTCGAGGCGTTCTCGGGCCTTGCGGAGACGTCGGACCGGATCGACACCGACCAGCTCGCGGAGTCGCTGGGCACGCTCGCCGACCTGACCCGCAACACGCCCGAGGAGTTCCGCGCCGCGCTCGACGGCGTCTCGAAGCTGTCCGCCAACATCGCGGCCCGCGACGGTCAGATCAACACCCTGCTCAAGAATCTCGAGCGCGTCTCGACCGTCCTCGACGACCGCGACGAGGACATCGTCGGGCTGATGAAGGACTCGGACGTCCTCTTCCGCGCTCTGGTCGCCCGTCGCGAGGCCGTCCACAACCTGCTGGTGTCGACGAGCGGGCTGTCCAAGGAGCTGACCACGCTGATCCGGCAGAGCAGGGCCGATCTCAAGCCGGCGCTCGAGCACGTCGAGAACGTCCTGGCGGTGCTGAACAAGAACGAGGACAACCTCGACAACAGCCTGCGGCTGATGGCGCCGTTCTACCGCGTCTTCGCCAGCACCCTCGGCAACGGCCCGTGGTTCGACACCTACATCCAGAACCTGCCCCCGGTCCCGAAGGTGGGTGGCTGAGATGACGACGCTGAAGCGGGTCGCCGTCCCGGCCGTGCTCGTGCTGCTGCTGGTCGCGGCGGCGGTCACGATGTTCCGCAGCGACGACACCAAGACGCTCACCGCGCACTTCCCCCGGACGATCTCGATCTACGAGGGCAGCGACGTGCGGGTGCTCGGCGTACCGGTCGGCACCGTCGACAAGGTGACGCCCTCGGGCACCGACGTCGTCGTGACGATGCACTACGACGCCGACGTCCAGGTGCCCAAGGACGCGAAGGCCGCGATCGTCGCGCCGTCGGTCGTCGGCGACCGGTTCATCCAGCTGACCCCGGTCTACACGGGCGGTGCGGTGCTGGCCGACGACGCGACCCTCTCGGAGGAGCAGACGGCGGTGCCGCTCGAGCTCGACCAGATCTACACGAGCATCGACGACCTGACCGTCGCCCTCGGCCCGACCGGCGCGAACAAGGAGGGGGCCCTCACCGACCTCCTCGAGTCCACCGCCGCCAACTTCGGCGGCCAGGGCGCGAAGGTCAACACGACCATCAAGGACTTCAGCAGGCTCAGCGCCACCCTCGACGACAACAAGGAGGAGCTCTTCGGCTCCGCCCGCAAGCTCGAGGGCTTCATCGGCACGCTGGCCACCAACGACAAGACCGTGCGCCGCTTCAACGACTCACTCTCCAACGTGTCGACGATGCTGTCGGGTGAGCGCACCGAGCTGTCCCAGGCGCTCGGCAACCTGGCGACGGCCCTCGGCGAGGTCTCCAGCTTCGTCAAGGAGAACCGGGCTGTCCTCGGTCGCGACATCGCCGGGCTCAACCGGGTCTCGAAGGTCCTGGTGAAGCGCCGCGGCGAGCTCGACAAGATCCTCGACTCGGCGCCGCTCGCGCTCAACAACCTGGCGCTGACCTACAACCCCGAGGCCGGCACGCTCGACACCAACGCCAACATCGGCGAGCTCGTCAACCAGGTCACCGGTGACCCCTCGACGTTCCTCTGCGGGATCGTCGGTCAGGCCGACAGCTCGGGGGCGCTGTGCAACCTGGTGAAGCAGGCGCTCGGCCGGTCGGCACCCAACGGGCAGACCTCGCGCGACCGGTCCGACCCGACGCTCGGTGGGATCCTGGGGGCGGGCCGATGAACCGGCGTACCGTCCTGCGCGCGGTGGCCGCGACCCTGGCCGGCGTACTGCTGCTGACCGGATGCGACCTCGACGTCTACAAGCTGCCGCTCCCGGGCGGCGCGGACGTCGGCGGCGACGCGATCACCGTGCGGGCCGACTTCCGCGACGTCCTCGACCTCGTCCCCAAGTCGACGGTCAAGGTCAACGACGTGAGTGTCGGGCAGGTGACCGACATCGACCTCGAGGACGGTCACGCCGTGGTCACCATGGCCGTGCGCAGGGACGTCGAGCTCCCGGCCAACGCCGTCGCCGAGATCCGCCAGACCAGCCTGCTCGGCGAGAAGTTCGTCTCGCTCGGCCCGCCGACCGACGTCGAGCCGACGGGCAATCTGGCCGACGGCGCCGAGCTGTCCCTCGACCAGACCGGGCGCAACCCCGAGGTCGAGGAGGTGCTCGGGGCGCTGAGCCTGATCCTCAACGGCGGCGGCGTCGCCCAGCTCAAGACGATCGCCAGCGAGGTCAACAAAGCTCTCGACGGTCGCGAGGGCGCCACCCGCTCCGTGCTCGAGCAGATCCGCCGGTTCATGACCCAGCTCGACGACAACAAGGCCGACATCGTCACCGCGATCGACTCGGTCAACCACCTGGCCAAGTCGGTGCGCGACCAGCAGGGCTCGATCGACTCGGCGCTCGAGGAGCTGCCCAGCGCGTTGACCTCCCTCGACAAGCAGCGCGGCGACCTGGTGCGGATGCTGCGCTCGCTCGACAACCTCAGCGAGGTCGGCGTCCGAGTCATCGACGCCTCCAAGACCAACACGACCGAGGCGCTGCGCCAGCTCAACCCGGTCCTCACCGAGCTCGCCAACTCCGGCGACAACTTCGTGAAGTCGTTCAACGTGTTCCTCACCTACCCCTTCGTCGACGAGGTCGTCGGCCGCGACCCGCAGGTCGCCCGCAACCTGCACATGGGCGACTACACGAACCTGTCCATCGAGCTCGACGTCGACCTGTCCGGTGGCATCACAGGAGTCCCGACCAGCCTGCCGACGCTGCTGCCGAGCGACCTGGACCCGACCAAGGTGGTCGACCTGCTGACCCGCTGCCTCACCAGCGGTGCCCTCACCAGCCAGCCCTGCCAGCGGCTGATCGGCACCGTCCAGGGCCTGGCCAAGCTCCGCGAGGCCTGCCTCAAGCCGGGCAACCGGGACGCCGTCGTCTGCCAGGCCCTCGCGCAGGTGCCGGGTGTGCCTTCGCTGCCCGGGCTGCCGCTGTCGCAGCCCTCGGTCCCGATCCTCGGCGACCTGCTCGGCCTCGGCCGGGCGCCGGTCGGAGCAACCAGGACACCGCCAACCGGCCGCGGCCCCACGATGCGAGACCTGAGCCGGTCCTTCGACCCGGCCCTGGTCCGGCTGCTCGTCCCCGGGATGGTGAGCGACAGGTGATCACCCGCCGCACCCGCATCCAGCTGCTGATCTTCGTCGCGATCACGCTCCTCGGCGTGAGCTATGTCGGGGCTCGCTACGCCCGGCTCGACCGGGTGTTCTTCGACGACCACTACACGGTCGTCGCCCACCTCGAGCGCTCCGGCGGCATCTACGAGGGTGGCGAGGTCTCCTACCGTGGAGTCCAGGTCGGCAACGTCGGCAAGCTGGTGCTCACCGACGACGGCGTCGATGCCTACCTCGACATCGAGAACAGCGACGACGAGATCCCGGCGGACACGCTCGCGGTCGTCGGCAACCGGTCGGCGGTGGGGGAGCAGTACGTCGAGCTCCAGCCGCGCACCGACGCCGCGCCGTACCTCGGCGAGGACTCGGAGATCGCGATGGCGGACACCCGCACGCCGATCGCGACCGAGAAGTTCCTGGCCGACCTCTCGACGACGGTCGAGTCCGTCGACAAGGAGTCGCTGGCGACCACGGTCGACGAGCTCGGCCAGGCGTTCGCCGGCACCGGCGCCGACCTGCAGCGGATCATCGACACCGGCAACTCGTTCATCAACGAGGCCGACGCCAACTTCGACGTCACCACGGCGCTGATCCGCGACAGCAACACCGTCCTGAAGACGCAGGCCGACAAGGCCAGCGCGATCCGGACCTTCGCCCAGCAGCTCAGTCTCTTCAGCGGCTCGCTGGCCGGCTCCGACAAGGACCTGCGCGCGGTGATCGACCAGGGCTCGGCGACCGCGACCCAACTGCGCACGTTCCTCGAGCAGAACCGCGTCGACCTGGCCGAGCTGCTCAACAACCTGGTGACCACCGGCGACGTCGTCGTCAAGCACCTGCCGGGCGTCGAGCAGATCCTGTCGATCTACCCCTACGTCGTCGAGGGCGGCTTCACCGTGGTCTCGAAGTCTCCCGACACCGGGCTGTACGACGCCCACTTCGGGCTGATCCTGACCACCAACCCGGTCTGCCACGGCGGCTACGAGAGCACCGACACCCGGCCGCCCCAGGACGGCAGCAACCGACCCATGAACACGAAGGCCGGCTGCACCGAGCCGGCCTCGAAGAGCAACCCGCGCGGCGTGCAGAACCTGCGGCGCGCCCCGGCGTCGTACCGCCCACCGGTCGTCGCCTCCTACGACCCCGACAGCGGCAAGGTCCGCTGGGGCGGCCGGGTCGGGGCGGACCGCGCCCAGCCCGGCACGCTCGCCCCGAAGAGCTTCGGAGAGGACACGTGGAAATGGCTATTTCTCCAGCCGTTGACCGAGAGCCGGAAGTGACGGCCCCCGCACCCGAGGAGCCCACCGGCCGGGTCGATCGCCCGGTCGACAACAAGGCCCGGGTGGTGCTGCTCGGCATCCTGGTCGTCGCCCTGCTGGCGTCGGCCGGCATCCTCGTCTGGCTGCTGGCCGAGCGCCGCGGCGAGGCCGACGGGGTCCAGTCCGAGCGGGACGCCGTACTGCGGCAGACCGAGCAGTTCGTGCTCCGGCTGTACACCTACGGCCCCGACGACCTCGACGCCCAGGGGCACCTGCCGGACTACCAACACAAGGTGGTCGCCGTGATCACGTCGAAGTTCGCGGCCGCGTTCGAGAAGGACGGCCTGCCGATCGCCGAGCAGGTGGTGGCCCAGGCCGGCTACAGCCGCTCCGTCAAGGTGTACGGCGTGGGGGTCGAGTCGATCGACGCCGACTCGGCGAAGGCGATCGTCGCCGCGGGCATGACCGGGACCTACCCCGACCCACAGCACCCCAAGAACGACGCGAAGCGGGTCGAGTCGGAGCCCGACATCCTCCGGTGGCAGGTCGACCTGGTCCGCTCCGGCGGCACCTGGCTCGTCGACGACTACACGCCGGTCAACGCGGAGGAAGCCCGATGAGTAAGGCGAGCAGCAACCCGAGCTGGTACGACGTCCTGGGTGTCGCGCCCGACGCACCCGCCGGCGAGATCCGGGCCACGTGGCGCTCCGCCATCGCCGACCTCGACCCGACCGACCGCAGGTTCGGCCTGCTCAACCGGGCCGCGGAGGTGCTCCTCGATCCCGAGCGTCGCGCGGCGTACGACGCCGAGCTCGCGCCGTCCCACCCAGAGACGGAGCCTGAGACGGAGCCTGAGACGGAGACGGCCGTCGTCGCCGTGGCGCCCGAGCGGGAGCGCCGGCCGGTCCCCGGCTGGCTGCTCGTCGGCGTCGCCGTCGTCACGCTGCTGATCGGCGGCGCGGCCGCCGTGGTCGCGGCGACGGTGCCCTCCGACACGTCCGTCGACCAGGCCTCCGGGGCGGCCCGAGCCGCGGCGGAGCGGGCGATCGTCCCGATCCTCTCGTACGACGCTGCCGACCTGGAGGCGTCGAGGACCGCGGCCGAGGGCTACCTCACCGGCTCCTACCGCAAGGAGTACGCCGAGCTCTTCGACGGCGTCATCGCGGCCAACGCGCCCACGACCGGCACGGTGGTCCAGGCGAAGCTGGTCAGCTCCGGCGTGGTGCGGGCCGACGACGACCGGGTCCAGGTCTTCCTGCTGGTCGACCAGTCGCGCACCAACAAGGCCGAGAAGGATCCGGTCGTCTACAAGAACTGGGTCACCGTGACCATGGAGCAGGTCGACGGAGACTGGCTGGTCTCCGGGCTCGACACCTGAGGCAGGTCTTCGGGAGCGCCCCACGCGAAGAGGTGCTTGACCTGACCGCCGCGGGAGTTCATGATCGTCGCCAACGCCACCCTGTGTCGTAGGAGCGATCTGAAACCGGGGTTTGTGGCGGCTGCCTGCGTGCGGTAGCCTGTTCCTTTGCGTCCGCTCTCAAATGCTCTCCAGCCTGCCCGGTGGCTGGTCCAGTGGTTTGCCGACGCCGATCTCAAGCGTAACCGTCGAAGGACACCTCTTGGCCGCGCGCACCACCTCTGGTAACCCCCGCCGCATCTCTTTCGCAAAGATCTCCGAGCCACTCGAAGTCCCGCAGCTTCTCTCTCTCCAGACCGACAGTTTCGACTGGCTGGTCGGGAACGACGCCTGGCAGGCCGTCGTCGAGCGTCGTCTCGAGGCCGGCGAGGACGTCTCGCAGAAGTCCGGTCTGACCGAGATCTTCGAGGAGATCTCGCCGATCGAGGACTTCTCCGAGACGATGTCGCTCTCGTTCGAGAACCCGGTCTTCTACGACCCGAAGTACACGGTCGACGAGTGCAAGGAGAAGGACTTCACCTACTCCGCGCCGCTCTACGTGTCCGCGGAGTTCACCAACAACGACACCGGCGAGATCAAGGGCCAGACGGTCTTCATGGGCGACTTCCCGCTCATGACGCCCAAGGGCACCTTCGTCATCAACGGCACCGAGCGCGTGGTCGTCTCGCAGCTCGTGCGCTCCCCGGGTGTCTACTTCGAGCGCACCGCGGACAAGACGTCCGACAAGGACATCTACACCGCGAAGCTGATCCCGTCGCGCGGCGCCTGGCTCGAGTTCGAGATCGACAAGCGCGACCTGGTCGGCGTCCGCCTCGACCGCAAGCGCAAGCAGAACGTCACGGTGCTGCTCAAGGCCCTCGGCCTGACCATCGAGGACATCCGTCGCGAGTTCGCGGACCCCAACAGCACCGACGGCCGCGCGTACGAGTCGATCGAGCTGACCCTGGAGAAGGACCACACCCAGGGCGAGGACGACGCGCTGCTCGACATCTACCGCAAGCTGCGTCCCGGCGAACCGCCGACGCGTGAGGCCGCGCAGACGCTGCTGAACAACTACTACTTCAACCCGAAGCGCTACGACCTCGCGAAGGTCGGCCGCTACAAGGTGAACAAGAAGCTGGGCCTCGTCGAGGCGTTCGACCAGCAGACGCTGACCGTGAGCGACATCGTCGCCGCGATCCGCTACATCGTCGCTCTGCACGACGGCCAGATCGAGGTCGAGTCGCCGCAGGGCGCGCTCGAGATCGCCGCGGACGACATCGACCACTTCGGCAACCGGCGCATGCGCACGGTCGGCGAGCTGATCCAGAACCAGCTCCGCACCGGCCTGGCCCGCATGGAGCGCGTGGTCCGCGAGCGGATGACGACCCAGGACGTCGAGGCGATCACGCCGCAGTCCCTGATCAACATCCGCCCGGTGGTCGCTGCGCTGAAGGAGTTCTTCGGCACCTCGCAGCTCTCGCAGTTCATGGACCAGACCAACCCGATCGCCGGCCTGACGCACAAGCGTCGCCTCTCGGCCCTCGGCCCCGGTGGTCTGTCCCGCGACCGCGCCGGCATGGAGGTCCGTGACGTCCACCCGTCGCACTACGGCCGGATGTGCCCGATCGAGACGCCGGAAGGCCCGAACATCGGTCTGATCGGCTCGCTCGCGTCGTACGGGCGGATCAACCCGTTCGGCTTCGTCGAGACGCCGTACCGCAAGGTCGAGAAGGGTCGGGTCACCGACAAGATCGACTACCTGACCGCCGACGACGAGGACAAGTTCGTCATCGCGCAGGCCAACGCGGTCATCGACGACAAGGGCAAGTTCCTCGAGGAGCGTGTGCTGGTCCGCCAGCGCGACGGTGAGGTCTCCGAGATCCTGGCCGGCGAGGTCGACTACATGGACGTCTCGCCGCGCCAGATGGTGTCGGTCGCGACCGCCCTGATCCCGTTCCTCGAGCACGACGACGCCAACCGCGCGCTCATGGGTGCCAACATGCAGCGCCAGGCCGTGCCGCTCATCACGAGCGACTCGCCCCTGGTCGGCACCGGCATCGAGTACCGCGCCGCGGTCGACGCCGGCGACGTGGTCGTCGCGACGGACGCCGGTGTGGTCAAGGAGGTGTCCGCCGAGCTCATCGAGACGATGAACGACGACGGCACCTACACGACGTACAAGCTGGCCAAGTTCAAGCGCTCCAACCAGGGCACCTGCATCAACCAGCGTCCGCTGGTCGCCGAGGGTGACCGGGTCGAGGTGGGCAGCCCCGTCGCCGACGGTCCGTGCACCGACGACGCCGAGATGGCGCTGGGCACCAACCTGCTCGTGGCGTTCATGCCGTGGCAGGGCCACAACTACGAGGACGCGATCATCCTCAGCCAGCGCCTGGTGCAGGAGGACATCCTCACCTCGATCCACATCGAGGAGCACGAGGTCGACGCCCGCGACACCAAGCTCGGCCCCGAGGAGATCACCCGGGACATCCCGAACGTCTCCGAGGAGATGCTGGCCGACCTCGACGAGCGCGGCATCATCCGCATCGGCGCGGAGGTCAACACCGGCGACGTCCTGGTCGGCAAGGTGACGCCGAAGGGCGAGACCGAGCTGACCCCCGAGGAGCGCCTGCTCCGCGCGATCTTCGGTGAGAAGGCGCGCGAGGTGCGCGACACCTCGATGAAGGTCCCGCACGGTGAGTCCGGCACGGTCATCGGCGTCCGCGTCTTCGACCGTGAGGACGGCGACGAGCTGCCGCCGGGCGTGAACCAGCTGGTCCGCGTCTACGTGGCGCAGAAGCGCAAGATCTCCGTGGGTGACAAGCTCGCCGGCCGTCACGGCAACAAGGGCGTCATCGCGAAGATCCTGCCGATCGAGGACATGCCGTTCATGGAGGACGGGACCCCGGTCGACGTGGTCCTCAACCCGCTGGGTGTCCCGCGACGGATGAACATCGGTCAGATCCTCGAGCTCCACCTCGGCTGGCTCGCGAAGCAGGGCTGGGACCTCGACCTGCACGACGGTCCGAAGGACGAGGACTGGAAGAAGCGCCTGATCAAGATCCACGCGGACAAGGCCGAGCCGAACTCCCGGGTTGCGACCCCGGTCTTCGACGGCGCCCGCGAGGACGAGATCACCGGTCTGCTCGGTGCCACCAACCCCAACCGGGACGGTGTGCGGATGATCGACGCCACCGGCAAGGCGGACCTCTTCGACGGCCGCTCCGGCGAGCCGTTCCCGGAGCCCGTCTCGGTCGGCTACATGTACATCCTGAAGCTGCACCACCTCGTGGACGACAAGATCCACGCCCGCAGCACCGGCCCGTACTCGATGATCACGCAGCAGCCGCTGGGCGGTAAGGCCCAGTTCGGTGGTCAGCGCTTCGGTGAGATGGAGGTCTGGGCGATGGAGGCGTACGGCGCCGCCTACGCCCTCCAGGAGCTCCTGACCATCAAGTCCGACGACGTGCCCGGTCGCGTCAAGGTCTACGAGGCCATCGTGAAGGGCGAGAACATCCCCGACTCCGGCATTCCCGAGTCGTTCAAGGTTCTCGTCAAGGAGATGCAGTCGCTCTGCCTCAACGTGGAGGTGCTGTCGCAGGACGGTACGGCCATCGAGATGCGCGACGCGGAGGAAGACGTCTTCCGCGCCGCCGAGGAGCTCGGCATCGACCTGTCCCGCCGCGAGCCCAGCTCCGTCGAAGAAGTCTGA
>Ga0190274_10001269_pt1 | contig 14811 bp, 7 predicted proteins | sample Popmic531T_FD_133002 | JGI IMG/M metagenome (GOLD analysis project Ga0190274, IMG submission 133002) | Populus adjacent soil microbial communities from riparian zone of Yellowstone River, Montana, USA - 531 T | ecosystem: Environmental > Terrestrial > Soil > Riparian zone | place: USA: Montana...
GCCCGTGTCGGTCTTGCTCGCGCTGACGTACTTCGGCGTGGTCGCCCGCAAGTTTCTCGCCAAGGTGAGCGCCCCAGAGGATTCGCCAGGGTCCTACTGAGCAAGACCAGGCGTCCCGGGCAAAGCAAATGCCGTGAGCGCGTCACCCGGCTCCGACCAGCCGTGCCCTCCCGCCGCGATGACGACGTACTGCTTCGAGTCGGGCCCGAGGCGGTAGGTCATCGGCGTCGCATTTCCGGTGTAGGGCAGGCGCTGCGTCCAGAGCTCCTCGCCGGTCTTCGCGTCGAAGCCGCGGATGAACTTGTCGAGCGTGGCGCCGATGAACACCACGCCTCCGGCGCTGACGATCGAGCCGCCGAGATTGGGCGCGCCGAGATTCATCCACAGGGGCCATGGGGCGGCATCGCGCGTCGTGCCGAGCGTGGTCTTCCAGAGCACCTCGCCCGAGCGCAGGTCGACGGCGCTGAGCGTGCCCCAGGGTGGGGGATTGCACGGGGCGCCGAAGCTCGACAGCAGCGCGGAGCGTTTGACGCCGTAGGGCGCGCCGGTCTGCGGGTGGCGCTCCTCGCCCGGGCCGGCGGTGCCAGGGTCGAGCCCGTCGAACGCTTCGCGCGGGACCAGCGTGACGACGTGGGCGGTGTGCATCTGGTTGGTGAAGAGCACGCCGGCCTCGGGGTCGATCGAGACTCCGCCCCAGTTCATGCCGCCGGCGGCGCCGGGAAACTGCACGGAGCCCTGCAGCGACGGCGGCGTGAAGATGCCTTCGGAGCGCAGGCCGGCGATGCGCTCGGCGCACGAGCCGCGGTCGAAGGGCGTGAGGCCGTACGCGTCGTCGGCGCGCAGGCTCGTGGGGTGCAGCGGTGCGGGATGCGTGGGAAAGGGCTGCGTCGGCGACGTCGTCTCGCCCGGCACGTCGGTCTGCGGCACCGGGCGCTCCTCGACCGGGTAGAGCGGCTGGCCGGAGGCTCGGTCGAGCAGGAACACGTGTCCCATCTTCGTCGCCTGCGCCAGCGCGGGAGCGCCCGCTCCGACCCCCGGGATCTGGAACAGCGTCGGCTGCGCGGGCACGTCGTAGTCCCACACATCCTTGTGCACGGTCTGGAAGTGCCAGCGCACCTCGCCCGTGGTCGCGTCGAGCGCGACGACCGAGCTCGCGTAGTGGTCGAGGCCGTTGCGGATGGCCGAGAGCGTGTCGGGCGAGGCGTTGCCCGTGGGGACGAAGACCAGGTTGCGCTCGGGATCGGCGGAGAGAATCGACCAGACGTTCGGTGTGCCGGAGGGATAGCGCGGGCCCGCGCCAGGGGCGGGCGTCGGCCAGCCGGGCGGCACCGGATCCCAGGCCCAGCGGAGCTTGCCGGTGCGCGCGTCGAATGCACGCACGACACCGCTCGGTGCATCGACGCGCAGGCTGTCGACGACCAGCGCGCCGATGATCACGACGTCGGCGATCACCAGTGGCGGCGACGTCGGGTAGTACTCCCAGGGCGGCGCGTCGGCGATGCCCTCGCGCAGGGCGACGCGACCGTCGACACCAAAGTCCGGGCACGCGCGCCCGGTGTCTGCATCGACCGCGATCAGCTGCGAGTCCGCGGTGCCCCAGTAGATGCGCTTGCTGCACGCAGCGCCGCTCTGCGCGTCGGCGCCCGGCCAGTAGGCGACGCCGCGGCAGGTCAGCGGGTACAGCCCCGTGAGCTTGCGGGCCTTGAGCTCCGGATCGAAGCTCCAGCGCTCCGCGCCGGTCTCGGGATCGAGCGCGAACACGCGCCCGAAGCCGGTGCAGTAGTACAACGAGTCGTTGACCACGATCGGCGTCGCCTGGAACGACGTCCGCGTGATGCCTTGCGTACCGTCGGAGACGTCTCCCGAGTGATGGACCCAGGCGACCTCGAGCTGCGCCACGTTGCCGCGGTGGATCTGCGTGAGTGGCGAGTAGCGGAGGCCGCCCGCGTCTCCGCCATACGCAGGCCACTCCGCGGTGGGACCGCCGAAGTCGATCGGGTCCACGCGCTGGCAGCTCGCGGCGACGCTCGCGAGCAGCACCAGGAGCGCGTGGCCAGCCCTGCGCCCGCGCAGTGTTCGAGCCATCCACACGGGAATCGCCCCCAGCAGCGCGCCGACTCCGGCGTAGGCAACGAGCGCCAACCCGTACAGCGGACCGTTCGGCACGGGCCAGCCGTCGACGCTGTGGATGCAACGGGAACCGAAGAGGCCGCAGAGCTGGTTCGGGATCGTCGCGATGATCAGCTCGACCATCCCCTCGCCGACGACGCGTTGGAGAAGAAAGATCACGGGGATGAGCATGATCCCGGCGATGGCTCCGATCGGGGGCAGGATCCTCATGGCGCCGATCATAGGCCACCAGGAGCGTTCGCTGCCGTAGCTGCAGATACCGGCCTAGCGGTGCGGTCCCGACGGCTGCAGCTTCGCGAGCAGCGCTCCCTGCCCGGCGATGATCTCCGGGATCTCGTGCGGAACCCTCACCCAGAAGAGCTCGAACTCGATGGGCTCCGCGCGCTTGCCGCCGCCGGTCTCGTGATGAGTCCAGCGCTCGGGCGTGTCCTGCTCGCACGCCAGGTGGAAGAAGTGTCGCACCTGGATCTCGGCGCGGGCGAACTCCGCCATGTCGTACTCGGCCGTGCCCAGGAAGGCGACCAGCTCCAGGTGTGAGATACCCGTCTCCTCACGCGCCTCGCGCAGCACGCCGGCGGCTGGCGCCTCGCCGGGCTCGAGCGTCCCGGCGGGAACCTGGATTCCCGCCGCCGGGAATGCCGGCTGGCGAAACACGAGCAGTCGGTCGGCCTGCGTCACATAGGCAATCACCTTTGGAGTTCTGATGATGGTCATCGGACCCTAGGAGTGGTGAGTGGGAGCGGCCGCCCGGCCCTCGCGGGCGCAAACAGATAGGCACCCAATGGGTCGGGCGGAAACCTCGCCGCCCAGACCAGAAGCAGAACGAATACGAACCTCATGCCGCCGGACCATAGTATGGGCGGCAGGTGCGCACTGCGGCCGCCACGGCGCGGTGTCGGCGCAGGCGCAGCGAATCGGCAATGCAGCGCTACAACCCCTTGCTTCCGCTTTGCAATCGCCGATTTCGGCAGCCGTAACTAAACCAAAATGTGTTGACTCTTATGTGCAACTCAACCAACACTGACTGGTCTGTAGACCTGACCTGGTTGGAGGCACGTACATGGCTCTGCGTGGGATCAAGACGGCTGCCCTGATCTTCCTGATGAGTCTGCTCGGCGCCCCGGGCGTCTACGCCCAGGAGCCAGCAGCGCCGAAGCCGGCCACGGCCAAGCAGCGGCGCGCGGGCGAAGGACTCGAGCAGATCATCGTCTCGGCGCGCAAGCGCGAGGAGAGTCTGCAGGAGGCTCCGCTCTCGGTCGCGGCGTTCTCGGCGACCGCGATGCGCAACGGCGACATCATGCGGGTCGATGACCTGACGCGCTTCACGCCGAACCTGAAGCTCGAGCAGTCGTCGGGGCTGCAGAACGCGGCCTCGGTGTTGATCCGTGGCGTGGGCAGCGCCGACGTGATCGGGACGCGCGACAACAGCGTCGGCATCTACGTCGACGGCGTGTACCTCTCGCGGGCGCAGGGACAGCTGGTCGGGCTCAGCGACATCCAGCGCGTCGAGGTGCTGCGCGGTCCGCAGGGTACGCTGTTCGGCCGCAACACGATCGGCGGCGCGATCAACATCATCACGCAGAAGCCGGGCGACGACTTCGCGGCAGACACGAGCGTGCGCGCAGGCAACCTGGACCTGTTCCAGACGCGGGGCTCGGTGAACATCCCGCTCGTGCAGGAGAAGGCCGCAGCGCTCTTCTCCTTCGAGAGCACGTCGCGCGAGGGCTACACCAAGAACCGCCTGATCGGCCAGGACACGGACGATCGGCGCTCCCTGGGCTTTCGCGCCGCGCTGCGCCTGAATCCCACCGAAGCGCTCGAGGTGCTGCTGACGGGTGCGCAGTCGCGCAGCCATCAGGCCGGACGCGGCGGCGAGTGCCGGTACAACCCGGCCTCTCTCGCCGGTGCGCCCGTGGTCCAGATCGAGCAGCTGAGCGGCTTCCAGCTCGTGCAGGAGTGCCTCGCCAACGAGGCCAACGACGAGTTCACGTACAACTCGCCACTGCGCACCAAGGACAACCTCGACACCACCGGCGTGACCTCGCAGATCACCTACGAGATCTCGAGCATCACGCTGAAGTCGCTCACGTCGTGGCAGCGCCAGGACAGCGACGGCCTCGTCGACCTGACGTTCTCCAACGTGACGGGCCCGGGGACGAGCAACGGCAACACCACGGCCTTCGGCTTCCTCGACTTCGCGGAGGACGAGAACGACCAGGTCAGTCAGGAGTTCAACCTGAACGGCGAGGCCCTGGACGGGCGCCTCAACTACACCGCGGGTCTGTACGGCTTCTACGAGAAGTCCACGCCGTCGCTGTCCGGCCAGTTCGTGGGCTTCAATCTGTGCCAGGCCGACCCGAACACGCTGGTGTTCCCGGCCGCGCTCGAGGCGGCACTGAAGCCCATGTTCGTCGGTCTCGGTCAGGATCCAAACCAGCCGCTGGCGCCGGTCTTCAAGCAGGCGGTGGTCTGCAACGGGTCGTTCACGCAGCGCACGCCGCGCGCGTCGACCCGTGCCTACGCCGGCTACGGCCAGCTGACCTACGACCTGTCCCCTGCGCTGCACTTCACGGGCGGGCTGCGCTACTCGCGCGAGCGCAAGGAGTTCAGCTTCAAGCAGTCGAACTTCCTGAACCCGGCAGTGCAGTTCGACGCCTTCGCGGCCGCGCCCGTCGGCAGCCAGGCGGAGCGCTTCGACAAGTGGACCCCGCTCGCCAACCTGACCTACGACCTGTCGGAGAGCTCGATCGTGTACGCGAGCTACACGCGCGGCTTCAAGAGCGGCGGCTTCAACGGGCGCCCGGTCGCGGCCGTTCCGGCCACGCTGCTGCCGTTCGACCAGGAGGTCCTGGACAGCTACGAGATCGGCTACAAGTCGACCGCCTTCGACAACCGACTGCAGACCAACATCGCCGTGTTCTACGGCGATCTGGACGACATCCAGCGCACGATCCTGAGCGCCGGTGGCGGCGGTCAGTTCGCGGCGCGCGCCGCGAACGCCGGCGAGGCGGTGATCCGCGGCGCCGAGATCGAGCTGCGCGCCGCGCCCATGTCGGGGCTCGAGCTGCGGATCGGCCTGGGCTTCACGGACGCGGAGTACCGCGACTTCGACGACCTCACCCGCGGCCCGCTCGTGAACGGCGTGCAGACGTCCGTGCCGTTCAACCGGCGCAACGAGGAGTTCTTCAACACGCCGAACTTCACGGGGTCGTTCAGCGCGGCCTACACCTGGTACGGTCTCGCCGGCCTCGGCGACCTGACGACGCGCGTCAATTGGTATCACCAGAACGAGGTGAACTACGCGCCGACGACGGAGACGCTGAGGCAGGGCACGTACGGGCTGCTCGGCGGCCAGATCTTCCTGATGCTGGCCGACGGCAAGACCGAGATCGGCGTGTTCGGCGACAACCTGCTCGACCGGCGCTACCTGAACGGCGGCGCGTCCTTCGAGGACGGCTTCGCGCTGGGCAACGCGTACTTCGGCGCGCCGAGGACATACGGCGTGGAGGTCCGGCGCCGCTTCTGAGCGCGCAAGCGCCCCAGCGCGCGCAGCGCGGCGGGGCTCAGACCGATTTGTCGCGCAGCAGCTTCTGCAGCGCGGCGATCAGCTGCGCCCGGTCGACGGGCTTGCGGGCGCATTCGTCGCAGCCTGCGGCCAGACAGCGCGCGCGCTCCTCGGCGCTCCACTCGGTGCTGAATCCGAGGATCGGCAAGTCGTGCCCCTCGGCGCGCAGCGCCTGGACCGTCGCCGGGCCGTCGAGCGCGGGCCGCTGCATGTCCAGGATCAGGACGTCGTAGGGACGCCCCACAGCGACCGCTGCCCTCACCTTCTCGGTTGCCACGACACCGCTCTCGGCGACGTCGACGTCGGCGCCGGCCTGCCGCAGCAGCTCCGCGATCCGCCGCTGGCTGTCCGGTGGATCCTCTGCCAACAGGATCAACGCGGCCAGCTCGGCCGTGGAGGCCGGCGCGGGCACGGCGGCGCGGCCCTGCACCATGGCCGTGGGCGCGGGCAGCACCACGCGGAAGGACGTGCCGCGCCCCACCTCGCTGTCGACCTCGATGCTCCCGCCCAGCGCCACGACGAGGCGCTGGCACAGCGCCAGACCCAGACCCGTGCCCCCGTGCTCGCGCGCCACCGAGGGATCCACCTGGTGGAAGAAGCTGAACAACCAGGGGAACGCTTCTCTCGGGATACCCGGACCGGTGTCGCTCACCGCCAGCAGGATCTGGGCATCCTCGCCCGCGCGCTTCATGCGGGCGCGCACGTCGACGCGACCCGCCGGCGTGAACTTGATGGCGTTGTCCAGCAGCTTGCGCAGGATCTGTCCCAGGCGCACAGGGTCGCCGTGCACCACCTCGGGCAGCGCGGGCATCTCGAGCGTCAGCACCAGGCCCTTGGCGTCGGCGCTCGCGCGCACGGACTCGACCACCTCGCGCAGCACGCCGGCAGGTCCGAAGGCGATGCGCTCCACGGCGAGCTTTCCCGACTCGACGTTCGACACGTCGAGCAGGTCGTTGATCAGCGCGAGCAGCTGCTGGCCGCTGCTGCGCACCGGCACGATCAGCGAGCGCGCCTCCTCGATCTCCGTGCGCGACTCCCAGTCGTCGAGCAGCATGTCGGCGAAGCCCAGGATCGCGGTCATCGGCGTGCGCAGCTCGTGGCTCACGCTGGCGAGGAAGCTCGTCTTGGCGCGGTTCGCGCGGTCGGCCTGCGTGCGCGCGTCCTCGAGCGAGCGGCTGAGCGCAGCCAGCGTCGCGAGCGCCTCGCTGCGCGCGCGCTCGTAGGCCAGCGTGAGCAGGATGACGGTGCCGAGCAGCCCGCTCGTGCTGACGAACGAGTTGATACCCGCCCACTCGGGTGACACCGGCGTGCCGAACACGTGGCCCGTGCGGAACGCGATCAGGAACGCCACGTGGTGTGCGATGACCAGGCCGGTCCAGATGATGGCCGAACGCGTGCCGACGAGCGTCACCGCCACCATCGGGACCAGCACCAGCCAGAAGGGCGTCGGGGACGGTGGCCCGCCGCTCCAGTACGTGACGCTGGCGATCACGGCGAAGGCGTAGCCGAGCATGGTGTTCGCCGCAGCAGCGGTCGAGCCCGTGACGCGGAAGATGCCGAGCACCGCCAGCGCGATCGGGATGGCCAGCATCACCAGCCCGGCGGCCCAGCCGCGCACGTCGGGACCGAGGATGCACCACACCAGCGCGCTCTGGAACGGGAGCATGGGCAGCGGCGCCAGCGTGATCCACAGGATGGTGCGCGCGCGCGCGATGGCGGCCGGCTCCTCGCGGCGCTCGGCCGGCAGCAGCAGACACGCGATGCGGTCCCAGAACGGGAGCGGCCGCGGCGTAGGCGCAGGGGTCGCGGCCGTCGCCGGCGCGTTGGGCGTGCGCTGCGTGCGGCCCGTGCGCACGTGCTGGTCGACGAGCTCGAGCAGGCGGCGCCGGTCGATCGGCTTGCTCGCGTAGCCGTCGAATCCCGACACGAGACAGCGCTCGCGCTCGGTGGCCAGGGCGTGTGCAGTCAGCGCGACGATCGGCACCTGGCAGCCGCGCTCGCGCAGCTCACGCGTGGTCGCATAGCCGTCCATGTGCGGCATCTGGATGTCCATGAGCACGACGTCGGGGGCGAGTGCCTTCCATGCATCGAGCGCCTGTGCGCCCGACTCCACCGCGTGGACCTCGGCGCGGGCGTCGCGCAGGAAGTAGGCGATCAGGCGCCGGTTGTCCGCGTTGTCGTCGACGATCAGCACGCGGCAGTGCAGCGCGAGCGCCGGCTTCGCGCGCGGCCGGCGCATCTCGCCGCTGGCTTCCTCGGAGGGCAGCATGCGCACGGGCTCGCGCGTGCCGACGGGGATCTCGACCGTGAACGTGCTGCCCACGCCGGGCGTGCTCTCGACCTCGATCGTGCCGCCCATCAGCTCGATCAGGATGCGCGAGATCGACAGCCCGAGGCCCGTGCCCCCGTAGGTCCGCGCCGCCGAGCCGTCGCCCTGGGTGAACGGCTCGAAGACCCGTGCGAGCTGGGACCGCGTCATGCCGATGCCCGAGTCCACGACCTGGAAGCGCACGCGGTCCATGCCGGGGTGCGGGATGCCCTGCACGCGCACGAGCACCTGGCCCTCGAAGCTGAACTTGATCGCGTTGCTCACCAGGTTGATCAGCACCTGCTGCAGCCGCACCGCGTCGGTCTCGAGCGTCTCGGGCACCGCGTCCACGTATTCCACGACGAGCGCGCTGCCCTTCGCCTCCGCCTGCACGCGCAGCAGCGCGACGACCTCGCTCACGTGCTCGACCAGGCCGAAGCGCGACGGCTGGATCTCGAAGCGGCCGGACTCGATCTTCGAGAGGTCCAGCATCTCGTTCACGATCCGGAGCAGGTGATGGCCGTTGCGCCGGATCGTCTCCAGCGCGCGCAGCTCCTCCGGACGCGAAGGGCCGGCGGGCAGGCGATCGGCCGCGAGCTCGGTGAAGCCGAGCACGGCGGTCATGGGCGTGCGCACCTCGTGGCTCATGTTGGCGAGGAACGCCGTCTTGCTGCGGTTGGCCGCGTCCGCCCGGTCGCGCGCCTGCTCGAGCTCCAGGTTCGCCACCTCGAGCAAGCGTACGGCCAGGCGCCGACCGCGCTCGAACGTCAGCACCGCGATCAGGAACGCGACGGTGAGCGCGGACGCGCTGTTGCACCAGTGGCGCGCGCGCTGGGCCGCCGTGCCCTCGAGCGGGAACTGGTATCCGCTCTGGTACGCGAGCGTGAACAGCGCGTACGCGACCACGCTCGTGCACGACCAGAACACCGCGCTGCGCCGCCCCAGCGCAAACAGCGCAGCCGTCGGCGGCACCATCAGCCAGAACAACCCCGACGCGGTCGGCCCGCCTAGCTGGTGCGCCGAGACGCAGTACAGCACGAAGAAGTAGATGATCACGAGCTGGGCCGGCGGCTCGAAGTTGCCGGACATCCGGTACAGCACGAGACCCAGCATCACGGCGGCGATGCTGCCCACGTAGAGCGCGACCATGAGCTCGCCGAAGCGCCCCGGGAAGGTGTTGTGCGCGGCCACGGCGAAGATCAGGGCGAAGGGCGCCGTCAGGAAGGCACAGCCCGCAGCGGTGCGGAAGCGACGCGTCTGCTCCGCGTCCCCGCGCTGCTTCGGCGGCATCCAGCGATCGGTCAGCCAGAGGCAGCCCGCCCAGAGCCTGGCGAGGCGGTCCTGGATGAATCCCTGCGACTTCAAGCTCTTCGGGCTCCCGTCGCGCGCTCCCTGCACCGCGATGTGCAGACACTCCCGTCCCCACGGCAGAGCACGCCTGCAGTGACATCGGCGGCAACGCCCCTCACCCGGAGCGCAGGGAGGCACGCAAGCCGCAGGTCACCCGCGTCCTGCGCGCCGCTCGTGCCCGGCCCCGCCGGGGGCGTATGCGCGCCGCGGAGGAGCCTTCTCCTACCTCCGCGACCTCGACGGCAACGCGCTGTGCGCGTTCTGCCTGGGAGCCTGGTCCGCCGCTAGCGAGGTCGCGGCACGCCCGCCGCCTGCCGCTCCTGCTCGCGGCGCTGCTCGTCCTGACGACGCTGCTCTTCTTGGCGGCGCTGCTCTTCCTGACGCTTCTGCTCGTCCTGCTGGCGGCGCTGCTCTTCCTGTCGCCGCTGCTCTTCCTGGTGCTGCTGGCTGCCGCGCTGCTCTTCCTGGCGGCGCTGCTCCTCGTGGCGGCGCTGCTCCTCCTGACGCTGCTGGTCGCGGCGCTGTGCTTCCTGGCGCTTCTGCTCTTCCTGCTGGCGACGCCGTTCGTCCTGCCGCCGCTGCTCCTCCTGGCGCTGCTGGTCGCGGCGCTGCTCTTCCTGGCGGCGCTGCTCCTCCTTGCGGTGCTGCTCCTCCTGACGGCGCTGATCCGCCTGGCGGCGTTGCTGCTCGTGGCGGCGCTGCTCTTCCTCGTGTCGGCGTCGCTCTTCCTGACGCCGCTGCTCGGCCTGGCGCTCGCGCTCGCGGCGCTGCTCCTCGCGCCGGCGCTGCTCTTCCTGGCGTCGCTGATCGCGGCGCTGCTGCTCCTGGCGCCGTTGCTCCTGGCGCTGCTGCTCGCGGCGCTGCTCTTCCTGCCGCCACTGCTCTTCCTGGCGTTGCTGCTCGCGCCACTCCTCTTCGCGCCAGCGTCGCTCTTCCTCTTGGCGCCGACGTTCGCGCTCCTCCGCCCGCCGGAGCTCCTCTTCCTCGCGCCGCCGCTCCTCGTCGCGCCAGCGCTGCTCGTCCTGCCAGCGCGGATCGCGCCGATCGAACGAGTGGTCGCGGTAGTGCCGGTGCGGGCGGAATTCGAGGGAGAGCTCGAGCCAGGGTCCATCGATCGAGGGGCCGCGGTACCAGCGCTCGCCGCGCCGGCAGTAGTACGAGCCCTCGTAGAGGTACGACTCGTCGAACTCCGGGGGCTCGACGTAGACCTCGTCGGGCTCGTCGTAGTCCCTGCGCTCGTCGCTCGCGTAGGCCGGGACACCCTGGACGGGTCGGCCCGGCACGACGCAGGCGGCGAGGAACGAAGCGAGCAGGAGCCGACCGGTACGGCGGAACATGGCTGTTCCTCTCCTCTGTACCCCGTTCGGTGTCGCGCCCAGTAAAGCACGGAGCCAGGCCCGCTTGCACGCGCAGCTGCCGGTCCGACGCGCATCTGGGGAGCGCGGTCAGCTACACCGGGAGGGGTCGTTTCATCCCCCATTAGATCATGCAGACCGCAGCGCCGGTTTACGCCGGGTCCGACAGCAGCGCGGCGTCGTCCCTACAGCTCGCATGAACGAGGGTCGATGACGGGGTTCGCACTTCCCCGTCGCGTGCCGACAGGATCCTGCGCGAGTGGCGGGGCTGCGGCTGGATCTGCACATGCCGCGGCTGCTGAGAAACATCGTCGCAAACTACGCGGGCAGCATCGCCAGCGTCGCGATCCTGTTCTTTCTCACGCCCTTCGTGATCCACCGCCTCGGCGACGAGGCCTACGCCGTCTGGGTGCTGATCCAGTCGATCTCGTTCTACCTGTGCTTCTACGACCTGGGCATCTACGACGCCATCGTCAAGTACACCGCCGAGTTCGATGAGGAGCCCGACGACGCCGCGCTGGAGCGCGTGGTCGGAACGGCCCTGGTGGTGTGTGCGGCCGCCGGCGCCGCGGCGGTGCTGACGAGCGTCGGCCTCGCCTGGTGGCTCGTCCCGCACCTGGATCTGTCGCCCGAGCTGGTCCCGACCGTGCAGCTCGTCACGCTGATCCTGGCCGTCGACATCGCGGTCGACTTCATGGCGGCCGTGCTGTGCGCGCTGCTGGAGGGCCGGCAGCGCTACGACGTGCTGAACGGCGTGCAGGTCGGCGTCCGCGTGGGCCAGGCGCTCGCCACCGTGGTGCTGCTCGTCATGGGCTACGGGCTGCTGTCGCTCGCGGTGCTCGAGCTCGCCATGTCGATCGCGTTCCTGGCGGCCATGATCGTGTGCACGCGCGTGCTGGATCCGGAGCTCGCGCTCACGCTGCGCCGTTTCGACCGCGAGACCTGGCGCCGCATGCGCGGCTACAGCTTCTGGTCTCTGCTGAGCGAGATCGCCGCCGAGGGCAGCAGCGAGCTCGACAAGCTGTTCATCCCGACGTTCCTGTCGCTCGCGCTGCTGACGCCGTACTCCATCGCCTGCTCGGTGCTCACGATCATCTCCTGGGTCGTACACCCGATCGTGACGGCGTTCTTCCCGTTCTCGGCCGCGCTCGGCGCACGCGACGACCGCGAGGGCCTCGACCGGCTGCTGATCCAGGGCAGCAAGGCGACGCTCGCGATGTCGCTGCCCGTCGCGATCCTGCTGCTGCTCGCCGCAGAATCGGTGATCGAGAACTGGGTCGGCGCCGAGTACGTGGCCGAGGCCGCACCCGTGCTGCGGATCGTGCTCGTGAACGTGATGATCTCCGCCGCGTTCGCGCCCGCCGTGCAGATCCTCGCCGCGCTCGACAAGGTGCGCGAGATCTTCTGGCTCACGCTGATCGAGATTCTGGTCTCGGTCGCCATGGTCTCGGTGACGGCCGGCAGCGGCGGTCTCCCGGGTCTCACGGCGAGCCTGCTCGCTGCGAACTTCCTGATCGACTTCGGGCTGCTGATGCCGCTGGCCTGCCGAACGCTCGGCGTCCCCGTCGGCCGCTTCCTGCGCGAGGTGATCGCGGCACCGCTCGCCGCGGCCCTGCCCGCCGCCGGCCTGGCCGTTCTGCTGAGTCGCTACGCCTACCCGGAGACGTGGCTCGCGCTCGGCCTCCAGGGGATCGCGATCGGCCTGCTGTACGCGCTGACGTTCCTCGCGATCTGCGTCTCCAAGCGCGAGCGCGAGCTGATCTTCCAGTACGCGAGTCGCCTGCTCGTCGCTGGAGCGAGGTGACGGATGCCGCGCTACCTGCGCTTCGACCAGCTCGACACGAACGATCCGAACGTGGTCGCTCGGCTCGCACGCCTGCTCGGCCGCCCGCCCGCGACCGACCCCGGCGACGCGAGGCTCAACCTCGGTCTGTTCGACGGCTCGCGCCTGGTGGGCTGTGTGCTCGCGTCGTCCGGCGGGACGGTGCGGATCTCCGAGCTCGCCGTCGACGCAGCGTACGCGAGCGAGCGCGCGGAGCTCGTCGCGCGCTGGTGCGATCTCGCGGCGCGCTGGTGTCGGCACCGACCGCTCGAGATGCAGGGCGACGAGCCCGCGCTGCAGCGCTGGCGCGCGCTGGATGCACCGCTGCTCGCCGACCTCGGCTATCGGCTCGATGCGGTCGAGCCCGTGAGCAGCGGCGGCTCCGGGCCGGCGCGCTTCCGCAGTCGCTGGGAGGCCGCTGCCGCGGTCAACCTCGACCCGCGTGCGCTGCCCGTGGACGCGGTGTACCCCGTGGGAGAGGCGTCGTACCAGGTGCGCGTGGTCCGGAGCGAGACGCACTGGTCGCGCCTCGCGCCGTACTGGGACGACCTGCTGCGCACGACGCCGTCCGCGACCGGCATGCAGAGCTTCGAGTACCTGCGCGCGTGGTGGACGTGCTTCGGGCTGCCGTACCGGCTCTGGATCCTGACGATCTGGCGCGACGGCGCGCTCTGCGGCATCGCCCCGCTGCGCATCGAGGCCGAGCGCGGCTTCGTCGGCTGGCTGCGCGAGCTCAGCTTCGTCGGCTGGTTGACGGAGGTCGACCGCCCGACGTTCCTGTTCGGCGGACAGGCCGATGCGTGCCTGTCGGTGATGCTGCGCTTCCTCGCGGACCAGGGGGCGCTCTGGGACCGCATGACGCTCCACGAGCAGGACGCCGACGGCCCGTGTGCGCGCACACTGCCCGCCTTCGCGACACGCGGCTACCTGCTCCGCATGACGCCGAGCACCCGCTGCCCGTACGTCGCGCTCAACCGGCCGTTCGAACGCTACATGGCGGAGCGCAGTCGCCAGTTCCGCAAGCGCCTGCGCGCCGCCTGCCGCAGGCTCGAGGCCAAGGGCGAGCTGCGCGTGCGGCGCGTGAGCGACGAGGCGCAGGTGCGCGAGGCGATCGGGCGCTTCCGCGACCTCGAGGACCGGAGCTGGAAGCGCGGCACCGAGGCCGCGCTCGGCCCGCTGCACGGTCAGTTCCTGGACATCCTGCACACCTGGCTCGGGCCCAAGGGCGCGCTGCAGGTGCTCGAGCTCCTGGTCGCGGGCCAGCCGATCGCGTCGACCATCGCCTTCGTGCACGGGCGCAACTACTACTCGCTGCACATCGTGCACGACGCGGCGTGGGCCGACGACACGCCGGGCAACGTGCTCACCTACTTCGAGCTCGAGGAGTGCCACGCCAAGGGCTACGCCGAGTTCGACTTCCTGGGCACCTGCGTCGAGAGCAAGCTCCACTGGACCTCCAGCGTGCGCGACACGATCGACATCGTGCTGACGCGGAGCGGCCCGCGCGAGCGCCTGGTGCACCTGTGGAAGGTCCACCTCGCCCCCGCCGTGCGCGGCGCGCTCGAGCAGCGCGGCCTGCTCGAGCGGATGCAGAGCCTGCAACGGAGAGCGTGGGCTCGTCTGTGGGGCGTCCCAGATCTGTGAGCGGATCTCGCCGCGCGACGGCGTGCGATTCATGTGCGAAAAACGCCGCGCTGCCGTAGTGCGCAGAGCTAGAATCCGCGCATGACAACCCTCTCGCGACGTGAGTTCATCAGTGCGACCGCGATCTCGGCGGCCGCGCTCAGTCTGCCCCGCCACGCGTTCGCCGAAGATTCGCTGGCCGCGATCCGCGCCGAGGTCGTGAAGCGCCACGCCGAGGGCGTGCAGCGCCTGCAGGACTGGGTGAAGCAGCCGGCCATCGCCGCGGAGAAGCGCGCGACCGAGGAAGGCTGCGAGCTCATGATGCGCCTGGCGCGCGAGGCCGGCTTCCAGAAGGTGAGCCGCATGGCCACCGACGGCGTGCCGGGCGTGTTCGCGCTGCTCGACGCCGGTGCGCCGCGCACCGTCGGGCTCTACTTCATGTACGACGTGAAGCAGGCCGATCCGGCCGAGTGGTCGTCGCCGCCGTTCGATGCCGCGCTCGTCGACAAGCCCGGCCTGGGCAAGGTGCTGATGGGGCGCGGCGCGGTGAACCAGAAGGGGCCGCAGGCTGCGCTGCTGGCCGCACTCCACGCGATCCGCGGTGCGGGCCGCAAGTCGCCGGTCAACCTGGTGCTGATCGCCGAGGGCGAGGAGGAGA
>Ga0190274_10001270_pt1 | contig 14804 bp, 13 predicted proteins | sample Popmic531T_FD_133002 | JGI IMG/M metagenome (GOLD analysis project Ga0190274, IMG submission 133002) | Populus adjacent soil microbial communities from riparian zone of Yellowstone River, Montana, USA - 531 T | ecosystem: Environmental > Terrestrial > Soil > Riparian zone | place: USA: Montana...
AACGACGACATCGGCGGCGTGGTGACGGGCCCGAACGGCCCCGAGGCCGGCGTCTGGGTGATTGCGGAAACCACCGATCTGCCGACCCGCCTCATCAAGAGCGTGGTGACGGACGATCAGGGCCGCTATCTCATCCCCGACCTGCCCAAGGCGAACTATGACGTGTTCGCGCGCGGCTATGGTCTGCTCGACACCGCAAAGGTGAAGAGCGAGCCGGGCAAGATCGTGAACTTCACCGCTTCGACGGCGACGCCGAAGGCGGCGGCTGAAATCTATCCGGCGATCTATTGGTACGCGATGTTGCGGACGCCCGCGTCGCACGAATTCCCGCTCGGCAATGTGAAGAGCCAGGCGGAATGGCTGAACGTGATCAAGACCAACGGCTGCTACACCTGTCACGCGCTCGGCAACAAGGCGACCCGCACCATTCCGGCGATGTTCTCCGACATGAAGCCGGAAGACGCCTGGGCGCGCCGCATCCTGTCCGGTCAGGCGATGAACAGCATGGCGACCGCAATCGGCCGTGTCGACGCCCAGCGCGCGTTGAAGGATTTTGCCAGTTGGACGGATCGGATCGCCGCCGGCGAACTGCCCGCCGCGCAGCCCAAGCGGCCGCAGGGCCGCGAGCGGAATGTCGTTATCACGCAGTGGGATTTCTCCGATCCCAAGCACTACCTCCACGACATCACGTCGACCGACAAGCGCAAGCCGACCATCAACGCGAACGGCCTGATCTACGGCGCGGTCGAGAATTCGACCGACCTCATCCCGGTGCTCGATCCGGTCAATCACCGGGCCTCCACGTTCAAGATGCCGGTGCGCGATCCGAAGACGCACTCACACAAGGACGATCCGATGTCGCCGTCGCCGTACTGGGGCGACGAGGTTCTGTGGGATGGCCAGAGCAGCACACATAACCCGATGTACGACGAGAAGGGCCAAGTCTGGTTCACCTCGCGAGTCGGCCAGCCGCCCAATCCGGATTTCTGCAAGAAGGGCTCGGACCATCCGTCGGCCAAAGTATTTCCGCTCGAGTCATCCACGCGGCACTTGGCGATGTATGACCCCAAGATCAGCAAAGTGACGCTGATCCGCACCTGCTATCCGACGCACCATCTCGTGTTTGCCGAGGATGCCAACAACACGCTTTGGACGAGCGCCGGCGGGCCGGGCTCAGGCGTGCTCGGCTGGCTTGATCGCAAGGTATTCGAAGAGACCGGCGACGAGGCGAAGGCGCAGGGCTGGACGCCGATCGTCATCGACACCAACGGCAACGGCCGGCGCGACGACTATGTCGAGCCGAACCAGCCGGTCGATCCGGCGAAGGACAAGCGCATCGTCGGCGCTCTCTATGGTATCGGCGTCAACCCGCAAGACGGCACCATCTGGGGTTCGATCCTCACGTTCCCTGGATACATCGTGCGCGTCGATCCGGGCACGGATCCGTCGCGCACCGCGCTTGCCGAGATCTACGAGCCGCCGCTGCCGGGTTACGGCCCGCGCGGCTTCGACATCGATCGCAACGGCATCGCCTGGGTGCCGCTGGCGTCCGGTCACATGGGCAAGTTCGACCGCAGCAAATGCAAGGTGTTGCGCGGGCCTGAGACCGCAACAGGCAAGCATTGCCCGGAGGGTTGGACGCTTTATCCGTTCCCCGGTCCGCAGTTGGCGGGCCTGAGCGAAACCGGCAGCGCCGAGGCGAGCTACTACACCTGGGTCGATCAGTTCGACACGTTCGGTCTTGGCGCCAACACGCCGTGGGCCACAGGCAACGCGAACGAGTCGCTGATGGCGCTGGTCGGCGATCAGTGGCTCAACTTCGTGGTGCCGTATCCGCTCGGCTTCTACGCCAAGTGGATGGATGGCCGGATCGACGATCCGAACGGCGGCTGGAAGGGCAGGGGCGTGTGGGCGACCTACGGGACGCGAACGCCGTTCCATCTTGAGACCGGCAAGGGCACGCGGCCGAAGGTGGTGAAGTTCCAACTGCGGCCCGATCCGCTGGCGCGCTGAACATAAGGGGAGCTTGATGGGGCTGATACCCGACTTCATATTGGATTACGTTTCGGACAACACGTTCTGGACCATCCTGTTCATCGTGCACGCGCTGCTGGCGGTGGCGTTGCTCGGCGCGTTGACGCATCAGGCGGTAGCGGTGCTGATGCCGGTGCGCCAGCCCGTCGGAGCCGGCGTCCCGGGCTTCGTGACGCGGTTTCGCGCCGTGCACGGGCCCGGCTATGCCGTCGCGGTCTGCGTGTTGTGGATCGTGACGTTCTTCTTCGGTGCCTGGATCTACACCAAGTACCGCATGTACGTGCGCATTCCGATCGAGCAGGCGGGGTACTGGAAGACGCAGGGCGTGTTCGAATTGAAGGAGCACATGGCCGTAATCGGGCTCGGCCTGCTGCCGATCTACTGGTACTTTTGGAAGAACGCCCGCAATCCTGAGTACGACAGCGCACGGAAGGGCGTTACGGTGACGCTCGCGGCGTTCTGCTGGTTTATGTTCCTGGTTGGCCACATCCTCAACAACGTGCGCGGGTTCGGGTCATGAGCACAGCCACCAACACAAGCTCGGGCGCGGCCACGTCCGGCTCGCTCGCCTCATCGGTCGCATTCCGCAGCTTCGCCACGGTGTTCGCCATCGTGACTCCGGTGATCTACACGGCCTGCGAGATGCGGAACTGGCCGCTGTTCACCTATCACCCGGGCACCAACAAGGTCGATCTGTTCTGGGCGGCGGCGGTCAAGGACGAGGGCCCGGCCATGTACTGGTACGGCTGGACCGCCACCACGTTGATCGTCGCGGGCGTTCTTGGGCTGCTCGCCACGAAGCTGCCCGAAAGCACGATGAGAAAGATCCCGCTGTCGTTGACCTGGATCGCGTCGCTGGCTGCGATTCCGGTGCTGATCTATGCGTTGCGGTTCTTCTGGCGGTGGTAGAGCATGATCCCGGAAATTGGACACCGGTTTCCGGTAAAGATCATGCTCAAACAGAAAGTTAAGCGGAGTGTCCAATTCAGCGGAGCTGAATCGGACCGAAGCGCAAGCGACTTTGAGCTGGGCGGCGGTTTGCGTTAGTATCGCCGCCACACGATCGGAGACACACGATGAGCGCACTGATCCGGACATTTGCGCTGGTGGCCTGCGCGGCCGTCTTGGCGGTGCCGGCCTTTGCCGGCGGCGACGACTACGATGCGATGAATGACACCGAAGGCAAAGGGCCGGCCTATTTCGGCTTCGTCCGCGACACTCGCGGCTCGCCAGTGTCGGACGCGCAGGTGATCCTGCGTCCCAAGAAGGGCGAGCCGGTGACGCTGAAGTCCAACGTGCTTGGGCTCTACCGCAGCCATCTCGACAAGGCGATCCCGCCCGAGGAGGTCGAAATCTCCTGTGGCAAGACCGGCTACCGGCAGTCCGGCGTGTTGCGCCGGCCCGGCGCCGACAAGGACATGCACATCGAGACCAACTGCACGCTGCAGCGGCTGTAGCCGGGATGTCTCCCAAGGTGTCTCGGGCGAGCGAAGCGAGACCCGGGACCCAGCTTTCTAGAAACCGGGGTCCCGGGTCTGCAGCGCACCACTTCGTCGTGCGCTGCGTCCGGGACACGTGCTTTGCGATCATTGCGCTATTTTTGGCGGGCTTGATCTCCGCTCACGCCCAACCGGCCGACACCGTCCTGCTCAACGGCAAGATCGTGCAATACGGCGCAGCGCCGGCCGAGGCGCTTGCGGTGCGCGATGGCAAAATAATGGCGGTCGGCACCACCGCCGACATCCGCGCACTTGCCGGCTCGAATACCCGCGCCATCGATCTCGATGGCAGCACCGTCATCGCGGGCCTGATCGATTCACACATCCACGCCATCCGCGCCGGGCTCACGTTCACGACGGAGGTGCACTGGATCGGCGCGCGCTCGCTCGCCGACGCGCTGGGCCGCATTCGCGCCGCCGCCGAAAAAGCGCCGAAGGGATCCTGGCTGATCGTCGCCGGCGGCTGGACCGAGCGTCAGTTTGCCGAAGGCCGCCGTCCCACGCAGGCGGAGATCGCTGCCGCAGCGCCCGGCCACAACGTCTATGTGCAGATCCTGTATTCCGCGATTTTGCTGTCGCCCGGCGGCGCCGAGGCGCTGGGCATCGCCAAGGATCAGGGGCTGATGGCGCGCCTCACCGTCGAGAAAGACAACGACGGCAAGCCGACTGGCTGGGTCAGCGGCGACAACCGCGCCATCAGCGACGTCTTCAACCTGCTGCCGCGTCCGACCTTCGCCCAGCAGGTTGCCGGCACCCGCGCGTTCTTCCGCGCGCTCAACTCGCTCGGTATCACCGGCGTGCTCGATCCCGGCGGCTACAACATGCCGATCGAGGAGTACCGGGCGCTGTTCCAGGTCTGGCGGGACCGCGCGCTGACCGTGCGCGTCGCCTACAGCCTGTGCGCGCCGCGCCGCGGCCATGAGCTCGAAGACCTCGCCGCGATGACCGAGGCGATGCCGATGGGCTTCGGCGACGACTGGCTGCGCTTCAACGGCATCGGCGAGAACGTCGTCTGGGGCATGTACAACAACGAGAAGCCCAGCGAAGCGGACCGCGAGCGGCTCACTCGCCTGCTGCAATGGGCGGCGCCGCGCGGGCTGACCGCGACGTTCCATTGGCACAACGAAAGCTCCGTGCATCATCTGTTGGACGTGCTGGAGCGCATCAACCGCGAGACGCCGGTCGCGCCGCTGCGGTGGTCGGTAGCGCACCTCAACGACGCCTCGCCCGACAGCCTGAGGCGACTGAAGGCGATGGGCATCGGCTGGCTGATGCAGAACGCATTCTATTTCCGCGGCGAGGCGTTTGTCGGCCAGCGCGGCGCCGATGCGGCGCGTCTATCGCCGCCGATCGCGAGTGCGCTTCGCCTGGGCCTCCAGGTTGGCGGCGGCACCGATGCGCACCGCGTGATGAACTACAATCCGTTCGTGTCGTTGCAATGGATGCTGGACGGCAAGACGGTCGGCGGCATGCCCATGCGCGGACCCGAGGAAATGCCGACGCGTGAGGAGGCGCTCCGCATCTACACGCTGGGCAGCGCGTGGTTCTCGTTCGACGACGAGAAGCGCGGCTCGCTCGCGCCGGGCAAGCTCGCCGACCTCGCGGTGTTGACCAAGGACTATCTCAGCGTGCCGGTCGAGGAGATCGGCGCCATTGCATCGCTGCTGACGATGGTCGGCGGCCGGGTAGTCTATGCGACGGGGCCTTACGCGGCGCTGGAGGAGAAGGGCGCGGATTAAAACGCGCCCTTCACTCGATCACCTCGTCGGCCAGCGCGAGCAACCGGTCTGGGATTTCGATGCCCAGCGCCTTGGCGGTCTTGAGGTTGAGTACGAACTCGAACTTGATAGATTGCACCACCGGCAGGTCGGCGGGCTTCTCGCCCTTGATAATCCGCCCGGCGTAGATGCCGGCTTGGCGATAAGCATCGGTGATGCTGGTCCCATAGCTCATCATGCCGCCGGCGGCGACAATCTCGCGCTGGTCATAAATCGCCGGTAGCGCATGGCGGGCCGCCAGCGCGACCAAACGTTCCCGATGCGAGGTCAAGAACGGACCGGAGCCGACCAACAGCGCGCTGGCCCTGCGTTGGACAAAGGTTGCAAAGGCGATCTCGAGGTCGCGGTCGCTGCTGACATCGAGAATGATGAGTTGCTGCCCGACCGTCTGCGCCGCGGCCTGCACGTCATTTCGCTCGGTCTCGGTCGTGGGGGTGCCCGGGTTCACGAGTACGCCAATTGTGGTCGCCTTGGGGACGAGCTGGCGCAGCAGCTCCAGTCGCTTCGCCCCCAACACGCCGCCCAGAAAGCTGACGCCCGTGACGTTGCCGCCCGGCCGGTTGAGGCTGGCGACGAGGCCGTTCATGACCGGGTCGCCGCCGCTGCCGAAGACAATCGGTATCGTCGTGGTTGCGGCCTTGGCCGCCAGAGCCGCATTGTTGTCGGCAACGATCACGGCCACGGGACGGCGTATCAATTCAGCGACCAGAGCCGGCAACCGGTCCGTATGACCTTCCGCCGACCGGAATTCGATCGCGACGTTCTGGCCCTCGACGAAGCCCGCTTCCTTCAGGCCCTGGCGAAACGCGGCGACGAAGTGCGCCACGTCAGCGAGCGGCGCGCTGCGGAGAAATCCGACCACAGGCATTGCAGTTTCTTTGGCCGGCTGCTGCGCACGCGCGGCATACGGCCATGCGGCCGCCCCGCCAGCCAGCGTGATGAACTCGCGCCGCCTCATTCGATCACCTCGTCGGCCAGCGCGAGCACCCGGTCCGGAATTTGGAGGCCGAGCGCCTTGGCGGCCTTGAGGTTGATGATGAACTCGAACTTGCTGGCTTGCATGATCGGCAGATCGGCGGCCTTCTCTCCCTTGACGATTCGTCCGGCGTAAATGCCAGCTTGGCGATAGGCGTCGCTGATGCTGGCGCCATAGCTCATCAGACCGCCGGTCCTGGCAAATTCGGACAAGGAATAGATCGCCGGCCAGGCATTGCGCGCCGCCAGCTCGGTGACTCGTTCCCGATTGGCAAGCCAGAGCGGTCCGACGCCAACAAACAGCGCACCGGCCCCTCCCGCAAGGTGGCAAAGGCTGGCTCGATTTCAGCGCTGCTGTTGACGTCAAGTACGACCAACGGCTGACCCAGGGACTGAGCGGTTGCTTCCATGTCCGCTCGCTCCTTCTTGGTTTCGAGGGTGAGCGAGCTGGCCAGCATTCCGATGGGCGTCGGCGTGGGAACAAGTTGACGGAGCAATTCCAACCGTTTCGGCCCCAGCAGGGCGGACACAAAGGTTGTGCCGGTCACGTTGGCGCCCGGCCGGTTCATGCTGGCCACTAGACCGTCCCTGACCGGATCGCTGCCGCTGACGAACACAATGGGTATCGTCGAGGTGACGGTCTTTGCCGCAAACGCGGCGGGATCGTTTGCGACAATGGCGGCCACGGGGCGTCGCGCGAATTCAGTGGCCAGAGCCGGAAGGCGGTCGGCCTGATTGTCGGCGAAGCGATATTCGATCGTAAAATGTTGACCTTCAACGAGGCCTGATTCCTTCAACCCTTGCTGGAATGTAGCCACGAGATGAGTCGAGCTGGCGCGCGTTGTGCTGCGCAGAAATCCCACCACCGGCATGACGGGCTGTTGCGCGCGCGCCGCGCATGGCAATAGCGCCGCGCCGCCTACCAGCGAAATGAACTCCCGCCGTCTCATGAATTCCGCCCCGCCTGATGAGGCCCATCATAGCATGGCGGGGGAGGGTTGGGTGGCTACTGCGCCGTCCAGTAATTCAGCGCCGCGCTCGTCACCGCGCCGCCGACCACGCAGGGGATGCCGGCCGCCGTGAGCGACACCACGGCGAGCGTGATGCAGGTGACCGCAATCGTGCCCTGGCCGACATAGCCCCACACCGTCATCTCGCGGCGGTAGCCCGGCCCCTTGCGTTTGAGCTCGTCGATTGCCGCCAGCGCCTCCTTCTTGAGGCGGGGCGCCTGCGCGGTCTCGGCGGCCTGGATCACCTCGGCGAGCGGCTTTGCGATCTCCTCGGTCTGGTACTTCGTCATCGATTTGAGCAGCAGCAGCAGGTCAGGATACATGGTCGCGTTGTTGGCGAGCGTGACCTTCGCCATGCTGCCGACCGTGAGACGGTCGACCATGTCGCGGTCCTTCGACCAGGGCAGCATCGAAAGAATGCGGTAGATCGACTGGTAAGCGCCGGTCGCGAAATACTGGCCCCACAACACGTCGAGCAGCTCCGGGTTCTTGCCGAACGAAATCTCCGGAGTCGGCACCTTGATGCCGACGTGCATCTGCATTTTTTCCAGGAAAGTCGGATTCTTGTCGAGCTCGATGTTGTCGAGCGTCGGCAGCGATCCCGCGATGTACTGGTCGACCATCGCTTGCCGCGCGGGCAATCGCGGCGCGACGTTGCGCAGCAGCGTTTTCCATTCCGGCAGTCCGGAATAGGCGATGGCGCGCACCACAACCCACTGATCCGCTTCCGGCAGCGGCAGCATTTTGATAACCAGCTTTTCCGCGATCCTGGGATTGGCGCCGAGCACGCCGGCGATGAAGCCGACATGGAAGGCTGCACTGTCCGGGTCTCGAAGCGCGCCGGCCTTGCTCAACATCTGGATAGCAGCGGGCAATCTCGACGGCTCGGGCTTGTGACGGTAATTGTCGGCCCAGGCGACCACCGCCTCGCGCGTATAGAACACGCTCTTGGCTGCCGCCAACGCCGGCACCGGAAGCACGAGCAAAGCGGCCAATGCCGCCAACACATATCGCATAGTTCCCCTCCCGACGCGCTCATCAGACGAGGGAAGCCGCCGGTTGGGACCGATTGATGGATCAATCAAGGCGGAGCTGTGCCGAACTGAAGGCTTTGCGAAGCGCTTGGCAGGGCGTCGCCGAACGGCTAACCCAGTGCCGACCTCGGTTTGCAGAGCATTCAAATCATGGCCGACGACATTCCGTTCGATAAGGATCTCGACCTGACGCCAGGCCAGGTCGATCAGGCGATGCCCGGCGTGCGGCGGATTCTCTGCAACAACCCGTCGCCGTTCACCTTCAAGGGCACTGTGAGCTACATCGTCGGCGAGGGCAAAGTCGCCATCGTCGATCCCGGCCCGGACGATCCGGCGCACATCGCAGCGCTGCTCGATGCGGTGCGCGGCGAGACCGTGACGCATATCTTCGTCACCCACACCCATCGCGACCATTCGCCCGGGGTGCCGGCGGTGAAGGCCGCGACTGGCGCGCTGGTGCTGGCGGAGGGGCCGCACCGGCCGTCCCGCTTGCTCAATGTCGGCGAAGCGCCGCGGATGGAAGGATCGAACGACACCGACTTCAAGCCGGACCGCGAACTCAAGGATGGCGAGACGGTCAGCGGCTCGGGCTGGACCATGGAAGCGGTGACGACGCCCGGTCACACCAAGAACCACATGGCATTCGCGTTCAAGGAAAAGAACGTGCTGTTCTCGGGCGACCACGTGATGGCGTGGTCGACGCCGGTGGTGGCGCCGCCGGACGGCTCGATGGGCGATTACATGGCGTCGCTCGACAAGCTGCGCGAGCGCAGCGAGCAGATCTATTTCCCGGGCCACGGCGGCGCGGTCAGCAACGCGCCGCGCTTCGTCGCCGCCTACATCCTGCACCGCAAGGCGCGCGAGGCGGCCATCGTGCGACAGCTTGAAAAGGGCGAAAGCGACATCCCGGCGCTGGTCGGCACGATCTACGCCAGCCTCGATCCGCGGTTGACGCGCGCGGCCGGCATGTCGGTGCTGGCGCACCTGGAGGACCTGGTGGCGCGCGGCACCATCGAGACCGACGGCCCGCCCTCGATTACGAGCCGCTACCGCTTCGCCGGCTGACCTTTGACGGGGGCGGCCTTGGCCGGCGGCTTCTTCTGCCGCTGCAGCCGCTCCTGCTGGTCGGTGCGCGCGTTGATCTCTTCCTCGACATCCTCCAGCAGGCTGCGGATGCGGGAGGCATTGGCGCCGAGGTCGTGCTTGCCGTAGCGCGACGCCGAGCGAACGTCGATCAGCGCGCCGTCGCGCGTGGTGCGGATGCGAACCGCGACGTCGTCGCGGAATCCCATGATGGCCGTGCGCGCCACCGCCTCGATCTGGCCGTCGCGGCGGCCGGCCTGCGGCGAGCGCTCGACCACGACGCGCCATTTGCGCTTGGTGATGACCGCGAGCGTGGCGTCGTAGGCCACTTGTGCGGTCGCCGACACCTCCAGCGGCTCGATGTCGGGGTAGGCCGCGCGCTGCTGCTCGGCGGCATAGAGGCCTGCGTACTCGACCGTACCGCGCGGGCGCAGCCGCGCCACCACGTCGAAGCGCGGCGGGCTGAGCGGATCGGTGGTGATGTCGTTGATCATCGGCAGCCGGTAGGCGCGCACGCCGAGATAGGCGGGGTAGGCGAGCAGCAGCACGCCGATCGCCAGCGCCGTGAATGCATAGCCGCCGCCGCCGGTGCCCTGCCGCCAGATCACGATGAACGCGCCGAGCGCCAGCACGATGCCGAACACCGCGAACACCAGCGCGCCGCCGAACGTCGCCAGCGCCGGCAGGATTTCGAGCAGCCCGGTGCGCACGATGACGATCGCCATCAGCGTCGCGACCAGCGAGAAGAATGCGCAGCGGCGCGCCCATACAGCGAGCCGCGAGGTCTGTGCGTCGGCAAGGCGGCGGCGGGCCATCAGCTGCAAATCCACTTCAGGGCGGCCCATTCGCTGGAGTCGAGCAGCGGCGGACCGCGGCGCGGCGGCGAAATGGAGTTGATCAGCTCGACGCGCGCCTTGGTGCCGGGATGATCGCGCAGGATCGTCATGCCGGGCTCGATCGAGCCGGCGATGCGTTCCAGGATAGTGCCCAGCGCGCGGCCGTCGCCGCCGGTCTTGGACATCAGATCGACGCCGTAGCGGTCGGCGGCGCTTTCAACGTCGCGCGCATAGGACGATTCCACGATCTTCCTCGCTGCGATCACCACCACGCCGCCGCCGGTGAAATCGCCGAGCAGCATGCCGAACAGGAATGACAGGCCGGCGGCTTGCAGGATGGAGCGCGTGCCGTCGCGATGCGCGACGTGGCCGATCTCATGCGCGATCACGCCGGCCAGCTCGTCGGGCGTTTTCGCGGCGTCGATCAAGCCCTCGAAGACATAGACACTGCCGCCCGGCAGCGCGATGGCGTTGGATTCCTTGCGCCGGACAACGGCGGCCTTGATCGGGATTGGCAGCGCGGCAGCGGTCTCCAGCTTGCCGATCAGCCCGTCCAGCGCGGCGCGGCCGGCTATTTCGCGCCCTTCCAGACCGCACTCGAACGGCCGGCTGGATTTCTCGGTGTCCAGCATGGCGCGGACCTGGGCGTCGACCGCCACGCCCATGCGATGCTCGACCGACAATGGAATAAGCGGCGCCAGCCGCTCGACGATCGCCGGCAGCAGGACCACGGCGATGAAGACCAGCGAAACGGTCGCCGCGAACGTCCAGGCGATAATCTTGTTGCGGGCGCGCCGTTCGGTCACGCCGGACCGGTCGATGCCGTGGGCGTACTCGTCGATCGTGGCGGCGAGCGCCGCATCGGGCACTTCGAGCCGCGCCAGCACCGCGTCGCGCTTGCGGCCGAGCCGAAGCACGTCGGCGGGCGCCGACTGCGCGATCAGCTCCGGGTACGGCCATTCCGCCAGCAGTGTGCCGTCCGGCGCGCTGATCCGCAGCGCATCGGGCGCAGCCTCCACCGCAACCTCGCGTCGCGCGCTGGTCCTGCCGTCAAAATAAACGCCCGTGCCTGTCGCCATTGTGGGTCAGTGTTTACCCTATTTCTTGGAGCATGATCTTTTCCGAAAACCGGCCCCACTTTTCGGGATCATGCTCTAGATTCCGCCCACATTGAGAGCGTCGGCGAGGCCTTCGCCGACCGCCGAGCCCGCCCGGCCGGTGGCTGTCACCTGTTCGAGCACGGCAAGCCCCTCGATTTCCAGCGACTCGGCGCCATGACGCCAGAGCGCCAGGCGCATTGTCGCCTGATAAATCGTCGAGAAGCCGAGCATGACCACCACATAGAGCGCCACGCTGGCCAGCGTTCCGGCAATCTCGGTGCCGGTGCCGTCAGGGCTCGCTCCGAAAATCGCCAGACCGACGAAGCCGATCACGATTGTGGCCACTATCAACAGCAGCGCCAGCCCGAGAAAGCGCAGGTAGGCGCCGTAGATCCGGCGCTTGAGCAGATGCGAGCGCACGGTCAGGGCGCCGGACCGGATGCCGTCGAGCCACCAGCGCAGCACGATCGCCTGGAAGACCGGGAACAGCAGAATGGCAAGCAGAATGCTGGAGCCGACGCCGAAGGTGCCGAACGCGATCGCGGCCTGCGTGCTGCTTGCCATCATGAAGCGCGTCATCGCGCGCTGGTTGCCGCCCATCGCTTCGCCGATTGCCTCGAAATCGAGGCTGCCGAGCACGCCGAAAATGCCGACCAGCAGCGGCACCATGACTAGGAGCCACAGGAACACGCCCCGCGCGAACAGCCGCCAGCCCGAGCCATCGAACCGTCCGCCGAGGTCTCCATAGAAGGTGTTGCGCATCTTGTAGCGTTCGAGGCTGGCCTGCATAAACGGATAGACGAGGCCGAGGGTGAGCACGACCAGCACCCACCAGAACGTTGCGCAGAACGCATAGCGGATCGCCGAACCGGTCTGATGGAAGCGCACCCCGCGCAGCACCGTGCGGGTCAGCCGGTAGCGCCTGGCGCGATACACCGCGAACTGGCCGAGCACGAACAGCAGCGGGAAGCCGAGCATGCTGATCAGTCCGCCGGCTCCCCCCATGCTCAAGGTCAGCACAAAAAAGATGAGGTTGATCGGCACCAGGATCGCGATTGCGATCAGGAACCCGATCAGCAATTCCGCGGCGGTGCCGTTGTATTCGAGGCTCTCTCCGGCGATCTCGGTGTGCGACCACAAGAAGCGGCGCACGTCGGTCGCCAGCCAGAACCGGTAGATGCCGAGCGTGACGGCGAGCAGAAGCGCGCCACGCAGCAGCAGCCGCCAGAATGCGCCGGCTTCGCCGGTGAAGCGGACCGGCCGGGAAGGCGCGACCGGCGGCGCGGGCGGGACGGCCGCGGCGGCGGCCGCTTCCGCCAGCGCGATCCGGGCCGCGGGGGCATTTTCCAATGTCATGATGTCCTGATAGCACGCTGAAGTGGCGGCAGATTAAAGCAAAAACGCCCAATCCGTCATCCTGAGGTGCGAGCCATAAGCGCGTTAACGCGCGTCTTCGACGCGCTATGACGAGCCTCGAAGGATGGACGGCCACGATGTTGCAACAGCCGGGCCAATCTATCCTTCGAGGCTCGGCCTGCCGGCCGAGCGCCTCAGGATGACGGCGCCGCCGTCGGCAATGTGTAGTCCTTGAAACGCTCGCGCAACTCGGTCTTGAGGATCTTGCCCGTGGCGGTGTGCGGGATTTCCGGCACGAACGTCACGTCATCCGGCATCCACCACTTGGCGATCTTGCCTTCCATGAAACCCAGGATGTCCTGCTTGGTGGCGGCTTGGTCTTTCTTGAGGACGATGATCAGCAGCGGCCGCTCGTCCCATTTGGGGTGTTTCACCCCGATCACCGCCGCCTCGGCGACTTTGGGATGGCCGACCGCGAGATTCTCGAGATCGATCGAGGAAATCCATTCGCCGCCCGACTTGATCACGTCCTTGGAGCGGTCGGTGATTTGCATGTACCCTTGCGGGTCCATCGTGGAGACGTCGCCGGTGTCGAAGAAGCCCTGGTCGTCCAGGATCGGGGTCGGGTCCCTGTAATAGGCACGCGCCACCGCGGGCCCCCGCACCTTCAGGCGGCCGAAGGTTTTGCCGTCCCACGGCAGGTCGCGTCCGTTGTCGTCGGCGATCTTCATCTCGACGCCGAACGGCGCGTGGCCCTGCTTCATCTGAATGTCGAGCCTGGCATCGCCGGTCAGCTCCGCATACTCCGGCTTCATGGTGCACAGCGAGCCGAGCGGGCTCATCTCGGTCATGCCCCAGGCGTGGATCACCTCGACGCCGTATTTCTCCTGGAAGGTCTGCGTCATGGCGCGCGGGCAGGCCGAGCCGCCGATCACCACGCGTTTGAGATACGGCAGCTCGGCGCCGGTGGCCTCAAGATGCGCGATCAGCATCAGCCAGACGGTCGGCACCGCGGCGGTGAACGTCACCTTGCAGGTGTCGAGCAATTCATAGATCGAGGCGCCGTCGAGCTTGGCGCCGGGAAACACCAGCGTCGCGCCGGTCAGCGGCGTCGAGAACGCCAGCGACCAGCAGTTGGCGTGGAACAGCGGCACCACCGGCATCACCACGTCGCGCGCCGAGATGCCCTTGGCGTCCGGCAACGACGCCATGAAGGCGTGCAGCACGTTGGAGCGGTGCGAATACAGCACGCCCTTCGGATTGCCCGTGGTGCCGGACGTGTAGCACATGCCGGCCGCGGTGTTCTCGTCAAAGCTCTTCCAGGCGAAGTCGCTGTCGACCTCGGTAATCCACTCCTCATAGGCGACGGCGTTCCGCAGTGTCGTCTGCGGCATGTGGGCCTTGTCGGTGAGCACGACGTAGCGCTCGATGGTAGGCAGTCCCTCGGCGTATTTCTCCAGCATCGGCAGGAAGGTCAGATCGACGAACATCATGCGGTCTTCCGCATGATTGACGATCCAGCAGATCTGGTCCTTGAACAGCCGTGGGTTGACGGTGTGATAGATCGCCCCGATGCCGAGGATGCCGTACCAGGCCTCCATGTGCCGCCAGGTGTTCCAGGCGAGCGTCGCGACCCGGTCGCCGAGCTTGATGCCGTCCTTCTCCAGCCGCTTGGCGACCTGGAGAGCCCGTTGACGGATCTGCCGATAGTTCGTGGTTTGGATCGGTCCTTCGATCGAGCGCGAGATGACCTGCCGGTCGGCGTGCTGGATCGCGGCATGGTCGATGATGCGATGGCACAGCAGCGGCCAATCCTGCATCAGACCGAGCATGGCGTTTCCTCCAGGGCCGTTTGGGCGATCTAGATACGGCGAAATCAGCAACCTGGACGCAAGGTTACCGGCAAAGTCCGGCGGCGCAAGGCGCGAGACACGATCGCCTCAGCGCGCGGACAGCGCCGCGAGTTGCGGCCGGATGATCTCGACCATGCGGTCGGCCGAGGTGCCGGGCGGGAAGAAACCGAGATACCGGCCGTCGCGCCCCATCAGGTACATGTAGCCGGTGTGGTCGATGCCGCGGTCGGTTAGCTTCGACGGTTG
>Ga0190274_10001271_pt1 | contig 14804 bp, 9 predicted proteins | sample Popmic531T_FD_133002 | JGI IMG/M metagenome (GOLD analysis project Ga0190274, IMG submission 133002) | Populus adjacent soil microbial communities from riparian zone of Yellowstone River, Montana, USA - 531 T | ecosystem: Environmental > Terrestrial > Soil > Riparian zone | place: USA: Montana...
CGTGCTCCACTTGCAGCAGAGGGAGGTATCATACCATTGTATCCCGGAAATCCCATTGCAGAAAGTGCATGGCTTCCCAAGCCGATGGAGTGGTGATTGCGGCCTGCCATCAATGAAGCACGCGAGGGCGAGCACAGAGCAGTAGTATGAAAGTTGGTATAGCGCAAACCATTGGCAGCAATTTTATCAAGGTTAGGCGTTTGAATTAAACCACCATAACAACCTAATTGTGAATAGCCGACATCATCCAATAAAATTATTAAAACATTGGGCGCGCCTTCAGGAGCTTTTGGTCTTTCGGGCCAGTCTTCTTTTGAATCGGCATAGCTTTTAGCAATCTTACCTTTAAAGCCCGCCATGCGCGGGTCATCAGGAGATGCAGTCTTGGAACCGGTTGATTCCGTTTTGTTGTCTTGCTGCTTGCAGCTAAAAATCAGCATTGTTAATACAACCAATAACAAAGCTGGGGATAAACTTTTGTTTCGCATATGATTTGGTTAAGAACGTTCGATGCAAATGTAATTTATTTGCGATTCAAATTTTTAAAAGAAGTTTACACTACCCGGGTCCCGGAAGAAAAATGTAACATGAATTGTATGTTATTCCGGAGAGGAAATATAGAGTGGTAACATGTTTGTTTACATGTTGTTCGAGAGGGATGAGCTATTGAAATTAAACTACATTTGTTAACCTGCACACCTAGAATTTATTTATGCCCTCTACCCACCAGCTCGCCGCAATATTGTTTGCCGACATCGAAGGTTACACTGCATTGATGCAGGACGATGAGGTGATGGCGAATGCGTTCAGGGAAAAATTAAAAAAGAATCTTGAACAGTTCGTAGGTACACACAACGGCCGCATTCTGAAATTGAGCGGTGATGGTGCGCTTTGTATTTTCAGCAGTGCCATTGAAGCGGTTCGTGCAGCGATTGAAATCCAGGAACAAATGCTGGGTGATCCCAGGGTGCCTCTCCGAATCGGAATTCACACAGGTGACGTAATGATTGAAGGTGACGATGTACATGGCGACGGAGTGAATGTTGCTTCACGTATCGAATCGTTTGCAGTTGCAGGCGGGATATTTATCTCCGACCGTGTTTATGCAGACATCAAAAATCAAAAGGACATTAAAGCCGTTTCACTTGGCAAGTATGGATTAAAAAATGTTGATCTCCCCGTTGAGATTTTTGCCATCAGCAACGAAGGATTGATTGTTCCCAAAAATAAGTTGCAGGGAAAAGGCAAACCCGAACCGCGTAAAAATTCAATAACAAAAAAATATTTTGTTGTTGCAGCAATCCTGGTTATTGCAATCGCCGGTATAGCGCTTTTTAAGCGCGATAAATTATTTCTTTCAGCGGTTGCGGAAGCTGAGCATAAATCCATCGCTGTTCTTCCTTTCCTGAATCTTAGCAATTCCAAGGAAGATGAATATTTTTCCGATGGAATGTGCGATGAAATTCTCACCCAGCTTTCAAAAATCGGAGACCTCAAAGTCATTTCGCATACTTCTGTGATGCAATACAAGGACACTAAGAAAACCATAAGTGAAATTGCAGAAGCACTGGGAGTAAATAATATTCTTGAAGGCAGCGTTCAAAAAATAAACGACCGCATTCGAATCAATGTGCAGTTAATAAATGCCAAAACGGACCGCCATCTTTGGGCCGAGTCCTACGACCGGGATAACAAGGATGTTTTTGCCATCCAAAGCGAAATTGCAAAACAAATTGCGCATGAATTAAAGGCTACACTTTCCGAAAGGGAAAAATTATTAATCGAGGGAAAGCCAACTGATAATTTGCAGGCATATGATTTATACCTGCGCGGCAAAAATTATAAGGAAACCAAATTTGGTACTACTGAGAAGGAAATACTTGAGAAGACCGAACGTATGTTCAGGGCGGCATTCCGACTAGATCCCCGGTTTGTAGAAGCTTACAGCGAATTGATCAGAATGTACATTATGATTTATTGGTATGGGACAGAAACCGACCATACAGTTTATAAAGAAAAGGCAAAAAATTTATTGGATACTTTGCTTTCGCTCAATATTGACAAACCTGCAGTTCGCATAGCAAACGGGTATTATAAATATCATGGCGAGCGGGATTATAATGGTGCAGTGAGCGAGTTTAACATAGTGGAAAAAAGTAGTCCCAACAATAGTGATGTTTTACTGGCAAAGGGATTTGTTTACAGACGGCTTGGAAAATTTGAAGATGCCATTAACAACTTTCAAAAGGCGACCACACTCAACCCTAATAGTGATGAAAGTTTGCATTCGCTCTGTGAAACATTGGTGTTTGACCGCAAAGCCGATGAAGCTACTGAGGCCTTTGATAAAGCCATTGCCCTCGCACCTGATGATGCAGGCTTGTATATAAGCAAGGCCGACGTTTTTATCAGTTTAAAAAATGATTTTAAAACTGCGAAAACCATATTAGATAATTCGAAGGATTTTGTGGACCCCGCCAAACTGAAGGACATGTATGCCATTATGGATATGCTGCAGGGGAATTATGCTCCTGCTTTGAAAGCTTGTGCTGAAAATCCTGATTTCATACAATATGATCACTGGGGAGTGCATTCAAACGCACATTTAACGGCTATTATTTATCGGGCACAGGAGAATACCGATTCGGCAAAAAAATATTTTACGAAGGAACGGGACCTGATGCTTTTGCTGGTTAAGAAATCGCCTGATGATTTTCGCTATTATGTGTCGTTGGCAATTGAATATGCAGGGTTGGGACAAAAAGAAAAGGCGTTCGAAAATATTAACCGTGCACGTCAATTAATGCCGCTCACCAGGGATGCATTATTAGGAGTGGTTCCGCTTGAAGGGCTTGCCGTAGTTCACACATACCTGGGAGAGCAGGATGCAGCAATTGATATTCTTGAACAATTATTAAAACTTCCTTTTGGAGGTTTGTGCAACAATACCATTCCCTTGTATATAAGGTATCCATATTGGAAATCGCTGCAAAATAATCCGAGGTTTAAAAAATTAATTTCCTGAGTAAGTTGAAGTGTCTTTTACATTTCAAGCCGATCGCGCATGCAAGCAGCATCGATTTGCAGTCACTTATTAATTTTTACTTCGGGTATTGAATAGCTTTGCAATTTATTAATCATGTCCTCGCGTTTTTCTTTTATGTGCCCGAAGAATTTTTTCAAATCATTGTCGTCGTTTAAACTGTCACGATAACTGTAAGCAAACAAAACCATTGCTCCTTTCTGCATTTGATACCGATACAGGTTCCATTCGTAAGTTGTCATCGTATCACTAACAACAAAGTCAATGATGCCTTCTGAGGATTTATTCTTATTCTCATAAACCTGGTAGTTGGCAACGTAGTCCCATTTTTTTCTTGTTTCCAGCTCGGAGACTTTTGTTTTAAGTGCATCTTTTACTTTCATATTCCCTTCTATTGCTTCGACCAGAATCATATTATGGTAACTTCCTAATTCTTCTCCTTGTTGAAGATATTCCTGCTTGTAATAATTCTCCGATGGGTGAGAACTCCATTTCAAATCATAATGGGCGCCGTTAAAATTTAATTGCTTGCCAACTGATAAGTAGTCAATTATTTCTGGCAATTTCATTGCGACAAGTGACACAGCAGCGATGGTCATCAACCCAATGGTTAAAATTCTTTTTGTCATATTCATATTGTTTTAAAATCAGGAATTTAATTTCGATTTATTTTTCTCATAATTCCAGCCTCCATAGCTTTTTGTCCAACCATCAGTTTTATGCCTGTACCAGAAGTGCAATGATAAGCTCAAAATAAATGCTACTACCAGGATAATCCAAAACCAGGGACTACTCGAAAAAAAGTAAATGTAAGTTCCCAGCACAAGATATTTTAGAATCCTGAACCATATTGGCTGCGCATGCTTTGAAAATGCAACTTCGAATTCCCGTCTTAGGGTTTTAGAAAATTTCAATTTGTGTTATTTAAACGGGAGTTCCATTATCCTATTTGCCAGCCAATAGTTTTAGCGAATTTATGTAATCGGTATTAAACTCTATTGTCCTGATATCATTCGGCCTGAATTTCATTTGCCCCTTCCACTTTCCTTTTGTGTCCAGACAATCAATTACAAATTGCTTACTGTCGAACGACTTTAACCTGCCCAAATAGCAAGCAGATTCTGACTTCGTGTTCAACTGAAATACTCCAAACATTTTTGTAAGATAAGAGAGTATGGTTTGCAAATCGGTAATTGGAATGTTCTCATTTATTTTTGAGTTTTGTTTTTTCAATTTAATAACTTTCTCTTTAAACTTTTCATCTTCACTTTTCCGAAAACCCTGGATGTTTTTGTGCCGCAAAATGATGTAACCATCAATGATATAATCAACCGGGTTGTATTTCATCAGGGTCCAGTCATCATTATAGTCAATTACAAAACCATAGACTGGATTTTTCCTGTCGGTAAATTTAATGGAGATTAATTGGCCTGTGTATTTCTTATCCATGAGTTGAAGTTGCAGTGACCTGCTAACCGGAGATGAAAATAGAAATAATAGTTGACGACTATCAAATAGGTGAAATCAGGGAGTAGTCTGTATAGAATTTAGCCATTGCAAATACGCAGAAAAGTCTTGTTTTTCGATTTGAATTTAGCTGATCAAATATTAAAGAATGAGAATATCGATTTTAATGTATGCCGGAACATTTTAATCATATATTTGAAAAATCCGGATCGCCATAAGCCCTGCAGCTTTACACAGATGAGGACATTTTGTTTTATAGCATTATTTTTTATTTCTGCAGTTGCGGGTTCGCAAAATCCTGAAATTGATTCCCTTCAAAATGTATTGAAGACTCTGCAGGAAGATACCAATAAAGTATATACATTATATAGGATTGGCGGTTACTATTATAAAATTGGTGAACATAGGAGTTGCATTGAGTATGGAAAAAAAACAATGGCGCTTGCCGAAAAATTAAATTTCACTTCAGGACGCCTTAATGCCTATAGTAGTCTCGTAGGAGGATATGGTGGACTCGGCAATTATCCTGAGGTGCTTAAGAATGCCTATAGTAGTTTGAAGCTGGCTGAAGATTCAGGCAAAAAGGGATTTGTAGGTTTATCCTTCCAGTGGATCGGAAGCGCTCATCAATCTATGGGTAATATTGATGATGCACTTGAAAATTATATTGCAAGCTTGAAGATCCGGCAGGAACTGAACGATTCTGTCGGGCTTGGACAGTCATATAATTCAATTGGTGCAATATATTTCAAGTCAGGAAACTATTCGGATGCACTATCGGAATTCATAAATGCATTGAAGATTTACCAGGGACTTGGCGAACGCGGACCATACTGGGGCATGAGCTGGTCGTATCAGAATATCGCTGATGTTCATATAGAGTCAGGCGTATTGGCAAATGATGTTGGAAAAAAAACAGAAGCGAAGAATGAGTTTTCTGAAGCGCTGAAGAATTCATTTTTCTCTTTGGAAATTGAAAAAAAACATGGCAATATGGCAGGTACTATTTTCAGTTATCTCCAGATCGGTACCATTTATATGCACATTAAAAAGTATTCAATGGCGAGAGAATATTTTGAAAAAAGCCTGCAAGCAGCAAACTCAACCGGTTCCTCAGACCAATTTTCGGATATATATTTTCGTCTTTCCACAACTGACAGCATCCGTGGCGATTATAAGCATGCTTTTCAAAACTATAAAACGGCTGTTCTCTACCGGGATAGCCTTGTTGGTGAAGAACGCAGAAGTGAATCGGTGAGGATACAGATGCAATACGAATTCGATAAAAAAGAAGCAGCAGCCAAAGCCGAACAGGACAAAAAAGATTTATTAACCAATGCTGAAATCAGCAAACAAAAAGTAGTACGTAATTTTTCTGTGGCGGGCGCTGCTGCTATTTTGTCCTTGGGAGGATTTGTATTTTACAATTTCCGCAAACGAAAAAAGTTGGAAAACGAGAAGGCATTGGCTGATGAACGTCTGCGCATCAGCCGCGATTTGCATGACGACATGGGCGCTTCACTCAGCAGCATTTCGGTTTTCAGCTCTGCTGTGAAGCAAAAGTTGCTTAACAATGAAAAGCTCGAGGCGGAGCAACTGCTTGACCGTATGAGTACGGATGCGCAGGAAATGGTTTCGGGCATGAGCGAAATGGTTTGGACCATCAGCCCGCATAACGATACCATCGAAAAACTTACTGACCGCCTGCAGTTGTATGCTGCAGGAATGTTGTCGGCAAAAAATATTTCATTCAGTCTCGAATGCGAGGAAGAGTTGAAAAACAGAAAACTGCCCGTGGAACTGCGCAAAAACATTTTCCTCATTTTAAAGGAAGCAATTAATAATGCTGTCAAATATTCCGGTGCTTCTGAAGTAAAGTTGACTGTTTCTAAAAAAGAAAATCTTTTGGTAGCTGTGCTTGCCGATAACGGAAAAGGATTTGAGATATCGGACCATGAAAATAGAAACGGTAAATCAGGAAATGGTTTAAGGAATATGCGCCAGCGCGCTCATGAAATTCAATCGAGGATCATAATAGATTCAGAAATAAATAAAGGAACAAGCGTTGAACTTGCTTGCAACATTTAAGAAAAATCATGAAGTCTTTTTATTTAATTGCTTTCTTTTTTATTTCTACTGATGTTTTTACACAACACCCTGCAATTGATTCCCTTCAAAAAGTTCTGAAGACACAAAAGGAGGATACAAACAAAGTAAAAACACTAACTGCCATATGTGATGAAAAAAGTGATATTGGTGAATATGAGAAGGCAAGGAAATATGCTGATGAGGCCTTAGCTCTTTCTGAAAAGATTGGTTTCAAGCGCGGAGCCGCTGTTGCTTACAATAGAATAGGGAGAATTTATCTTCTTATATCTGATTTCCCCAAGGCACTGGAATATTATCAAAAAGGATTAACCATATGTGAGCAAGTTGGAATTAAAAGCGGTATGGCGCTTAATCTTCAAGGAATAGGACTTGTTTATTCTTTTGTATCCGACTTCCCAAAGGCTTTGGAGTATGATCAACAAGCATTAATAATAAATGAGCAGTTAGGTTATAAAGAAGGGGTTGCAACTAATCTTAGCAATATCGGGGACGTAAATTTATCCTTATCGAATTATTCAAAAGCATTAGAATTTAATCAAAAAGCATTAAATATCTACGAGCAATTGGGTAAGAAAATCAATATATCAATAGCTCTCGGAAAAATCGGTGAGGTTTATGAGGCTTTATCCGATTATCCAAAAGCCTTGGAATATTTTCAAAAAGCATTACTAATAGCTGAAGAAAGCGGGAATAAAAATGTCATTACAGGTTTATATAACAGCATTGGACATGTTTATCAAAAGCAAGATAATAATAATGAGGCGTTAAAATTCGTAAAAAAATCGCTTGCGTTAGCTTTGGATATAAGTAATCTGTCATTGATTAGAAAAGCTTATGAAGATCTTGCAATTATTCATTCGGCAATGAATAATTTCAGAGAGGCTTATGAGAACCATAAACGTTTTAAGCAGATCAATGATTCCATCTATGGAATTGAGAAGGATAAGAAAATAACGGCTTTACAAATGAGATATGAATTTGATAAATTGCAGAATTCTGCCAGGGCAGAGCAGGCGAAGAAAGATGCTGTTGCAACGGAAGAACTGCAGAAACAAAAAGTAGTTCGTAATTTTTCTGTTGCAGGCGCAGTTGCTCTTTTGTCTTTGGGAGGATTTGCATTTTACAATTTCCGCAGGCGGAAAAAGTTGGAAAAGGAACGGGCTTTAGCAGATGAACGATTGCGCATTAGCCGCGATTTGCATGATGACATGGGAGCATCACTCAGCAGCATTTCTGTTTTCAGCTCGGCAGTTAAACAGAAATTGAATAATAACGAAACACATGAGGCACAGCAGTTGCTCGAACGTATGAGTACCGATGCGCAGGAAATGGTTTCAGGTATGAGCGAGATGGTTTGGACCATCAGTCCGCATAACGATACCATCGAAAAACTTACTGACCGCCTGCAGTTGTATGCCACCGGAATGATGTCGGCAAAAAATATTTCATTCAGTCTTGAATGCGATGAAGAATTGAAAAACAGAAAATTGCCGGTGGAAATGCGAAAAAACATTTTCCTCATATTAAAGGAAGCCATTAACAATGCCGCCAAGTATTCCGGCGCTACTGAAGTGAACCTTGCGATTTCTAAAAAAGAAAATCGTTTTGTTGTGGTGCTAGTTGATAACGGAAATGGATTTGATTTGGCGCATGAACAGAATCAAAACGGAAAAACTGGAAATGGCTTAAGGAACATGCATCAGCGGGCTTATGAAATTCAATCGAGGATTAAAATTATGTCTGAATTAAATAAAGGAACTTCGGTAACCTTCTTGTGCTCTCTCCCCAAAATTGGGGAGCTGTGAATCCGGTTAAACATACCATCTTTGCAACACCAATGTCAGTAAGGGTTGCCATTTTTGAAGATAACAGGAAGTACCGCGATTCGTTATCGGTTTTGATTGACGGAAGCCCTGGCTTTTCATTGGCCGGCGCATTTGAAGACGGTACCAATGCGGTGGCAAGGATTACACAAAGCCAGCCGGATGTAGTATTAATGGATATTGAAATGCCGGGTGCCAATGGTATTGAGGCTTTGGTGGCAATAAAAAAAGCTTTTCCGAAACTGAATGTGCTGATGCAAACTGTTTTTGAAGATGACAATATAATTTTTGAATCTATTTGCAGCGGAGCATCGGGATATATTTTAAAAAATACACCTCCTGCACGCATACTCGATGCAGTGATGGAAACGTACCAGGGAGGAGCGCCAATGAGTCCTGTTATTGCAAAGAAGGTTTTGCAGCTTTTACAAGTGCAAAACCAACAACCTGCCGCACCCGACACCCAAACCTTTTCGCTTACGCCGCGGGAAAAAGAGATCTTAACGCACATGGTAAACGGCATGAGCTATAAAATGATTGCCGCCCGCTGCGGAATTACTTTTGAAACTGTGCGCACTCACATTAATAATATTTACGAAAAGCTTCACGTTGCTACTATGACGGAAGCGGTCGCAAAAGCGATCAGGCAAAAAATTGTGTGATCTTTTTTTTATTCCCTCCAGGTAAGATCCCCACTCCGCTCACTCTTCTGTTTTATTAAATTTCATTTTGAGAAAGATGCGCAGGTTCATTCCCCATAATTAGGGATTGATGAGCCTGATGAGTCCCCCCACCTTTGGCGCCATAAAATTTATTACCAGTCACTAATTTAAAAACCAAATCAAATGAAAACAAAATTCTACTTAATTCTTATCGGGATATTGTTCCCTGTAATCATGAATGCACAATGGACTTCACAGTCAACAGCATTTGCAACTCCCGGTCGTGGGTTGTGGGACATTGCTACTCCGGATGCCAATACCGTATGGGGTCTTGCTTATACTTACAATTTAGGTTTGATATTACCTGTTATGGAAATGACAAGAACTACCAATGGCGGAAATTTATTTACAGCTTTTAGCTTCCCATTCAATTGCTATTGGAGCAACATTACTGCCGTCGATTCAATGAATGCGTGGGTATCAGGTGTTGATCCTGTTAGTTATGTTGATGGCGCTATATATAAAACAACTGACGGGGGAATAACCTGGAATGAACAATGTGCAAATACTATTTTCAACAATACCTCGTATATTGACTTTGTTTACTTTTTCAATTCTAATGAAGGGGTCTCTATGGGTGATCCTAATCCTTCGGAATTTGAAATCTATACCACCAACGACGGAGGAACTACATGGAATCCTGTTGCAGGGTCATTAATCCCGAATGCTCTTACCGGAGAAATAGGTATAATTAAAAATTACTGTGTGCTTGGTGATCATATTTGGTTTGGAACAAATAAAGCGCGCATCTTTCATTCGTCGGATAAGGGTTTAACCTGGACGGTATTAAATACTGGCATAAACATGCCGGGCATGTATGATTACATTGATTTCTGTTTCTGGAGCCCCGATAAGGGAATTGCAAGAAAATATGATCTGGTCGCCGGGCAAAATATTGAAGTGAAAACTACAATTGATGGTGGAACAGTATGGAATCCCGTTACTGTAAACGGTAATCTTCTTGGATCAGCTTATTCGGGGATTACTTATGTGCCCGGAACTGTCTCTACGTTGATAAGCACAGGCATTTATACACCGATCCCAGGGTCTTCTTACAGTAACGATGGAGGATTAACATGGATAACCATTGACAATGTCGAACATTACGGATCAAAATTCATTGATAATACCACAGGATGGAGTGCGGGCGTAAGCATTAACAGCACCAATGGCGGAATATTTAAGTACACCGGTGATCCACTTGGTTTTAAGAATATTGAAACAGGAAAAGAAGTTTTCCTTAACGTATATCCCAGCCCGTCAAAGGGAAATGTGTCAATACAAATGGCCAATGCCGGCAATCAAAATGTTTTATTAACAGTTAATGATTTTACTGGCAGGAGTGTATTTGAATCAATATTCGAAAAACCCGGTGAATTCTTTTTGCAAAATCTAGATCTTACTTCATTGCACGCAGGCGTTTACTTTTTGAAACTGAGCTTTGGCGAACATGCGGTTACCCGTAAAATTATTATTGATTAAAATCTTTCATTCCCTGTTATGCTTCTTCTTTGCACCTGTAAACTTCAAAACTTATAAGCAATGAAAAAGGTTTTATCACATCAGTTGAAATCTTACTATAAATCAGCAGCAGTAATATTATTGTTTTCCTGCAATTCATATATTGCTTATGGCCAGTTTACGAATACACCCGAAGGCCGGCTGGCATTATTATGCAAAACATGGGGCATGGTGAGATACTATCACACCGAAGTTAAGATAAGAAATGTCAATTGGGACAGTGTGCTGGTGGCTCATGTTTACAATATCAGGAATGCAGCAACTCTTATTGACTTTAACAGTGAGATGAACAGCTTAGTTGCTGCAGCAGGTGTTATGCAGCCGACTGGCTCACCATCTATTCCTAACATGCCGATTAATATTGATTTCAGCTGGATCCCTGACCCGATGTTGGATTCATCCCTGCAAAGCAAATTACAGTTTATAAAAAACAATTTTGTTGCTGACTATAATTATTACGTTTTTTATGATGATAGCAGTACTCCCAATGACACATTTCCGGTACTTGAAAATCGCTTTCTGTATATGTTCAAGTATTGGAATATTATTAATTATTATTTTCCATACCGTCATGATATGGATGTATTATGGGATCAATCGTTAATTGATCTGATACCTTCTTTTGATACTGCTACTTCAGCATTGAGCTATCATCTCGCATTTGCAAAGCTGAACGCACGTTTGAACGACTCACATGCAGGTAAAATATCGAGCGATATACTTAATACTTATTTTAATTATTATGCTCCCATGGCCCCTGTCAACATCAGGCGCCTGAATAATCAGAATGTGGTTTTCAGGATGTTCGATACAATTCCCGGCTTGCACGAAGGTGATATCATTCATAAAATAAACGGAATGGATCTGGATTCGTTGCTTGCAGAATTCAGAAAATATTATTCCGTTTCCAATGACGCTTTTGCTGACTTGATGGGTTTAAGACGTCTGCTTCAAACCTATGGCAACCCATCCGTACAATTTGAGGCAGAAGATTCTACCGGTGCCACAAGCACAGTAACCGTCAATGCAACTATGAATTACAGTTCGATGTCTGATTCCATTTATTCATGCTCATGGTGCGGCACGTCATACCAGCTTACCACATGCGGCTATGGTTATGTGAATATGGGAAAACTGCAGCCAGCGGAGGTAACCGGAATGTACAACGCACTTAAAAATGCGCCTGCTATAATTTTTGACTTGAGAAACTATCCAAATATGACTGCCTGGAGTATTGCCAATTTGATGTTTAGCGCAAACACTGACTATGCAAGATTCCATTCTCCAAGACCCAATTTTCCCGGGGATTACACGCAGGATTCCAGTTTTATCGGATACTTTGGAAACCTGACTCCTTACCTGGGAAAAATCTTTATTCTTATTAATGAAGTTACCATAAGCCAGGCAGAATACTCAGCAATGATGTTAGGCCAATCGCCATGTGCTTCATCTACTAAAATAATTGGAAGCACCACCTCGGCTGCTGATGGCGATGTTTGCAGTTTTCATTTGCCCGGGGATCTCGGATTTGCTTTTTCAGGATTAGGGGTTTATTATCCTGACAGCACTGTTACCCAACGGGTGGGTATTGTTCCCGATACAGTTGTAATTCCAACTCCTGCAGGAATCCGTCATGGTATTGATGAAGTATTGATGGCTGCATTTGATTGCCTCACAGGCATGAATGATTACCAGGACAATGAATTGTCATTTAATGTATATCCGAATCCGGGCGATGGAATATTTAACCTCCAATTGAATTATAGAAATAGTGAACACGTCCGCATTGTTGTTTATGATATTACTGCCAGAATAATTTATGAAAGAACTTATAATAAACCGGGAGAACAATTCAATGAAATTATTGATATAAGGAATTTTAATAATGGAGTCTATTTAATGAAAGTAACTGCAGACGATCATTCACTCGGTACGAAAATCATTTTAAAACAAAAGTGATGTGCTGAATTATTTGATCTCCTTTCATCTATGTCCACATGTGAAAACTCACATATCAAACAAAACCTTTCCATTGTCAAGGTCGTAATAAGCGCCGATAATTTCTATTTCATTCTTCTCGACCAGAGATTTTAGAATAGGAGTGGAGGACTTCAATAAATTAACCCCATGTGAAATGTTGGCTTTCACTAAAATATCAATATCCGATTTCAGACTGTCGGGAACATTTTTCTCTTCTTCTTCGGCAGCGATATAAGCTACTAGGTTTTGAATATGGTCGGCGCCATGCGCTTCGTTATCGGAGTCATGCTTTTCGCTTCCACTTGAAGCATAGGCCTGGATGGCGCCGCAATTTTCATGACCCAGCACAACGATCAGTTTGCAATGGAGATGTTCAATGGCATACTCAATACTTCCAAGTTCATAGTCGCCGATTACATTCCCCGCCGTGCGTATTGAAAAAACATCTCCCAGCCCCTGGTCAAATATTAATTCCGGGGGTACACGTGAATCAGAGCAACTGACGACAACGACAAAAGGGTTTTGTCCTTTTTTCAACTCCCTGATTCTGTCAAGTGTTTCATCAGGATGCACAGGATGACCGCTTACAAATCTTTCATTTCCTGATTTCAGGTTATCAATAGGTTTTTCTGTATTGACCTGTTTTTCTTCCTGCTTTTGCGTACAGGAAAAAAATAAGATCAGTAATAAAATTAATACCGCATATTTCAAATTATCGTAAAACATTTTTTACCTCCTGTCTTAATGCAATAAAAGTACACATTCACTGCCCGAGGTTCACATTACCTCTTTTAAATATAGGTCATTTACGTGAGATTAGTTCAACCTTTTGTTTCCGTTTTCAGTTCAGCCCTTCGCTAAAGCTTGGTTCAATAAAGTACATATTAATTTTTTTTAATCTAGATGTATCAGAACTGTTGACTGTTACTCCAGAGTTGTACTATTCAATTACAGGCCAACTTTATTTTACAACGAGAAATCTTTTCGTCTCTATAGATTCAGCTGTTTTAATTTTCACAATATAAATACCTTCCGCGAATTGTCCGGTGTTTACGTCAATCTTTTGTATTCCTATTGCAATAGTTGTGTAAACTATTTTTCCTGTAATGTCGGTAATGGTTACTTCAACATTTTTACCGGAGTTTGCTAAAGCAATGGTAAGATGATTGGTGGCAGGATTTGGAAAGAGTAAGATTCCATTGCCAAAATTTTCTATCTCATGAACTCCAGTAGAAATTATTGTATCAAGCCTGGCTATAAATAGATCGCCTGTCGAACCGGTATTGTCTGCATTCGTTAAAGTCGTAGAGCCAAAAGTGACAGTGGGACTACTAAAATATCCCGTCACATTCAATTTGCTGGAAGCATCAATGACAATGGAATTACCTCCATCGTTGCCTGTTCCACCTGTTACTTCTGCCCATACAAAATTGCCTGAACTGTCAAATTTGGAGAAGTAACAATCATAGCCACCAATAGAGGTTAAATTGAATATTCCTGCACCCGGGTCAAAGTCGGCTGTCCCACCGAAACTACCTGTAGAATAAACATCTCCACTTCCTGCGGGGTCAATGGCAATTGAAGAACCAACATCGTAATATACTCCTATTCCGACCAAAGCTTTCGCCCATATAAAATTGCCCGAACTGGTTAATTTGGAAATAAAAATGTCACAACCGCCACCGGAAGTTAAGTTTAATACTCCTGCACCCGGGTCAAGGTCAACTATATCAGAAAACAAACCTGTGGTATAAACATCTCCGCTTCCTGCAGGATCAATTGCAATGGACCGACCAGCATCGGAATCTATTCCTCCAATTCGTTTAGCCCATACAAAATTGCCAGTGCTGTCTAATTTGGAAATGAAAATGTCATCATCTCCGGCCCACGTTAAATTGAATACTCCTGCGCCGGGATCAAAGTCGGCTGTTCCATTGAAATTACCTGTGGTGTAAACATCGCCGCTCCCTGTGGTCTCAATTGCAATGGAGGAACCTTCCTCGTCACCTGTTGGACTACCCATTCGTTTTGCCCATACAAAATTGCCTGACACATCTAATTTGGAAACAAAAATGTCATAGGTGTTGGGATCCCCGTTCAAATTGTAAATACCCGCGCCCGGGTCAAAGTCAACTGTTC
>Ga0190274_10001272_pt1 | contig 14799 bp, 17 predicted proteins | sample Popmic531T_FD_133002 | JGI IMG/M metagenome (GOLD analysis project Ga0190274, IMG submission 133002) | Populus adjacent soil microbial communities from riparian zone of Yellowstone River, Montana, USA - 531 T | ecosystem: Environmental > Terrestrial > Soil > Riparian zone | place: USA: Montana...
AAGGCGGTCGCCGAGGCGGCGGGGAGGAACACGTTTGCCATGAGAGGTCCTTCAGTAGGTGATGTACATCAGGCCGTTGGCGATGTTCCAGGTGATGGCCAGCGTCCCGGCGGTCGTGCTGTACGTCTGACCGAAGTTGATCGCGCAGATCAGCGGCTTCACGACTGGCGTGGCGATCGTGTCGTCGTACGGAACGACGCCTCGGATGTTCGTCAGAGTCGTGCTGGCCGCCGAGACGTTCGCCCCCGAGAGTTTCACCAGGTTGAGCGTCGTGTCCTGCGTGAACGTCGGCGAGTTGAGCGTCCCGGACGCGGTCCAGCCGGTGCCGAGGACCTCGTTCGCGGACACGTCTCCGTACACCTGGTCGGTGTCGAAGACGGGCGTCTCGGCGTCGGTGACCAGCGCGAGCTTGATCGTGTCTCCGGCGTTCAAGAGGAAGTTCGGAGACCCGGTCCCGAGCGTCAGCAGGAACTTCCCGTAGACGCCTGTTGCCATCGTCATGATCGTGCCTTTCCGAGTACTGCCGCCGCCTCGGGGCGGATGGCGGCGTGGAGATGGTCTCCGTGCTCGATCTGGTTTCCGCCCTCGGGCATCTCCACGATCAGGATCGGCTCTCCGCGAGGACTGTAGATCACGCGACGGCCCTCGGTGTGGACTCTCATCGTCCGGTCGGCCGTGCTGATGATCGTCTCCTTGAGCGGCGCGCGCAGCTCGTCGTCTCGCAGGTCCGCCATCCGGCCCGTGAACACGCGACCTCGCGTCGCCCGCTCGACCTCCAGCGCTGCCTGAACCCACTGAGCCGTGGTCCGCGGAGGAGGTCCTCTCATGCCGGCACGACCTCCAGCGCGAGCAGCTCCGACCGCAGCCTGTCACTCTTCACAGGGTCGTACATCGACGCAGAGGGGTGCTCTCGTCGCGCCGTGCTCAACCAGGAGTCCAGGCGCCCTACGCCTGTCAGGCCCGACTCCAGGAACTGCATAGGGTCGAGCATTGTCCACGACACGCCTTGTCGGGTGATGCTGGTGATCCGCTCGGGGAGCGAGCACGACTGGCCGGTCGCGGCCTTGAGATGTTCGCCCGCCAGCCAGGTGACGTTGACGAGAGCTCCGGGCGGCAGGTTGTCCTTCGTCTTGAAGTGGATCCTCACCACGTCGTCTCGGCAGGAGCACAGCTGCATCGACGAGTAGAACCCGCTCGAGGCCCCGAACGTCACCGCGTTGTCTCCGGCCCAGCACCAGTCGGTGAGCTCGGACGTGGCGGTCTGGCCGCACGGGTCGTACATCTCGACCTTGACCACGTCCTCGATCGGCCCCTGACGCAGCACGACGGTCCGACCGTGCAGCCGGTAGTCCTCCATCCACTGCTCTGCCGGGTGGACCTTCGCGTTGAGCAGCGATCTCAGGACCCACGTCGCCTGCTCGCCCGCGCGCTCGAGAGCCGCGGGCCAGAGCTCCTCTTCCTCGTCGAGCTCCTCGGGCGGTTCGGCCTCGAGCTTGGCGTAGATGTCGGCGGCGGCCAAGGGGTCGGTCAGGATCGCGAGAGTCCGCGTGTCGACCCAGCTCGTGATAGATGCCACGGGCGATCATACGCCGTCACAGAGCCCGCTTGAGGGCCCTCACGAGGTACGGGTTCGCTGCGGTACCAGGATGCTTGACTCTCTTGGCAAACACGATCGTTCCAAGGCGGTTGCGAAACTTCAGCATCCCGAGCGGATTGCGCGGAATGATGATGTGTGGAGCCGTTCCCTCGTGGACCATCAGTGCGTACTTCGGTAGGACAGTGACGTGGCCTTCCAAGTCGCGCGCGGTAGTCGCTCGATCTTGTCTCGCGATGACAGAGCGCTCGAGGATCCCTGTCGCGTAGTTTACGCCGGTCCTGTTGCGCGGTGGCTTCCCAGGACCTGGCGCTTCCAGCTGAGCTACCAGCCTGGTCTCCTGCAACTTCTTATTCATGAACGTGCCGACAGGTGCTCCGGTCCAACTCTGGAACGCGGAGGCCCACGCCGCTGGGTTGACCACGAACACGATCTCGTCTGCCACGCCCACCACCGTACCGATGTAATGTTGTCACCTCAGACCGAGAAGGAGACGACATGACACTGCTCAGCCAGACCGCGATCGATGCGGCTCGTGAGCTGCAAGACGTCCGGCGAACGAGCGGCCAGCTCAGACGTCGTGAGGACGAGTTGAAGGCAATCATCTACGACGAGCTAGACGGCGACACGAAGGGACTGCTCGCGTCGGGCATGCCCATCGTCGAGATCACCGAGCAGGTGCGACGGTCGGTGAACGCTCCGCGGCTAGAGGCGATGTGGCCGGACATCTTCGAGAAGGTGATGGAGGAGAAGACCACGCGTGTCCTCAAGATCACACTCTAAGCTGATCACCGAGTTCCTCTGATGGAGATCGAACAGCTGCTCGCCCTGTCCGTCAGGGTCGCGAGAGCGCACGAGGCGTTGACCGATCTCAGGACCGAGCTAGAGGGTCTCCGCGCCTCGCACAGCCAGATGCGGATGATCGACAACGCTCTTCAGGCGCTGGACACCCTCTCGAGCGTTCTCCGCGTGCAGCCCTCACCCGGCGCAGACGAACAGTGACTTCTGCCCGCCCGGCGTGTTGATAACGATGGCCTGGCCGGAGTACCCCGACGGACAGTTCAAGCCCTGGGCGGCAGGTCCCGGAGGTCCGGCAGGCCCTGTGGGGCCGGCCACTCCCGGCTGTCCGGCAGGTCCGGCCGGGCCTGTCGCCCCCACACTTCCTGGCTCACCCACGGGTCCCTGATCGCCCGCGGGCCCGACTGGTCCGGCCGGACCACCTGCAGGTCCGGCCGGGCCGGTTGCTCCTGTCGCTCCACGGGGTCCTTGAGCGCCTTGCCCACCGTCACTGCCACGAGGGCCGACAGGCCCAGGAATCCCAGGAGGCCCAGCAGGCCCCATTTCGCCTGTTGATCCATCTGCTCCTTCCTCTCCTCGCGGGCCGGTCTGCCCGGCGGGGCCTGCTGGTCCTGGAGGACCGGGGGGTCCCTGTCCTACAACAGTAGTCTCTGTCGAGACGGGTGTGGTCGGAACCGCGGCGTCGTCTGACACGGCCTCGGCAGTTCCGACCATCGTCCCTGAGACGACGGCGCAGAGCGAGAGGAAGGTGAGCGGAGTCAATCCGTGCGCTCCGTTACGTCGCGCGGCTCTGGCTCATCAGGTCGTCGACTGAGGTCGCTGTTCGCGGCTCCCTTGACGGTGAGCATGCCGAGCAGAGCGCCGAGGATGAGGGTGATGGCCGAGAAGAGTGCGTCAGTCGCTCGGTCGATGTTTGCGTCCGGGTTCTTGATCTTGACGACCGCGATGGTGAGTCCGATGGCCAGGATGACGAAGCCCACGATGCCCGTGAAGAACAGCACCATGAGCTCGATGACCGAGCGGCCCTTGAACATCTCACGAGCACGATCCTACGTTCGACCGCGAGCCGCTTCCCAGGCGGCATGCAGGTTCGGGTTGGGAGCCTGTCCGCCGTCGTAGAACGGTGAGTCGCCGATCGTCTGAACCGTCTCGAGAAGCGCGACGAGCTCGGTCTCCTTGATGGGCGTGATCTGAACCTTCGCCCGCTCCTGAAGCTGATCGGCGGGCGAGACGACGTGGGTAAGCGTGTCACCGCAGTACGTCATGCGGGTCCACCACGTGTCCACGCCCGGTGTGCCGAGATCGAGTCCGATCATGTCGTTGTCCTTCTGTGGGTTAATGGTGGGTCTGTCTGGTTCTGGTTGGTCAGGTACCGGCGGCAGGTGCTCGACGCGGATCTCCTTGATCTCGTCGAACAGCACGTCCCACGGGAACCCGGGACCGACGTCGGTGTGGTTCGACTTCTTGAACGCGCGGCTGATGTCGTAGTGGTCGCAGATCCCCGACTCGCCGGCATGCACCTGTTGCCAGGTGATCCGCCTGACGGGAATGCCGAGCTCGTCGGACACGTCCAAGATCCACCGTGCGGCCTGGCCGATCATGGCGAACGAGGTGTCGTCGAGCCACTGCTCTCGGGTCTGGCCGGCGCGTCCGGGGAAGCAGCCGTGGACTCCGACCGCGTTGCCGCCACCGGCCGCGTACGGCACGACGTTGTACGGCACGGCCGGGAGTACGCGGTCTGTGTCGAACACGCAGTTGTACGAGGCGAGGTTCGTCCCGCTCCTCGGCGTCTCCATGAACCGGCTGAGGGCCTCTGCCGACGCTGTCGTCTCGCCACCCTCCGACGTGTGGAGGACGATGTAGATGTTCTTGGTCGTCTTCGTCGGGCCGTGGCGTGTCGAGTGGACGTTCGTCCGCGGTCCGTAGATGGCGTACTTCATGAGGTCGGTCTCTCCCTGGCTTCTGCCTGACCGGCCTCGATCAGGACCACGTCGTCCTTGGTCAGCGCGACCTCGGACGACGGGGTGACCTTGGAGCGGACGAAGTAGCCGACGACCGCGATCCACCCGCCGATGACGAGGTTGAGACCGGCGATGATCTCGCTGCTCCAGTCTAGCGATATTCCGAGAAAGTTCACAGTCGCCACGAGAGCCGTGGTGATCGCGGCGACGAGAGCGACGGGCTCCTTGGAGGCGTCCATCAGATCAGATGGCTACCCAGGCGGTCCCGTTCCACGACGCCTTCGAGCCGTCACCCAGGAGGATGAAGTTGCCGCCGGCGTACGCAGCGTCGTTCGCGGCCGCGCCGTTGTTCGGCTTGCCGGTGCCGGCGTCACCGTACACGGCGTGCGCCTTGAGAGCCGTGAGGCTGTACGGAGTCGGGTTGGCACCGAACAGCTCGTCGTTCTGGTTGAGCGGGTTGGTGCTCGCGGAGTCGGTCAGCCATGTGTCGCCGACCTTGAAGCTTTCCTTCGATACGAAGGGCATGTCGTTCCTCTCGATGGTGAGTGAGCTCGGGGCCGGATTGGAACGACCCCGAGCTCAGATCATCAGGGCTTCGCGCCCGACGTCCAGGCGGTGCCGTTCCAGTGCGCGGTACCTGTTCCTAGGGTGACGTACTGGCCCGTGGTCCACGTGGTCGCGGGGCTGGCCACGATCGCGGGGTTCGCGCCGGTCAGAGCCGCGAGGTTCGCGGGGATCGTCGCGCCTGCAGGCGTGAAGGCACCCGGGATACCGGCGGTCGCGCCTGTCGGCGTGATGACGCCCGCGCCGCAGACGGCTCCCTTGACGATGCTGTTCGTCGCCGTGGGGCTGAACGTACCGCTCCAGCCGAGGGTCGGCTTGTCCGACGCTCGGACGTAGCTGAACGGGTTGGCGAGTGCCGCCGCGTAGTTCGTCGACGAGAAGTCGTCGGCCGCCAGTCCGAGGCCGACCGCGCAGAGCGCGTCGTTGCCCAGACCGTTGCCGCTGAACTCGTTGGCGAGAGCTCCGTTGCTGAACTCGCGTGACCCGTCGAACCGCACCCGGACGTACGGGAACACCCAGTGCCAATAGGGCTGGGTGGCCGCCGGCTTGCCGTTGACGATCGCCTTCGACCAGACCTCCACACAGACGGGGTTGCCGACCGAGGCTCCGACCGCGGGGCTGGTATAACCAACCACGGTCGTGGGAGACGCGGTGTACAGCACGCGACCGCCGGACAGAATGTTCGCTGCCTCGGGGTCGGGTGAGCACAGCGACACGTTGAAGGTGATTCCCTTCATCGAGTCGTCGGCCTTGTACTGGATGCAGATCTTGCCGTTGGCGGCCTTCTCCGTGATCTCGTCGCCGTCCTCGAACTCAGGTGAGAACGACGCCGAGATGAATCCCTCGGCTGTGAGAACTGGGCGGGCGGAGTCGGCCGTGCCGTCCAAGTTGAGCGGCGTGATTCGGATCACTTCTCCTTGGACACTCGCTGCGCCGTCTCTTGCTGCCATGTTCGCCTCCTTTCAAGAGGTGAGAATCGGAGCGGCCGCCCTCGAAGAAGCGGCCGCTCCGCTCGGTCACTCGCCGACGACGCCGCCAGCACCGATGGACGCGACTGCCGGGGCGAAGCCGCCTCGGACTGCCACGACGGTTGTTCCGCGGACTGCCCACGCGTTGGCCGCGGTCTGCGGCCCCATGTAGGCGACGGTCTCGAACGTCTCCGCGAACTCGCAGTACTTGTTCTTCTGGACGTCTTCCTTGGTCCGGACGACGCCGAGGTCGAGCGAGCCGCCGTCGAGACGGACGAAGGCGCCCGGCAGGACCATCATCCATTCCGCTGCTTGGGCCCAGCCGAGATAGCTGTCGAACGTGCTCGCGGCCGTGGTGACCGCGGTGCCGACACCGACCGGAACGTCGTCGAGTGTCCACACCGGCGACACGTTGATGTCGTTGAGGTAGCCCGCGATCGTCGAGTTGCCGACGGACAGCGTGTCGTCACCCGGCATCTGGACCGTGAGGTCCGCCGCGATCGCGTCGCGCAGCCAGCCTGGTGCGTACATGCGCACGTCCTGGTCCGGGGAGAGGCGGTTGCGCCAGCGGAGCTGGCTGGCGACGAGGCGTGCCGTCACCAGGAAGTCGCGAGCCGCGCCGAGCGCCGTGTCCGGCGTGCCGACACCGGCTGCCGCGACGACACCCGTGGCCGACCACATCTTGGCCATGACGTACTGCTCCTTGAAGCGCGCCTGACCGACGAGCACCAGGTCGGTGTTCGCCTTGATGATCTCCGGGTGTGCCCGCGCCGCGAGGTTGTCGAAGCAGAGGCAGAGCGGGATGGCCTCGAGCTCCGCGCTGCGGTCGGTGCCGCACGGGATGTCGATGCACGGCTTGTCGGTGCCGGCCGTGGCGTTGCCGGTCAGGCCGGTCTTGTACGCCATGCTGCCCGCACCGTCACTGGTCCAGCGACCGAGGTTGGCAAGGATCGAGCTGATGCCGCCGATCGACGGAGGCTCGGTCCAGATGATGCCGCCGCGGTCCACGCCGAACGACGGAAGGCTGTCGGCCACGGGTGTGTCGGTCGTGCCGATGCCCGGGATCTCGTACAGCGGCGTCTTCGGAGCGCACCAGCCGGAGGCGGCGAGCAGGGCGTCTCCGCCCTCGGCCGCGGCCAGGAAGGCGCGGATCTTGGCGGAGTTACCGCCGGGGTCGCCGGGACGGAGGGTCTTGTCCTCGTCCAGCAGGCTCTCGTCTCGCATGATCGAGGCCACGACGATCTGCTCTCCGTCACCGGAGACGCCTCGCATCGTGTTCACCTTGCGGGTGACCGCGTCGACGAGCTCGTCCATGTTGGCGAGCTCCGAGCCCGCCGTGATCCCTGGGATGTCACCTCCCGCGCGGATCGTGTAGTTGGGTGCGGCGGAGGCAGCGACAGGCTGGTTCTCCGCGGGGACGTCTTCGCTGGTGACCTCCACGGTCTCCTCCTGTTCTGCTGGCTCTTCTGGCGTCTCGGCCGGCGGATCCGTCGGCGGCTCGGCCGGTGGTTCTGCTGGCACTTCGGTCTCGGCAGGCTCATCCGACTCTGCAGACGCGGCGACCGGCTCTTCCTCCACGGGGACGGCGGCTTCAGCTTCCGGGGCGCCTGCTTCGCGCTCCGAGAGCTGTGACCGAACGGCATCGAGCGCGTCAGCAACTTGCTGCATCGTGTCGATATCGCCGCTCGAGTCCGCGGCGTCGAACGCCGCGACCATCTCCCCCTCGAGGGCAGTGAGCTCTTCGTCACTCAGTTCTGCGAGTCGTGCGAGCCGGTCTGCGAAGGCTTCCATGAGCACTTCCCTTCTGGCTTGTTATCGACTTTGTTCGTCTTACGTCTGAGTGGAGGTACCCGGAGGTCGCTCGTTGGGTGGTGATGCTACCACACCGTCGATGCGGTGCGGTGGAACGGTCAGGCGGTCGCGGCCTTGATCGCGTCGAGCTTCTCCTTCGAGATGCCGAGCGAGCGGCCGCGAGTCTTCAGGTGGCGGACTGCTCGAGCTCGGTTCTTCGCCCGGCCGAGAGCCTGCTTCGCGCGCTCCCAGTCGGCCTTGTTCGTGATCGGGAAGGATCCGTCCGGGAGAGCCTGGCGCTTCGAGGCCGCGTCTTTCCGGCCCTTGGCGTCCCACTTCTTCGCGGACGCCTGGACGCCAGGCTGTTGGACTCGATCGCGAAGCGAAGCGACAATGCACTCCTGGAGCGGCATCGCGATGTCGTACCCGTCGGCCCACGTCGTGTTCCCGGCGTGGACACGCGCGCGAAGGTCGTCGGCAGAGGCAACGACGGCGACGGACGTCGGCGGTCGGTCTCCCTTGGCCGGCCCTCGTCGCATCGGCTTCTTGGCTTCCTCGATGGCGGCGGTCAGGCCCTGACGGTTGTCACGGACGCGGTCGAGCAGCGCGTCCTCGAGCTGACGCATGCGCGCGTCGATAGTGGCCGTGGTCGCGTTGAGGACCTCGCGAAGGCTGTCATCTGCACGTCCCTGCAGGGAGAGCTCTACGAGCTCCTCTGTGCCCGCCGCGACGAGTGCGACGACCTGACCCGACGCGACTCGAGCTCGCGGGATCGGGAAGCCGGGGACGTTCACGGAGCAGACCGCGACCAGCTCGAGGTTCCCGTTGATCGGACGCCAGTCGCCTGAGACCGAGCTCGCACGGACCGCTCGCAGCTGCAGGTCGTCAACGTCAGGACGCAGAGCGCCTGCGACCCAGATGCCATGGCGATCTTCACCGACGGCCACGTCCATGACGGCAGACCGGGTGTTGTCGTAGTGAGCCACGGTCTCGGCGACCGACGCCTCGATCGAGGCATGCCCGCCCGCCAGGGTGATCTGACCGACGTTCACGTGCGACCCGTCATCACACTCCAGCGCGCCTGTGGCAAAGAACGCGTAGTTGCTCTTCGATCGAGGAGCCTTGACCGAGCCGGCCATACCGATGTGGGACTGCTTCCAGGTGGCGATGTGGCCGTGCACGCGACCCGTGTTGTCGATCGTGAGAGCGGACACTCCCGGGAGCTTCGGATCGTCGAACCACTGGCGCGGCGGCTTGGCCGGAAACGACGCGGCGATCAGCGCGGACAGGTCCTCGCGGACCATCCCCACCCAACCCGTGGTATACACGCCATCATCAAGTACGTCCTGCATTGCCACGACAGTATCCTCCGTCTTCATCTGGGTGTGAACTTCACTTCTTCTTGGCCTTGGCCGCGGCCTTCTTCGCGGCGGCCTCGGCCTCGCGGAGCGCTCGGTCCTCTGCCTGCTCGGCCGCTCGAGCGGCTCGTTCTGTCGCGGCTCTCGCGACTTCCTCTCGACGAGCGACCTCCGCGGCTCTCCGCGCGACCTCCGCCTTAGCACGCTTCTGAGCGGCCTCTGTCGAGCGCTCGCCGGTGTCCGCACGACGCTGGGCGGCGAGGACCTCGGCGAGCCGCTGCTTCTCGCGGCTGGCCACTCCCTGCTCGACCTTGACCTGAGCCTGTTTCACGTTGCGCTGCTGGTCGAGATGCACGGCGACGCGCATCGCCTCCTTGGCGGTCTCCTCGGCGGTCTTGACCTGGCTCTCGAGGCTCGTCATCCGCTCCTGGTCGTTGAGCGCCTGCGCCTCGCGGAGCAGCATCTTCAGCTCGTCGGCGGCACCAACGGCCTGCTGAGCGGCCGCTCGAGCTCCGAGACGCTCGGCCTCGTACGACTCGTAGCCGAGCTTCACCTGGTCGAGGTGAGCTGCCAGCGCGTCCTCTGCCGCCTTGGTCTGATTCTGGAGCGCCTCGTACCGGCCGACTCGAGCCGTGTCTCGCGCCTGCTCGTCGGCTCGCTCGGCCTCCTCCTTGGCGTACTCCTCCTGGCGCTTCGCCTCGCGGTTCTGACGCTCGGCCTCGGCGGCTACACGACGTGCCTCGGCCTCGGCTCGACGCAGCTCCGCCCGCTTCTGCGACTCGCTCGGCGTGTCGGCCTCGTCGGCGGCTCCGGCGCCCCCGCCTCCGCCCTTGCCCTTGCCCTTGCCGCCTCCGCCCTTGCCGCCCTTCTTCTTGTCCTTCGAGTAGGACTTGCCTTTCTCCGGACCGCCGTACCGGCCGCCGCCCTCCGACTCGGAGAACCGACCGCCCGCGTCGCGCTTGTGCTTCTCCTCGGTGAACTTGCGCTTGCCGGTCTTTCGCTCGCCCGTGGCTCGGGTGTTCGCGCGAGCCGCGTTGTTGATCCGTTCGGAGTCAGCTGCCGGCGCCGTGTTGGTGGCGGCGAGCAGGGCTCGAGCCTCACGGATCGAGTCATCCAGCGCGTACACCCGCGACTGATCGGTGCAGCAGGAGGCCGTGATCACTGCCGCGTCGATCCGGCGCCAGAGAGACGCGGTCAGGGCGGGACGGCGGTCGACCTCGAACTGGATACGTCGTGGACGGTTCGTCCTCATAGGTTAGTATCCTTGCCCTTGGACGACATTCGGCATATCGTCGTTGACCGTGGGTTCGGCGACTGTTGGATTGCCATCTCGAATCGAGGTACTCCGTACGCGAAGAGGCCGAGTTGCGCTCCGCCAGTCCGCGCGTTCTTGGAACGGCGCGTCGGTATTCGCGGCCCTGGTCAGCTCTATCAACATGTCTGCGAGAAGCGCGGCGAGCTGAACTTCTGCGCGAACCCTGACCACATCTTCATCGGAACGAAGTCCTCGAACGCCAAGCATATGCATGATCTGCGAGTCGCCGCTGGAGAGCCGTGGACGGGAGCAAGACCGATCGGCACCAAGATGCCTCCCGAGGTCGGCGCCAAGATTGGAGCTGCGCTTCGAGGAGTCCCGAAGAGCGACGCTCACAAGGCCGCGATGCGAGCTAGCCGCCGACATGCGTCGCCACTCCGTGACCGCCCAGTTTCTCACTGAGGTTCGTGCAAGAGCCGCGTGCCATATACGGATTCATGTACTTGGAGAGCTGTCGATAGCAGCGTCTCCACGCTCCTGGGGTTCCCCAACGTATCTTTGCAGCTCCCCTCCCCGTCAACCAGTACTTCTGTAAATTATTTGGCATCCTCGAGGCGACGAGAGCCGACCCGCCGAGCAGCGTCCACTCGAGCCACATCTCCGCGGACCTGTCGTCGAGCGCGGAGCCGCGGAGCGACGACGACTTCTCGAACTCGTTCCCCTTGGTCGCCTCGTCGATCTGAGCGACGATCTCGTCGATCTTCGCCTGGTCGTCTACCTGGACGAGCGCGGGTGGCTTGATCGACCGGAGCTCACGCAGCCAGTCGTCGTCCGACAGCCACTGGCCGTCGTGTCTGCGGAAGATGTGTGGCCCGGGAGCGATCGCGAGCAGGTCGAGGACGGCGGCCTTGTCGATCTCGTCGACGACCGCCACGACCTTGGAGCCGGGCGGAGGCGGAGCGGCTGCCGCCAGGACGACGTTCTTGTCCATGAACGCGATCGGACTGACAGCGCGGAGCGCGAGGCCGACTGCTCCGCCACGCAGGGCATCAGCCGTGAACGCGACCTCCTCTTGCGTCAGCGCGATGACGTCGTCGAACACGATCGAGTGATCGGCGGCCACCCAGCCGTCGGCGGTCCAGACCTTGTCGCCGCGGGTCAGAGCGACGACGATGTCGGTGTCGTCCGTCACGCTCGCGATGATCCCCATCGGCAGACGATTGTCATCTCCCATGACGTCGTCCAGAATCCTCGAGACGAAGTCTCCACGAACTCTCGTCGCCCACAGCCGCTCTGTCGCAGATCCCGCTCCGGACTCGATCAGCCGGTCGATGTCGTCCATCGTGGCGGTTGGACCGAGGAGCGTGGACGACATGCTCGCGGGTACCGGATAGCTTCTCACCATGGCATCTCGACCTCGACCCCGAGCGCTGCGGCTCGCCTCTCGATGTACCACCTGAGCGACTCGTCGTCTCGTGCGGTCTCGAGCGCCGCGAGCAGCTGCTCAGACGTGTCGATGACCGGCAGCTCGGCCTCCATCACGGAGGCCGTGACCGGCTCCTTGTCGCCGTCCGGGTCGAACGTCCGAGGAGCGGAGGCCGCGATGAACAGCTCGCCAGTCCCGACCGCGTCGCGACCCTCGTGCGGGAGTCCCTCGATCGAGACCTGCTGGCCGACGTCGTCGGCCGTGTCGTACACGTCGACCGCCCCGTCATAGACCTCCACCGAGTTGAGACCGTCGATCAGGTCGACGTCGGCCAGACGGATCCACGTCCGTGAGTACCGGGTGTAGAGCCCAATGTCCGTGACGAGCAGGAGAGTCGAGACATACCCGTCGTCCTCGACGAGAGCCTCGATGTGTGTGTCCATGTTCTCTCCTGTGATCGAGCCGATGATGACCGGGACCGGAAGTGGGTACGCCGGCAGGCTCGGAAGCGCAACCGCATCGTCTTCTATCGTTGCACGAACGACGATCTGATAGCCGAGTGGTGACGTCGAGCCCGAGAGCATGTTCGGGACGTGGACGTTGATCGTGTCGATGTCGACGAGCCGGATGTCCTGCTCGCCCTCGAGCTCGACGGTGTTCTCCATCTCGTGCTCGTTGCTGAGGTACGCCGCGAGACAGACCGTGAGGTTCTCAGAGCCGTCCGGACTCGAGATGACCATCGTGGCCGGGCGAGCGATCAGCCGTCTCATGCGATGGCCGTCAGTGGGATCTCGACGCCGGCGTCCGCGCCGAGTCCCTCGATGTCTGCTACGGTCGCGCCGACGCGGAACACGTCCTCGATCGGTCTGGTTCCTACCATGGTCACGCCCTTCTTCTTGGAGTCCGCGATGGCCTGCTGTCTCGCAGACTCACTCGGGAACATGACGAAGCCCATGAGCTCCGGGTCGATCTTCTTCTTGAGCATCACCTCGTTGCTGCCCCCGAAGCCGGAGGTCGTGAGAGCCTGGAGGTTCGAGTGCCCGCGCTTGCCGTAGCGGTCACCCGAGTTCCAGTACCAGTCCGTCGTCTTCGCGATGGCCTTGGCCGAGATCAGCATCTGCCCGGAGTGGCCGATCGAGCCGGACTTCTTCTCGCTGAGGCGGAAGTAGAGGCGGTTGCCCGAGTCGTTCGTCGTGTCCGCCTTGCTGCTCATGCCGCCGACCACGATGCCGAGCGACCAGCGCTCGTCCGTCGACAGCAGGCCCTGAGACGCGGGGCTGGTGAGGATCTCCGGCCGCCAGCCGCCTCCCGTGAAGGAGTGGTAGGCGTGTGTGAAGTTCGCCTTCTTCACGATCGCGTCCGCGACGTCGTCGGACAGGACGACGGTGACGCGCCCGTCGGGCATGACGCGGAGGTGGACGTCGTCGAGCGTGGCTGGCCGTCCGAGCTGAGGACCGACGGCGGCGTCGATCTTCGACAGCACCTTCTGGACTCCCGCCGTGTCGTTCGATCCGGCGACGTTGGCCTGCTCCATGTGTGTGTACGTCGGGTTGAACTGCTTGTAGACCTTGTTCAACGCCATCTTCGTCAGGTCGTCCGCGTCGGGCTGGCCCTGCTTCTCGGGCGGGACACCGGCGGCGGACATCATCGCGCTGATCTTCTCGAGCGCGTTCGGGTCGTTGGCGTTCACCCGGATGAGCACCTCTCCGTTCACGTTCGAGCGGATGCCCTTCAGGTGGTCGACCTCTCTGTTGCGGTTCTCCGCGTCCGGGTGGACGATCTGGGTCGTCATGTACGCGTCACCGGCCGGGTGGTCGTATCTCATGCGGGCGGCGCCGGAGACGGATGAGATCGACAGGATCCCGTCGTCGTCTTTCTTGACGATCTTCCTGCCCTGGTCGTCGAACAGCATCTTCCCGGAGTGGCCGCTCAGACCCTCGTAGGCGACGGCGTTGAGGTTCCTGGCGGACCAGCCCATGGACACGGCGTCCTGGTTGACGGCGCCGTTGAAGTTGCTCGAGTACTGAACCTTGGACGGGTCCCACTCGTACGTCTTCATCGAGGGAGTGGAGCGCTGCTCGAGCTGCATGTACCCGGTCGCGCCGGACGCCATCGCGACCTCGACGCGGTAGAGCGGTAGGCCGGCCTTCGACGCGCCGATGTGTTCCGGCTTGCCGACCACGCGTGAGTTCGGGAACGACTCGTTGCCCGGCTTCAGCGCTCCCGTCGAGTTGCTGATCTTGACATTGATCGCGTCGCCGGCCTTCAGATCCGTCGGCATCTTCATCTCGGTCATCGCCCAGTCGCCGACCGTGGTTCCCTGGTTCGTGATGAGCCGCCTCGCGAGATCGTCGGCCTGGGTCTCGAGCAGACCGAACCTGATCTCGATCATCTCCTCGCCGGTGGTCGCGTCCTTCGCCATGTGCAGGCGGATCGACTGGTCCTCGATGTAGTCCGCGTCTCCCATGGCGTACACGACGGACTGGCCGGCGGCTCCGCTGTTGCGCTGCGACATCAGCCTGTCGATGCCGGTCTCGATCGAGTACGAGCCGGCGACCGTCGCCGGACCCTTGAGAGTCGAGCCGTCCGCGGTCGCCACGAACGGCTTGCCCTGCGAGCTGACCGGGACCTTGTCGCCGACCGTAGTCGGCTTTGGCAGGCGGATGAGCTGGTTGGTCGATCCCGCGAACTTCTCCGGGACGATCTCGCCCGACTCGAGCTGCGCCTCGGCGATCTCCTGCTTGAGCTTCTCGAGCTCTCCTGGCTCCGACTTGTGGATGTAGGCGTTGGAGATGATCGACGTGTTGGCCGTGGCCGACTCCACGGTCATCATCCCGTCTGACGTCTCGTCGACGTAGGCGACTCTCGTCAGGCCCGCGGATATGGCGTAGCCCTCGACGTCGTTCTTGTAGATCGTTCCCGCCGCGTTGTGCGAGGTCATCTCGCGGACCTCGCCGTTGGGCAGCGCGACGATGTAGTGGTCCTTCATCACGCTGCGGTTCTGGATGTACTGCTGCTTCTGCGTCTTGTAGATGACCGAGCCGTTCGGCAGGTTGGCCGCCTTGTCGGTGTTCGAGAAGTAGA
>Ga0190274_10001273_pt1 | contig 14797 bp, 14 predicted proteins | sample Popmic531T_FD_133002 | JGI IMG/M metagenome (GOLD analysis project Ga0190274, IMG submission 133002) | Populus adjacent soil microbial communities from riparian zone of Yellowstone River, Montana, USA - 531 T | ecosystem: Environmental > Terrestrial > Soil > Riparian zone | place: USA: Montana...
AGACAGGTTTCTCTTTTCCCGATACTACCTGCAGTTACATGGAATTTTAAATTTTAGTTATAAATTTAGACCATGAAAGCTATACTGCTGTTTATTAGTGTAAGCATTTCCTTTTTGTATTCCGGTTGTTCAAAAGACAATGATCTTTCTTCGGGACCAAAACTTTTTCGTGTGTATGGTGGTGGTCAGTTGCAAGGTGAATATTCATATAATTCAAATGGTTTATTGTCGACACATACTGGTTATTTTGCTGGTCGAAAAGGCAGCGAGATAATTTGTTATTATGATCCAAGTAATAAGCTGGTGAAAAAGGAAACAGCATTGGACTTTAGTTCTTCAAGCATTACTCCTCAATGGTCTTATTCATATACGGAATATATCTATTCAGCAGACGGAAAGGTCAGTGAAGAAAAAAACTATCTGAAACAAAATAATGTATATGTGCTGGTGAGTAAAAGGAAGCCTGGATATGATGCAAGTGGCAAATTAATAAGCAGCACAATTCTTTCACCAGCCGATGTTCCTCTTAGGCTTACAAAGTATGAGTACAACAATAAAGGAAATATCGTGGTGCAGGAAGAGTTCCAATATAATGGTTCTGCATTAGACCTTCATTTCAAATATCTCTACGATGATCATGACGATAAAATAAACCCTCACTTTGGTTTGATGAGCGATGTGCCGCCATTTTCGATCAATAGAAATAATCTTTTACAAACTACGGTCGTCAACTATATCATGACCCCGGGCACTCCTATAACAACAGTTAATAAAACTATTTATAATTCTTACAATAGTAGCGGACTTCCAATTAAATTTTCGGAGAATGGAGCTGAGTTTACTTATGAATATAAATAGCTCGGTTATAACGTCGAACCTTATTAACTTTTAGATCTTCCGGACTATCCATTTCTTTCATAATCATGATCCTCGTAAAATCGTTCTTCAAAAGTATATTTTGAAGGTTTGCCGTTCTTTAATATCACATAAGCCATATAGATCACGACAACAGGGGAGAGAATAAATAGGGCAATTATTACCCAATTAGGAACATCGAGAATCGGAGATGCATTGAAGAATAATAAATATAATGTAGCAAGGAATATTATGACTGCCGGTCTTTTCATTTTACAAAAACGTTTCAACTAATAGTAATACAATTAATCTGCCAACTATTTTTGATATCGTGTTAAACAAATAACTTTAATGAATGAAGGTGATAAGCAATCAAACGACCAGGTTGTTTAAAAGAAGTATAATTGTATTTGTATTAACGATAATTGTGACATTATACTGGTATCTTCCACTACTGATCAATGTTTATCGCTTCCCTATCATTGGCGCCATCTATGAAATTCTATGGATCTTTATGATCTTAGGTCTATTTGCACTGCCGGTCGTTTCGTTTATATTTTGGGAAAAAAATAAATTCAATCTTCGGTCACTTTACTTTTATTCTCTTATTATTTCTCTCGTTAGCATTATTTTTTTAGTAACAAGCAAATGATTTTCCTGATTTTAATCAGTTTGTTTTAGTCGCCGATAACCGGCAACTTTGCGGCAATAATTTTTTAATGTTTGCTATATGATCAGGATAGGACTAATACGGGAAGGAAAAATTCCAGCTGACAACCGCGTAGCTTTAACACCGGCTCAATGTAAATGGATACACAGGAACAGTTCGGATGTTGAGGTCATTGCTCAAAGTTCTACTGTTCGATGCTTCCCTGACCGTGAATACGAAAATGCTGGGGTAAAGGTGAAGGATGATATCAGCGATTGTGATATTTTAATGGGGATAAAGGAAATTCCAATTGATCAGTTACTGCCGGGTAAAACCTACCTGTTTTTTTCTCATACCAAAAAGAAGCAGCCGCAGAATCAAAAGATGATGCAGGCAATGCTTGATAAAAAAATTACCCTGATCGACTATGAATGCCTGGAGCATGAGGATGGACAACGTATCATCGGTTTTGGTTTTTTTGCTGGTATTGTGGGTGCACATAATGGTATGATGGCTTATGGAAACAGAACCGGATTGTATAAACTTGACCGGGTTTATAAACAAAGAAGTTTCCGTGAACTGATACATTCCTATTTCGGTATGCGATTACCAAATGTCAAGATTGCAGTCACCGGTTCAGGCAGAGTAGCGCATGGCATCCTTGAGATCATGAACCTGATGGGGATACATGAAGTGGAACCGGATGATTATTTGATAAGAAGATTTGCTTACCCTGTTTATACGCAATTAAAAGGCGCTGACCTGTATGAAAGAAAAGATGGCGGCAGGTATAAACGATTGGAATTTCATGAGCATCCTGAATTATATCAATGTCAATTTTTTCCGTATGCAGAACAAACCGATATTTTATTGAATGGTGTTTATTGGGATAAAACGGTACCAAGACTTTTTGAAAAAGAAAGTGTACGAGCAGATACGTTTATTATCAGAACGATCGCTGATATTACAGATGATAAAGGCGGTTCTGTTCCTATCAATCTCGGAGATCAAACAATTGAAGAACCAGTTTATGGAATTGACAGGACAACATTGGAAAAAACAGAACCTTATTTGTCCAATTCAATTGATATAATGGCGGTGGGAAATCTGCCAAATGAATTACCAAGAGATGCGTCAAGATATTTTGGTGAGCAATTGATAAAGCATGTGATGGAAGACCTAGTTGGTAATAGCTCTGCGTTAATTGAAAAAGCTACGATGGTAAAAGAAGGAAAACTTACACCGCATTATGAATATTTAAAAGAGTATGCTTCTGGGAATTAATAATTGTCAGAGATGCAGGTAATAGTCTTTTAGTAGTTGTTTGAATTCGTAAGTGTATTGTTGGCTATCATCCCAAATTGACATTTCATTAAATTCAGTCTCTGCATTTTCATGTTTGCTCAATTTCCCCATTAGCATAATTCGGAAGTAATCATGCTTTACTGATTGGCGAACAAATAAGATCTTCGAAATATTCAATTCCTGGTCTTTTAAAAGTTTTTTTATCTCCTCATTTCTTTTATAAGGAAGCAATAAAAAAAACGAACCTGTTTTACTCAGGTTATCTTTTATGATCACCAGCAATTCTTTCAATGTTAGATTTTCACTATGATGCGCTACATTTTTCGATTCAGTTGCTGATCGGATTTCCTTTTCATAAAAAGGAGGGTTGCTGATAATAAGATCAAATTCTTTTTCAAAGGAAATTCCTTTTACATCGCCCTGAACAATGTTTATTTGTTCTTTCCATGGGGATGATCCTACATTCATCTTTGCTTGTTCTGCTGTATCCTTATCAATTTCTATTGTATCGATTTCTATTTCAGGATTTTTTTGAGCAAGCATAAGTGATAACAAACCAGTGCCAGCACCAATATCAAGGCAATTATTAATTACTATTTTTTCATTTTTAATTTCTTCCGCGATCCATGCACCAAATAAGCAAGCATCCGTTGTCACTTTCATAGCACAACGATCCTGGTGAATTGTAAATTGTTTGAATTGGAAGTAGGAGTTAGCCAAGTCGTTTGAAGTTTGAGAATTGAAGTTCCAAGTTTTCTTTCACCATTCAGCTCTGGCAGATGCACTCACTGTAAGATCACTGAATTGTTTTTCAAGAAATTTATAATAAGCGGTGATTGCTATCATGCCTGCATTATCAGTACAGTATTCAAAAGCAGGAATAAATGTGTTCCAGTTATTTTTTTTGCCCGTTTCTTCAATTCCTTTTCGCAAACCACTATTTGCAGAAACGCCACCGGCAATGCAAATATCTTTTATACCGGTTTCGATGGATGCCTTTTTAAGCTTGTTGAGCAGTATAGAAACGATCCTCTGTTGTATGGATGCACAGAGATCATTCAAATTCTCCTTTATGAATTTATTTTTCTCTTCTTCAGAAGCCAGGAACTGTTCTTTATAAATATGACTCTTACCTGCATTCTGTAAGAAATAAAGAATGGAAGTTTTTAGTCCGCTGAAACTAAAATCAAGACCAGGTATTTGTGGTTCGGGAAATTGAAAGCGAGATGCATCGCCATCTTTTGCATATTTATCGATCAATGGCCCGCCGGGATAGGGAAGTCCCAATAATTTTGCAGTTTTGTCAAATGCTTCACCTGCAGCATCATCAATTGTTTCCCCGATCACTTTCATTTTTGTTGGAGATTCACACAATACGATCTGTGTATGACCCCCACTTACTGTCAAACATAAAAAAGGAAAAGATGGTTTAGGATCATCAATAAGATTTGCCAGCACATGTGCCTGCATATGATGTACAGCGATCAATGGTTTGTTTAATGACAGCGCCAATGATTTTGCAAACTGAGATCCTATTAAAAGAGAGCCGATGAGTCCTGGAGATTGGGTAAAAGCTATGGAATCAATATCGCTGATATGGCATTCAGCTTTTTTCATTGCAGCATCTACAACAGGAATAATATTTTGGATATGTGCTCTGCTTGCTAATTCGGGCACGACGCCTCCATATTGCTCATGCACTTTTTGCCCGGCGATAATGTTTGATAGAATTTTTCCATCACGACAAACAGCCGCAGATGTTTCATCACAAGATGATTCTATTGCTAATATGGAGATACTCATCAAGAGGTTTATTTAGAACGGATCGCTACCACGGGATTCAATCTTGCAGCAATTATCGCAGGTATAATACCCGCAAGCACTCCGACGACAAAGCAAATGCTGATTGCCGTTACAAGATTAGATGTAGAAATATATATAGGGAAGTTAAATGCACTGGATAAAATTTTTGTAAGCCCCAACACAAGCGCCAATCCAATAAATCCGCCAATAAGACAAAGGAATGCGGCTTCAAGCAGAAATTCAATAAGTATGACATAGCTCTTAGCGCCGATCGCTTTTTTCAAACCGATCTGGCTGGTACGTTCCTTTACACTTACAAACATGATATTGGCAACGCCAAACAAACCAACTATAAGACTGATGCCGCCGATAAGCATTCCACCCATATTGATGCCTGAAAAAGCCGCTTCGAATGCTTTGCTCCATTCATTCACATCATTCAGTGTAAAATTATCTTCCTGTGCCGGACTCAGTTTATTGATGGCTCTCATGGCACCTTTCAGATCATCTTTCAATACAGCAATTGGCAAATTGTCGAGGCCCTGCACAAGTATCAGGGGTTCGGCACGTTTCTCATCCATAATAGTACGGGCAAAGCGATAAGGCATGACCACTGCATCGTCCAATTGCCAGCCGCCCAGCATTTGATTACCTTGTTTTTTAATAACGCCTACGATCACAATTTTCTTCCCTTTCGAAGTGATCATTTTACCAAGAGCTCTTTCCGGTTTGACAAAAAGCTGTTCAGCTACTTCGTTGCCAATCACTCCAGCATTAGTGCCTTGTTGAAATTCTGATGGAGATAAATATCTGCCATACATAATCTCAACAGGTTGTATGTTACTGAAATCCTCGCTAAAGCCATAAAGAAGTACATTTTTCAAAGCATTGTCTTCATATTCTACATCAGCCTGGCGGTTGATCTTAAATGCAGCATATTTTGCACTTGGCGTTCTTTGCATGATCGGCTCAAGCTGTTCGTATTTTGGCGAAGGCCGCTTAATAAATTTCCACCAGGGATATTGACCGTCGCCGCCCGAGCTATAATCCCATTTGTCAAGATAAATAGTATTGGTGCCAAAGGATTTTATTTCGCTTTGGATATTGTGTTCAAGACTTCCAAGAGTTGCCATTACACCAATGATGCAAAAGATGCCGATCGTAATACCAAACAGAGATAGAAATGTGCGGAGTTTATTCTTCCACAGTTCGGTAACTGCCATTTTGAGGCTGCTTAAAACAATCTGGAATGTTCGGCGCATAAGCAAATTTATAATTTGGGATTGGCTTTCTAAAAGAAATTATTTGTGTGGTAGCCGGCTTTGGCAACTCCGATTAAGCTTCGTTGCGACGCTCCGTTCAGGGTTCGGTAATTCTATTTGACTTTAGAAATAAGCTTCATTATTTCAGATGATAAAAGCTGAATAGGATTATAAAAAGTACAAGTGTGCGAAGCAACAAAGCTCAATAGTAGCGCTATAGTTGACCACCAAAAAATCCCTCTCAAACCTTACCTTTGCGCCTCTTTATGAAATATCAGAATGAAATAAATAAGCGAAGAACATTTGCTATCATCAGTCACCCGGATGCCGGTAAAACGACACTGACAGAAAAGCTATTGTTGTTTGGTGGTGCAATTCAAGTGGCAGGTGCGGTAAAGAGTAATAAGATCAAAAAATTTGCGACTAGCGACTTTATGGAGATCGAAAGACAACGTGGAATTTCTGTTGCTACTTCGGTAATGACTTTTGATTATAACGGGATTTTGATCAACCTGCTTGATACTCCCGGTCACAAAGATTTTGCAGAAGATACTTATCGTACACTAACGGCGGTGGATAGTGTAATTCTTGTGGTGGACAGTGTGAATGGTGTGGAAGAACAAACCCGCAAACTGATGGAAGTTTGCCGTATGCGGGATACGCCGGTGATTGTTTTTATAAACAAGATGGATCGTGATGGTAAGAATCGTTTTGATCTGCTGGAAGAGATCGAAAAAGAACTATCGATCCATCTTCATCCAATGACGTGGCCTATCAACAGCGGTAAAGAATTTAAAGGAGTTTATAATCTTCATGATAAAAGTTTACGCTTGTTTACTGCTAATACAAAGGGCAGTGACGATCTGATCAGTGTGAATGATCTGAGTGATGCTATGGTAGATGATAAAGTAGGAGATAAGGACGCTAAGACTTTACGTGAAGATGTTGAGCTGGTCGACGGTGTTCATGGCGTGTTGAATGTGGATGATTATTTAGCTGCGAAAGTGGCACCGGTGTTTTTTGGCAGCGCCATCAATAATTTTGGTGTAAAGGAATTGCTTGAAACTTTTGTTCGTATTGCGCCATTACCACAATGCCGTCCTACATCGGCAAGAGTTGTTTGTCCGGATGAAGAAAAGCTGAGTGGGTTTATTTTTAAAATTCATGCTAACCTTGATCCGAAGCATAGAGACCGGATCGCATTTATGAGAGTATGCAGCGGCAAGTTTGAACGTAATAGATACTATCACCATGTTCGTTTAGATAAAGATGTTCGTTTTAGCAATCCTTATTCTTTTATGGCCCGTGAAAAAAGTATAGTGGAAGATGCTTATCCCGGTGATGTGGTAGGATTGTTTGATACTGGAAATTTTAAAATTGGTGATACGCTTACTGAGGGAGAGGATTTTTATTTCACCGGTATTCCTACTTTCTCGCCTGAAATTTTTAAAGAAGTGGTGAATAAGGATCCTATGAAGACAAAGCAGTTGGAAAAAGGATTGTTGCAATTAACGGATGAAGGCGTTGCGCAATTATTTACCCAACATGGGGGAAACAAAAAGATCATTGGTTGCGTTGGTGAACTTCAGTTCGAGGTGATACAATATCGTTTGCTGCAGGAATATGGTGCATCTGTACAGTTTAATACTCTCCCATTTTATAAAGCATGCTGGATAACGAGTGAGGATCCCAAAAAGCTGGAAGATTTTACAAGATTCAAAGGAGCGAACACTGGGCTAGATAAAGATGGCCATACGATTTATCTGGCACAAAGCGAATGGTTCCTGAACACAGAAAGAAATAATAATCCCGGAATTGAATTTCATTTCTCGAGCGAAGTCCACAAGAATTAATAATTCCCTCATGAGTAATGTCATCTTTGAAACAGAAAGGTTAATCGTCAGGCAGTATGCTTTTAAAACCGATGATGAGAATTTCTTTTTATTAAATGGAGATGATGATGTGATGCGTTATATCAGGGCGACAAAAACTAAAGAAGAATGTGATGTTTTTTTGAAAAAGGCAATCGAGTCTTACAAGATTAATCCATTGATAGGCCGTTGGGCGACGGATGAAAAAGCGACCGGGAAGTTTGTTGGATCATTTGCAATAATTCCTATTGAAGGTTCAGAGGATATTCAACTAGGATATGCTCTCCTGAAAGAAAATTGGGGAAAAGGGTTTGCTTCGGAATTAACAAAGTCTGGTCTTGCTTATTATTTTAAGAACACAGATGCCGATCATATTTATGCAATTGCCGATCAGGACAATTTTGCATCCCATAACGTATTGTTGAAAAATTCATTTGTGCCTGATGGAACAAAAGTGGAAGATGATAAAGAATTATTGAAGTTTATTTACAGAAAACCTGGTTAATACTTCGCCACTACTCCCGTATAATTATGCGGTGTTATTTTCTTCAACTCTTTCTTTACAGAACCATTTACTTTGAGGTTATCGATAAAATGATGAATTGATTTTTTATCAATATAGGCGTTGCCTCTTGTTAACTCTTTTAATGCTTCGTAAGGATTAGGGTAATTTTCTCTTCTTAAAATAGTTTGTACAGCTTCCGCTACCACAGCCCAGTTATCTTCCAATTGCTGGTGGATCATTCCATCATTAATAATAAGTTTACCAAGACCTTTCTCTACAGAACGAAATGCGATCAATGTATGAGCAAATGGTACGCCGATATTTCTGAGCACAGTTGAATCTGTAAGATCTCTTTGCAATCTTGAAACCGGCAGTTTTGAAGATAAATGTTCAAAGATGGCATTTGCCATTCCTAAATTTCCTTCTGCATTTTCAAAATCGATCGGGTTTACTTTATGTGGCATGGCGGATGAACCCACTTCATTTTTATTTACCCTTTGTTTAAAATATTCCATCGAAACGTATGTCCATATATCCCGACAAAAATCAACAAGAATATTATTGATCCTTTTCATGCAATCGAAATGTGCAGCAAGATTATCATAGTGTTCTATCTGTGTAGTATACTGCATGCGGCTAAGCCCTAATGTTTTTTCAACAAATTCATTGCCGAGTTTTATCCAATCCATTTTTGGAAACGCAACATGATGTGCATTGAAATTACCGGTAGCGCCACCAAATTTTGCACTGAAAGGTATATTGATAAGCTGCTCCACCTGGTTTTCTATACGTTCTGCAAACACCATAAATTCTTTTCCCAATCTAGTCGGTGAAGCTGGTTGCCCATGTGTATGTGCGAGCATCGGAATGTCCTGCCATTCTTTTGCCAGCAATTTTAACTGCGCATTTAAATTCAATAATGAAGGCAGGTATTCATATTCAACTGCATGTTTCCAAAAGAGTGGAATAGCGGTATTATTGATGTCCTGTGATGTCAATCCAAAATGTATCCATTCTTTTTCTCCTTTAGCGCCGCTTTTATTCAATGCATTCTTTAAAAAATATTCTACGGCCTTTACATCATGGTTGGTGGTGTATTCGATCTGTTTTATTTCCTGCGCATCTTCCGGGCCAAACTCTTCTGCGATCTTTCTGAGATGTTTTTCTGCTTTTCCTGATATTTTAAAAAATTTTTTATCAGCCAGGAAAAGAAAATATTCAATTTCAACCAGCACACGATATTTTATCAATGCGAATTCAGAAAAATACTCATCTAAGTGTTGTACCTGTTTGCGGTAGCGACCGTCAATGGGGGAAATGGCTGAAAGATTAGTTAGCTCCATGCTTTTTTAATTTCTGTTTCTTAACTATCCGCCGAAGCGTAAGCGTAAGTGGGTTTCGTCTATCTTTGCTGCGCAAAAATAACTTAATTGAGTAAGATAAAGGTTGGAATAGTAAGTTATCTCAATACGAGACCATTAATTTATGGATTAAAGCTTGAGCCAATTGCTTCGCAAATTGAATTGGTGGAAGATAACCCCGCAAGATTAGCTGAAATGCTAAAAAATGATGAGATCGATCTTGGCTTGATCCCTGTTGCTGCTATTCATGAATTAAAGGAATCACATCTGTCTGGCGATTATTGTATTGGCACTGAAGGTGAGGCAGCATCTGTTTGTTTGTTTAGTGAAGTGCCATTAGAACAAATAGAAAAGGTTTACCTGGATTATCAAAGCAGAACTTCCGTTGAATTGTTGAAATGGATAATGCATGAATATTGGGGCATACATCCTGAAATAATAAATGCTACTGATGAAGATTACCGAAAAGAAATAAAAGGCACTACAGCAGGATTAGTTATCGGCGATCGTGCATTTGAACAAAGAAAGCTTTCCACTTTTTTTTATGATCTTGGAGCAGAGTGGAAAAAAATAACAGGTCAGCCTTTTGTGTTTGCCGCATGGATCAGCAGAAAAAAATTGCCAGATGAGTTCATTAAAATATTTAATGAAGCAAATGCCATGGGCCTGACTCATATCAACGAGATCGTATCATCTCAAGCCTTTGACCTTTATGATCTGAAAAAATACTATACGCTTCACCTGAATTATTTGTTTGATGAAAGAAAGAAAAAGGCGATGGATTATTTTTTGCAAGTAATTGGGGAGCAGGTTGAACGAAACTTTTAGCTTCAAAGCTTCAGCCATCCTTCTGGTATTAGATCTTGCGTGTCTTGTGGGCCTTTATTGAACCATTTTTGCGGTGCGATGACAATTTTTTCTGGATTATTATTTAGCCAGGCTCCCCACCAGCTAAAACTGCTATTAGCAATTATATTGTGCTTGCATTGGCTCATCAGGTAAAGGTCATCAATATGATTTTTACTGATATTGCCTGATACAAAAGTTGCATTAGGAGTTTGAAAATTTTCTTTTACCCATTGAATGTCGTCTGAAAAGAAATAAAAAGATGGGTCAGGTATTTTTGAATTGATCAATTCTATTGCATTTTGATAATGCTCCAAGGGAATTAAACCTAAAACTTCCAGAGAAATCTTTGCAAGATAATCCCCTCTTCTTATATGGATCGAAACGCTGTTTTGATTTTTAAGCTGATTTGTAATATTCTGAAATGCTACAATAGTATCGTTTCTAATTTCAAAAACATTTCTGATTTCATTTTCAAATGGAAGAAAATACTTTTCTGATTGCCTTAGTCCTTTTAAATACACATCGGGCTCAGTGTTGTAAAAATTCTTGTCGAAATGAAAAAAGGGTTCTCGATAAATTCTTCTTTTGTGATTTGGTTTTGTTTTCTCCACTATCTTTCCCAAAATTGACTTTGAGTCAAAAGATTTAAGATCTGCAGCAGTCGCAACAGTGTCCGGAAGGTTGAAATAATGAAGATCGAATTGCCTTGGTTTTAATCCCTCGGGCATACTTTTATCAGTGCCGGGTGAAATATCCAGCTTCAATATTGTTTTATGATGTAATGCAAGGCTTTTTGCAGCAGCATATTGAAACATTTGGTTTCCGATACCTCCATTCAATTCAACCAGAATCATATCTTCGTAAATATTTGAAATGCGCAAAAATAGAATATTTCAAACAAGATATGTCAATCAAAGAAACACTACAGAAAAAGCTTGAAAAAGTTACCGGGTTACTTACAGGAAAAGAAAAACAGAATGCTGAAGTTAGATTTTGGCAAAAAGAAATTAAAAAATACGTTCAATGGTATAATGGTGAACTAAAAGAGTTGTATGGGCATCCTTCACCTACTTTTAATAAGATCAATGTGGCTACTCTTGAAACTTCTGCTATTCTTACTTTTTTTGAAATTCATCAAAAGCCAAAATATTTAAAAGACCTGCTACTTACCGAAAATGATCTTTTCGCAATGAAAATCCTCGATATAGGCTCAGGCCCATTTCCAAGTGCCCTTTGCTTTTTAGGGGCAGAGGTTTTTTGTCTAGATCCTTTGTTTGACCGCTATATAGGTGCCGGATTTCCTATTCATATTTATGAATCAAGAGCAAAATTTGTACAAGCCAAGGCAGAGGCAATTCCTTTTAATGATGGATTTTTTGATGCAGTTGTATCTGTGAATGCGATTGATCATGTTGATAATTTTGAAAAAACAGCACTTGAGGTTAAAAGAGTTTTAAAGCCTAATGCAAGATTTAGAATGCATGTACATTATCATGCAAAAACAACTGCTGAACCACTAGAGCTTAAGGATGAAATTTTCTTAAAAAATTATTCATGGGTTTCAGATTTAAGACGTATACATGAGTCAAAAGAAAAATTGGGAACTGTGTTAACTGATTCCAATGAGAAATATGTAGTGTGGGGGAATTAATAGATCAAGTCTTAATTTGGACAAGCTATATAGTCAGACCTTTCGGGGATCTTTTCCAGAGTTTCTTCTATCCCTTTTACTCTCACTGCTTCGTTTGTTGTGGCTATGGTGAATATTTAAATTAAATATGTGATGGAGTTAAGCGGATAATATCATCTTTTATTTCTACAACATATTGCCTGTTATTGGATTTAATTATTTCTACGATCTGTTCGATGGTTGGATAATCATTATTGCCATTAAAAAGCCTTGCATCATCAATAAGGATTAAATGAGGAAAAGAGCTTTTTAAAATTGTGCTAAGTTCTTCAGGCACCGGGCATTCTTTTTCTCCTTTTGCAGTAATGCCACCGGAATAATGTCCATCCAGCCAGAATAAAGCAGGCTTATCGACCTCATTCATTAGTTTATTTAAAACGGTACCACTATCTCCATGAAGGATCTTTACATGCGAATGATCTTTGAATCGCTTTTGCGCTTTATTAAAAAGTTTTTCACTCAATTCGATCGAGTATATTTTTTTGAAGTGATCTCGTTGAGCTTCTACCATATCGCCTAAGTATGTACCGGTTTCAACCAATATTTCAGTGTGAAATTTCTTTCGATATTCTTCAATAGCCATTTGTTTTACAATATGAGGTGGGGGTAATGGCTTGCCATTTTTTTCCCATTCAGCTAATTGCTCTTTATGGTTTATTATTTCTTTTTTCTTAAATAGATTCTTGAACATATCAGTTTAAATTTTTAAACCAGAAACACCCACAGCCGTAATTTTGTTCTTTTACTAGTGTTGGATCGGCATTATTAATAATACCACCTGCATCTGGTATCAATGAAAATTCTTTTAATACAAGTGGAGAAAAATACTCAACGATCTGCTCGTAACTATAAATTCGATGAGCATTGAATTCAATTCTTGGTTTGCCAACAGGTGTAACAAATAAAAGATCGCCCCCATGCTTAAGAACCCTTTTTAATTCTTTAATAGATTTAAGATCCCCTTGTGGGTCTATTTCATCTCCATATCTTCCTAAGCCAATATGTTCGACAGTATGCATACACGAAAGAGAGGGAATTGAATTATCAGCAAAGCTTAATTTTTTTAGATCTGCAAAACCTGATTCAAGGTTATTTAATTTTAAATCAGCAGGTCTGTAGTCATAAAATTTTACAGGAACAAATGCTGAGATAATAGTGCTAAAACTTAAAATGGAAGAAATATCAACGTGGTACTCTGGTTTTGTTTGTGCTAAAACCCTTGCCGCCCATGCAGGATGATAAGTATAGTGATGGTCAAATGGTGTTTTGATGATCTTATCTTTCAGACAAGGATAAATGTCTTTGGTGTGTACCACAAATCGCTGGTCATTATTTTTTTTAAACTTTGATAGCTCACCGAGGTATTGAAAAAAACGGATAATTTTTTTAGGGAACCTGATCAAAACATCTTTTCCTATCTGTACAAAATAACTTTTTAGATACATAATGAAATATTGAAAGCCTGATTTATCGCAAAGTAAAGCAAACCCGTTTAATTATCTATTTCCCTGTACTTTTGCGACCTGACATAATACTTTTGATGGCGCTGGATATTTCTATTATTATTTGTACATATAATCGTGAACGATACTTGCCTGGAGCGATGACGAGTCTTGTTGAGCAGGATTTCGATAAAGACCGTTTTGAAACTATCATTGTAAATAATAATAGCACAGACAATACAGAAAAAGTTTGCGGGGAGTTTATTGCGGCTCATCCCGGTCACTTATTGTATTATTATAATGAGACAGAACAGGGCTCTTCACCGGCACGAAATAAAGGAGCGAGGAATGCAAAAGGAAGTCTTTTAATTTTTATGGATGATGACGCCATTGCAGAAAAAGATTATCTAAAGAATGCATGGAACTTTCGTTTAAGTAACTCTAATATTCACGGATTTGGTGGCAGAATTATTGCCCGCTACATACCCTCTAAACCAAAATGGATGTCACATTATGTTTCGGCATTGGTTGGAAATTTCGATTACGCTCCAACCATTATTGAATTTCAGCCAAATAAATATCCATTGGAGTCGAATATGGCTGTTACTAAACAGGCGTTTGATGAAATTGGCGGATTTAATGTGGCCTTAGCAGGAGTAAAAGGAACTTTAAGAATCGGAGGCGAAGGAAAAGATCTTTATTTCAGATTAAAAGAAAAAGGCCATAGGGTTTTCTATGTTCCAGATATGGTTGTACATCACGTTGTAGAGGTTAGTAAATTAAACTATGACTATTTATACAGGGTTGCTTCTGGAATTGGCAGAGGGGAAAGACAGAGGGTTTCATCAAAAGGCAAAATGGGGTTTTATGGTAAGCTTGCGGAATATGTTTTTAAACTTGGAGCGTCAATATTGATCGGTTTGTTTTATGTTATCAGTTTCAGACCTGCAAAGGCCTGGCCTGTTATACAATTCAGAATAGATGCTATCAAAGGATTAACAGGGCACTAGTATTTTATTTCAACAAATCTCTATAAGCAGAATTGAATTGTTCGATCCCAAAATGATCATTGGCGTACTTGGTATTTGTTTCTGAAATTTTCTTCCACTGGTGTAAATTATTTTTTAGCCAAAGAATTTTTTCACAACCTTCATTAACGATCAATGATTCGTCGATAATGGAATTGAATAAAAATCCGTTTTCAT
>Ga0190274_10001274_pt1 | contig 14796 bp, 13 predicted proteins | sample Popmic531T_FD_133002 | JGI IMG/M metagenome (GOLD analysis project Ga0190274, IMG submission 133002) | Populus adjacent soil microbial communities from riparian zone of Yellowstone River, Montana, USA - 531 T | ecosystem: Environmental > Terrestrial > Soil > Riparian zone | place: USA: Montana...
GTCCGAGCCGAGCGCCGCTGCGGTCACCGACGTAGCGCACGCTCCCGAGCTGGTTCTCGCGGCCGGCAAGCCGAAGCCTCCACCGCCGACCGACGACACTGGGTGTCCCGACGGTCACCGTAAGCTTCCCAACGGCGACTGCGTCTCGGAGGACGAGTACACGGCGCGCGCCGCCTGGTTCGGCGTCCTGGTGGTTGAGGGCGTCCCGACCGGCGACGGTCGCGAGTTCGCGCCCGACGCGCTGTCCTGGGCCGACAACGCTCTTCTTCGCTGGCAGAAGGAGGGCTCGCACGGCGGTGATCACGACGTCACGGTATCCGTGGGTCGCATCGACGAGGTCTGGCGCGTCGGCAACCAGGTCATGGGACGCGGCATGTTCGACATCGAGTCGATTGACGGCTTCGAGATCGCGCGGCGCATGAAGGACAACTTCGCCGGCGGGATCTCGATCGACGCCGACGACATCCAGGACGCGGACGTCGAGTTCGTCTGGGCCGAGGACGCGGACGGACCTACCGAGGACGACCCACTGGCGCTCCTGTTCGGCCGCCCCGACAAGATGATCTACCACGGCGGTCGTGTTCGCGCCGCGACGCTCTGCGACATTCCCGCGTTCGTCGAGGCGCGCATCCAGCTGGGTGCCCTCGACGACGCCAATCAGGCGCTCGTAGCCGGCGCGTCCGCGACCACGACCTCCCCGGCCGTCGTCCTCGCGCACCGCACCCCGACGTCCGACGGCGCGTGGGACCACAGCGCGTACCGGCGACTGCCGAACATCGTACCGCTGGAGACCGCGCGCGCCGCGTTCGCGTGGGTCAGCGAGCCGACCGCCGGTCGCGTCGCGAAGACCACGTGCGCGTACATGCACCACGAGGTTCTCGACAGTGGTGACGTCGGTCCAGCCAACCTCACCGCGTGCGCGTCCGCTATCAAGGCGCTCCGCGACTGGGACACGGTAGCCGACGAGAACGACCGCGCCGCGATCTACGCGCACCTAGCCGGTCACCTGCGCGACGCCGGCCAGGAGCCACCTCCGCTCGACGCCGACGCCGTGGTTGCCGCGATCACGCTCGACGACTGGCGACCGAACCGCGAGTGGTTCAGCAACCCGGGCTTCTCGGTTCCCACCGGCATCACGGTCACCGACGAGGGCCGCGTCTACGGTCACGCCGCGCAGTGGGGTGAGTGCCACATCGGTCACCAGAACGAGTGCATCACGCTGCCGCGCGAGGAGGCGCACCCGTACTTCATGACCGGTGAGGTCGTCTGCGCGGACGGCTCGCGCGTCCCGGTCGGCCAGGTCACGGTCGGTACGGGTCACGCGCCGCTGAGCTACCGTGCGTCGCACGCCGCCGAGCACTACGACAACACGGGCGCGGCCGTCGCCGACGTCGCCGTGGGCAACGACCGGTTCGGCATCTGGGTGGCTGGTGCGGTCCGCGCCAGCGTCGCCGCGTCGCGCGTTCACGAGCTGCGCGCGTCCGGTCGACTGTCCGGCGACTGGCGACGCATCGGCGGCTCGCTGCGGCTGGTAGGACTTCTCGCGGTCAACGTTCCGGGCTTCCCGATCACGCCGCCCCGCGCCCGCGTCGCCTCCGGGTCGCCTACCGCGCTGGTGGCGGCCGGGGTCACGTCGTTCGGTCCTGGACTTCGCGTAGCCGAGCGGTCCGAGGACGAGCTGAACCAGCTGGCCATGCGCCGCGTTATGAACATCCTAACGACCCGGGTCCACCGGTCCGTTCACGAGACGGAGGGAGTGTAAACATGTGCAACTGCCGTAAGCGTCGACGCCCGGTACTGACACCAGAGCAGGTGGCACCGCCTCCGCCGCCACCTCCCCCACCGGCGGCGGTCACTGCAAGTGTCGCACCACCGCCGTCGCTTCCATCGGAGTAAAGATAACCTGATACGCTGCGGCAGCGAGTAGTAAGCGCGCGGATGCCCGCACGCTCTTCACGAGGAGGCAAGTATGGGCGACAAGCCCGAGGAGCTTGTGAACGTCCCGCAGGATCTTACGCTCGTTAGTGACGCTGAGCTCGAGACCTACGGTAACCAGGCGGTCGCAGAGTTCGATCGTATCAACGCGCTCGACGACGTCACTTCTGACACGATCACCTACGGTCTGCGGCTCGCCGACGACATCGACCGGGTTCGTGCCGAGGTAGCCGCGCGCAACGCGCGCTCCGCCCAGGTCGCGGAGGCCAACCGCGTTAAGCTTCTCAAGGATCAGGCGAACCTGAAGGCCCGCGTTCACGGTGCCGACGGTGGTTCCGACGGCGGTACCGCTCCGGCGGGCACCCCCGCGCCGGTCGACGTGGAGGCCATCGCCGCCGCCGCCGCGCGAGGCGCCACCACGGCGCTGGTCAACGTGCTCGGCGACCGCGTCGCCGGTCGCGCGCTGTCGCAGGCCACCGAGCGCGCCACGCTGAACGACGCGCGTCGGTTCGCGCCGGTCGGCAGCGAGGCCCCACCGGCCAAGCTCGCGGTTACCGCGAGCGTCGACATTCCTGGCGTGGCACGAGGCGACGGTGTGGACAGCATCGACCGCATGGTCGACATCTTCACACGCAAGGCCAAGTCCATGCCTGTCACCAGCGACGCTCCTAACTACCAGCTGGTGGCGTCGGTGCGCAACGAGTTCGAGCACACCGTCGACGACCGCACCTCGCCGAGTCAGATCGAGGAGCTCTTCAAGCACCTCACCTCGCCTGACAAGAAGGACGCGCTCGTCGCGGCCGGCGGCTGGTGCGCGCCCTCCGAGATCCGCTACGACTTCTTCAACATCGCGTGCGAGGACGGCCTGATCGACCTGCCGACGTTCGGTGTGTCGCGCGGCGGCATTCAGTTCCCGGTCTCGCCGTCCCTCGCTAACGTCTTCGGAACGACCAACCAGGCGTTCGGTGGCTTCAGCGTCGCGTTCAGTAACGCGACCATCCCGTGGCTCTGGTCCGAGGCGGACGACATCGCGTCGGTCACCGGCGTTCCCGACAAGCCGTGCATCCGGGTTCCTTGCCCGACGTTCAGCGAGGAGCGCCTCGAGTGCTACGGTGTCTGCGTCACCGCCGGTAACCTGACCGACGACGCGTACCCCGAGGCCACGCGCAACTTCCTGCAGCTCATCATGTCGGCGCACGCGCACGCCATGAACGGTCGACTGATCGCCCTCATGGCGGCCAAGTCCACCGCGTCGATCGACACCGGCGGCTTCGCGGTGACCGGTCAGCCCGTGTACCAGCAGATCTACGGCGGTCTCTCGCTGGCTGCGACCGACTACCGCGCGCGCTACGGCATGTGCCAGGACGACGTGCTCGAGGTCGTCGCCCCGTTCTGGGTCAAGGAGACCATCAAGGCGGACCTGGCCTGGCGCAACGGCGTCGAGGTTCGGCAGATCCCAGACAGTGAGATCAACGCGCACTTCGCGGCTCTCAACGTCCGCGTGCAGTGGGTCAACGACTGGCAGGTGCGCGGTGCCGGTCAGTTCGGTAACGCCACCGCCATGACGTCCTGGCCGACGTCCGCGATCTTCATGCTGTACGCGGCGGGCACGTTCATCAAGGGCAACGGCCTCCAGCTCGACCTGGGCGTCGTTCGCGACAGCACGCTGAACGCGAACAACGACCACACGGCGGCCTGGTCCGAGGAGTGCCACCTCATCGCGCGCGTCGGCCACGAGTCGCGACGGTACACGATCAACTTCTGCGTCAACGGCAAGACCGGCGCGCAGCTGGCCTCCACCAGCGGCTGCAACCTGTAAGACGCGACGCTCAGAGGCAGCCCGATGCGACGGAGGTGACGTAGGTGGTTAGGCCACGACAGGTCGTAGACTCTCCTACGTTCACCTCGTCTCGCTTCGGGCTGCTGAGCGTCGTTCAGACGCCGCCACCGCGCGACGCGCACTGGCAGAACGGCGTCACGTGGTCGTCCTACTGTCCCAGCGGCATGGGGGCGACCACGTACGACGAGTGCATCGCCACGACCGGTGCGCCCGAGGGTGCGATTCCCGAGCCGTCCACGAAGACCGCCAACGTCAACCACGTCCTGCGTGGTGCGACGCCGTTTACCGCGTACACCAAGTTCGACTGCTCGCCGGTTGGTAACGCGGAGGCGCAGCGGATCGCCACCGCCGCGTTGGCGCAGGTCGAGGAGTGGCAGGTCGAGCGAACCCTCTGGACCGGTCTCGTCAACGGTAGGATGCTCGCGTTCCCCCACCTGGCCGCTACCGCCCAGATCGTCGACAACGACGGCGTCATCCTGCAGCCGACCACGTCGACGGCGGTTACCGGCACGGCGGTGGACGTCGCGACCGGACTCGGCCGGCTCGAGCAGGCGCTCGCGGACTGCTACGGCGGACGCGGCGTCATTCACGTACCCCTCGAGGCGCTGCCCACGCTCGACGCGAACCAGCTCGTGCGTCCCGTCGGCGGTCGCAGCGTCGACTCTGGGCAGTTTGGTCGGCAGCTGGAGACGCTCGCCGGCAACCTGGTCGCGGTCGGTGCGGGGTACCCTGGCAGCGGACCCAATGGCGTCGACCCCGGCACGACCACCACGTGGCTGTACGCCACCGGTCCGGTCTTCATGTACCGGTCCGACGTCCAGGTCAACCCGTTCTCGTCCACGGTCGACCGCAGCAACAACACGATCGAGATGATCGCAGAGCGAACCTACGTCCTCGGCTTCGACTGCTGCCTCCACGCGGTGCAGATCGAGCTAGGCGTTCCTAGCTAACCTTGACAGGGAGTTGAGTTATGGCCATCTGCGCGGCCCCCATCAAGGGATCGCACCTGCGCATCGTCAAGGTTGACGACTGCGGCGTGCCGGTGACCGGTGCCGCCGGTCTGACGATCGTCACCAAGGGCTTCGTCCAGGTCGTGTCCGAGCCGGACTACGAGGACGGTGAGGAGTTCGTCGAGCGCAACGCGGACGGCGAGCTCTGCGTCAACCAGAAGGACAAGCCGTCGCTCAAGCGGTTCGCGCTGACCGTCGACTGGTGCGAGGTCGACCCGGTGCTGGCGGCGTACGTCATGAGCGCGCGCCTGCTGGACACGGCGTCGCCGGCCGTTACCGGTACCGGCTGGGCGCTGTCCGAGGGTGAGCCGGACAACAAGTTCTCGATGGAGGTCTGGCAGCGCGTCGCCGGTTCCGGCGCGTGCGACCCGTCCGGCGTCCAGCGGTACATCTACAACGCGTGGCCGCACGTCGGTAACACGCAGGTAGGCTCGTACACGATCGAGAACGCGCGGTCCACACTTCAGTTCATCGCCGAGACGTTCCCGGCGTCGACCACGTGGGGTAACGGTCCCGGTACCGCGACGTGGCTACCGGTGGGAACCACGATCCAGGACACCGAGCACTGGGCGTGGAACATCACCACCACGCCGCCGCCGACACCAGCGTGTGGTCCCACCACACTGACGTGAGGTAGCTGATGGCCACTAGCTGGTCGGCGACGGCTGGCAACGCCGCGCTGACGACGCTCGTCGCAACGTACCCCTGGGCGCAGCTGCACGTCGGCAACCCAGGGGCTAATGGCACGGCGAACGTCGCCACCAACACCACGCGGCTGCAGGTAACGTGGGGGTCGGCGGCGGTCGGCCTCGTGTCGAACAGCGCGCAGGTGCAGTGGACGAACGTCGCCGGTACCGAGGACTACACGCACATCACGTTCTGGACGCTCGTCACCGCCGGGGTCTTCGGCTTCAGCGGTCTCGTGACCGCCAACGCGGTCGTAGCCGGTGACACGTTCACCATTCCAATCGGCGACATCGACGTATCACTGACGCTCGCATCCTAGGTAGGGCCGTGGCACTTGAGTTTGCCGCCGCGTTCGACGGCTCGGGCACCACGGTTCTCGACCTCTCCGGCAACGGTCGCGACCTCGACCTCACCGGCTCAGCGGGCGCGCAGGTAGCCGGTGGCAACCCCGGCAACGCGCTTGGTAAGACCGGCGCGGCGATGCCCGTCCTACCGGCGTCGGTACTCGCGGCGTCGGAGACCGACGACCGAACCGTCATGCTGGACGTACTCGGCACCGGTCGATCCGTGTGGGTGATCCGCTGGGAGGACGACGGCCTAAGTTCCGGGATCTGGGGCGTCCTCGCGCTGGACGGCGTCACGATGCAGTCGCGCGCACGTCGCCAATCGGACACAGCCGCCGCTGGAGCGCTCACGTTCGGTACGTCGGAAGCTGGAACGTGGCACAACGTCTGCCTCACCTACGTGCGCTCGACGGCCGTTCTCGCCGCGTACTGGGACGGTGCGGTGATCTCGTCCGGCGTACCGTCGGGGTGGGTAGCTGGTCAGCAGCTCATGCTAGGTGCCGAGCGCATCAACCTCGCCGAGTGGTCCAGCACAGGGCCGTCGATCGACAACCTCCGCATCTACAGTCACGCCCTGACGGCCGGCGAGGTCGCGGCCATCGCCGGCACGCCGGTCAGCGGTGCCGTCAACGTCACCGGAACCGTCGCGACGGACCTAGGCAGTCTGACCGCGACCGCCGCCGGAACTCCTAACGTCCAGGGGACGGCGACGGCGACCCTCGGTGCGACGACGGCGACGGTCGTCGGCACGCGCGCGGTAGGAGGAACGGCGCCCGCCGCGCTGGGCGTCGTCGCGGCCACCGTCGTCGGTCAGCGCGCGGTAGCTGGAGTCGTTACCGCCGCGCTGGGCCCACTCACCGCGACGGTCACCCTGCAGGGTCCGCTACCGTCGACTCGACTGCACACGTCAGGTCGCGAACCGACCACGCACGCTAGCGGTCGCGAACCGAGGGAGTCGATCTAGTGCACACAACGCGTCCGACTGTCGAGCTGGGTTCGTTCGTCGTCGGTGAGGTACCGCCGCCGCTGGACTACCAGTTCCTAGACGCAGACGGGGTGCCCATCAACCTGACCGGGTTTACGACCGCGACGTTCCAGTGGGCGGAGTTGATCCAGGGGCAGTTCGTCAACCCGATCACCGCCACCGCTACCGTCACGGACGCGGTCACCGGTACGGTGACGCACGCCTGGACGGGAGTAGAGTTCGACGCCCCCGGTGAGCACGCCGCGCTGTTCTACGTCAACGACGGCACCGTGCAGTACGCGTCCATTATGATCACGTGGCACGTCTGCCTGCCGGTCGGAGTCCCACCAACTGTGTAGTCGCGTACGCTAGCCACGGGAGGTGACTCGTGACGCTCGGTGGTCCGTGTGAGAGCTGGGATGTGACGTGGATCTGCGACGTCAGCTGCGAGTCGCCCACTGTCACCGCCCAGGCCGTTGAGCTGGCGACCGAGGTGATCTGGGCGCTGAGCGGCCGGCAGTTCGGTCTCTGCGAGGTGACGCTGCGGCCGTGCCGCCGCGAGTGCGCCGACTTCCCCTGGCCCAGCGGTGGCTTCAGCGAGTGGGCCGGCAACAGCTGGGTCAGTCCCGCGCTGATCAGCGGGCAGTGGTTCAACGTCGTCTGCGGACGCTGCACGCGAGGCTGCTCGTGCTCGTCGATCTCGGAAATCCTACTTCCCGCGCCGGTTCACGAGGTCGTCCAGGTTAAGATCGACGGCGTCGTCGTGACCGGCAGCGACTACCGGCTCGACGACAATCGACTCCTAGTGCTGTTGAACGACGAGTGGCCGACGTGCAACGACCTCAACCTGCCGGACACCGAACCGAACACGTGGTCGGTGACGGCGCGCTACGGGCTCGAGGTACCCGCCGGCGGCGCGTGGGCCGTCGGCGAGCTGGCGTGCGAGCTGATCCGCGCGCGAAACGGCGAGGACTGCCGCCTGCCGCGCAACGTGACGCAGCTGGTCCGACAGGGCGTTACCATCCAGTTCCCGAACATCCAGGAGCTCCTGCGCGAGGGACTGACCGGTCTCTATCTGGTCGACCAGTTCGTCGCCACCTGGAACCCAAGTCACCTTAGGCGTCGCTCTGGTGTGTACAGCGTCGACCAGCCACCGCACCGAAGGGCGGGATCGTAGTGGCGCAGTACCGAGGACCCGCCGGCTTCTACGAGGTCGCCAACGTCCTAGTCACGAATGTCGCCGCCGTGCTTGCCGACAGCGCTGGTGGGGCGGTCGAGCGCGCGTGCGTCGTACCCGGTGACATCGCCTGGGATGGCTGCAACTGCGGACTGCTCGCCGTGTCCGTGCGCGGCTGGTCGCTTACGGACGACTTTCCCGAGTCGTCCGCCGCGTTCGGTGCCAACTCGGTTCGCACCACGCCGTGCGACCTACCGTGGCTCGTCGGTGAACTGCGCATCCAGGTGATCCGCTGCGCGCCGATGCCCAACGGCAACGCGCTCAGCGTTCCGTGCCCCGAGCTGGACGAGGCGGCGAGGATCCTCATCTCCGACGCGTACGTGACGCTTACCGAGGTCGTGTCGACGCTGTGCGAGCTGCGCGAGTCGGACCAGATCATCGACTACGTCCTCGGCTCGCAGGAGACCGTCGGACCAGCCGGCGACTGCGTCGGCACCGAGCTCACCGCCCAGGTCGGCCTAGTGAGGTAGCACCGTGGCCGTCAACGTTCGGATCGAGATCCACGGCAGCGTGCTTAACCGACTGCTGCGCAGTCCCACCGGACCGGTCGCGCGCGACATGATTAAGCGCGGTCGCAAGGTTCAGGCGGCCGCGCGCCGCCGGATCAACTCGCGCACAGGTGAGCTCGCGCGATCGATCGACGTTCACATCGTCATCTCTGGTGGTGCCGCCGGCGTTAAGATCGGAAGCGACCTCTTCTACGCTAAGTTCGTCCACGACGGAACCGGCATCTACGGACCGCAGCACCAGCCGATCACGCCGCGTCGCCGAGGCGGTGCGCTCGCGTTCCGAGGACGAGGCGGTCAGGTCATCGTCGCCAGCTCGAGTGGTCAGCGCGGAACGCACTTCCTGCGCAACGCCCTTCGCGCCGCGAGGTAGGTCACTAAGTATCGAGGCCACTCCGCGCCGGTTACGCTGGCAGCGTGACGGAACCTACCACTACGACCGTGCGCGCGGATGACGCGATCATGGACTTCTCGTCCGGTCGTCGATCACTTAAGTTTCGCGTCGACGACGACGTCTTCGAGGCCGCGCCGGACATCGCCGCCGAGCTCGCGCTCGACTACGGCGACAAGGTCGAGCGGCTGACCGGTGAGGAGTCCAACGCCGATGACCAGCGGGAGATCATCCACTCGCTGTTTCGCATGGTCCTGTTCCCCGAGTCGGCCGAGCGGTTCATCGCGCGACTGAGCGACCAGCGGAACCCCATCGGTCACCAGAAGATCATTAAGATCACACAGTGGCTGTTCGAGGAGTACGGGCTCCGCCCTACCGAGTCGGACGCAGCATCGTCAACTGGGTCCGAGAGCCAGGGCGCTGGCACGAGCTCGACGGGTACTACATCGGACGCGGCGTCGACGTAGGCAAGCTTCGCTTCGACCGGTTTCTCAACCTTGTGTACTACGAGATGACGAGGAGACTCGAGCACGACCAGAAGAACCCACAACGTCCGCGTCGCGAGCTGGACAACCAGCTCAAGGTAGGTTCCTGGCAACTCCCGGGCGGCGCGTATCGTCGGAGGCAGCGGGTGGACAGCGTCCCCTCGTGGTGGCGAGGTGACGAGGACGCGTCGCAGACGTTCCTCCACGCGATGGGAGTAGTGAGTCTACAGTGACCGCGCCCGGTGGGGTCATCGCGACCGTCTACGTCGAAGTTCTGCCTAAGATCCAGAACTTCGCCAAGCAGCTGCGGCAGGACCTGCGGCAGTCTAGCCGCGAGCTGCGGCAGATCGACCGCGAGCTGACGCCGGTCGCACGTGGCTTCGAGAACATCGGTCGGATCGCTACCGGCATCGTACCCGGCATTCGCCTGACCAAGACGTCGCTGTTGGCGCTGGGCAGCCAGGCGGTCGTCGGTGGGATCACCTCGGCTGCCGGTGCGGCTCTCACGCTGTCCGGTGCCTTAGGTGTGCTGCCCGCCGCGGGAGTCGCGGCGGCGTCCGTCATGGGCGCGCTGACGATCGGCCTCGACGGCGTCAGCGACGCGCTCGAGAAGTTTCGCGACCCAGAGAAGTTCGCCACTAAGCTTAAGTTACTCTCGCAGAACGCACAGGATACCCTCGGCGTCCTGAACGAGTTTCGCACCGAGATCTTTGGGTTCCGCGACGCGGTTCAGGATCAGCTGTTCTCGGGACTTGACGACGTCGCCCGCAGCCTAGTCACGACGTTCCTACCGCGCGCGACTACCCACTTCACCAACCTGGCGTCCGTCATCAACCTCGGGGCCAAGGACCTCGCTAACTTCGTTCAGACCGGTGCGACGCTCAGCGACGTAGACGAGGTCACCGGCAACGTCGAGCTGGGGTTCAGCAGCCTACGCGCGGCGCTCATCCCGGCGGCTACCGCGTTCCGGGACATCGTCACGGTCGGCTCGCGGTTCCTACCGCTGATCGCCGACGAGGTTACGCGCGTCGTCACGCGGTTCAGCGAGTGGATCGAGGTGATGCGCTCGACCGGACAGCTGCAGGCGTTCTTCCAGTTCGGTATCCAGGCGCTCGAGCAGATCTTTAGGATTCTCGGCAACGTCGGAAGCACGATTCGCGGCGTCCTCAACGCCGCGAAGGAGTCGGGTAACGGCCTGCTGGACACGCTCGAGAACCTCACCGACAAGATCGACGAGTTCGTCAACTCGGCGCGCGGGCAGAACCAGATCAAGTCGTTCCTCGACGACGCGCGCAGCGCGGCTGAGTCGCTGGCACCGGTCCTAGTCGCGCTCGCGGACCTACTGTTCAACCACGTCTTTCCGGTACTGGAGAGCTTCGCTAAGTCGGTGGGGCCGGCGGTCGCGCAGTTCTTCTCCGCGCTCGGTGACGCGCTCGACGACGCCGCACCGGGAATTGAGGTGTTCGCTGCCGGGTTCGCGCTGTTCATCAGGGGAATCACACCGGTACTCCCGCTGATCGGTCAGCTCGTCGGCCAGTTCGCCACCCTCGTCGGCATCATCGCCGGCAAGCTCGGTCCCGTCATCGCCGAGGTGGCGACGGCGATCGGTAACATCCTACTGCCCATCCTGAACATTCTGTCGGCGATCTTCCTCGTCCTCAGCCCCGACGTCCTGAAGTTCGCCGTGGTCATCGGCGTCGTCGTCGTCGCGATCACGGGACTCATCAACATCGTGCGCGGCGCTGAGGCCCTGATCGGTCTCTTCTCGGGAGGCGTCGAGAAGCTCGCTAAGAGCTTTACCAAGACGCAGGGGGCGGCGACCGGACTCTCGGGATTTCTCGGCGGTCCGCGGGGCATCGCGCTGGGCATCGGCCTGACCGTGCTCGGCCTGTTCCTGTCCACGACCGACGGCGCGGCGCAGAAGCAGGCCGAGCTGAAGAGCGCCGCCGCGCAGCTAAACGACGTCATTCGCGAGCAGAACGGCGTCATCAACGAGAACGTTCGACTGAAGGCGTCGCAGCAGCTGGAGGAGCAGGGCGCGCTTAACCTAGCTAAGCAGCTGGGTATCTCGCTGAGCGACGTCACGAGCGCGTACCTCGACCAGGGTACCTCGCTGGATAAGCTTCGTGATCACCTCCAGGGAATCATCGACAAGAGCACACAGCAGAACGCCGCCCTGGACGAGACCGCCGCCGTCGCCGGTTCGTCGAGTGACGGCCAGGTGGAGGCCGCGCGACAGCTGCTAGCGATAATCAACCAGTTGACAGGCGGGCGCGACGCCGACACTGAGGCGACGAACCGCGAGGCCCAGGCGGCGTTCGGTGCGATCAACCCGATGACCGCGTGGCAGGCGATCATCGCCGGAACGACCGACGCGTACAACCAGCTGCTCGCGGTCCAGCAGCGCGCGCAGCAGCAGCAGGTCGAGTCGCTCAACTCTGAGATCGGCTACTTCAACCAGCTCGAGCGAACGCGCATCGAGCTGGACACCGGCACGAAGACTCTTGACATTCACTCGCAGGCGGGTCGCGACAACCTCGCGACGATCACGCAGCTGGTCACCGCCGGTGCGAAGCGCGTCCAGGACCTGCAGGCGCAGCACGCGTCGTCGGAGACGATCGTCGCCGTCACGCAGCAGATGCAGACCGAGCTGCTGGACATGCTTCAGCCGTTCTTCTCGTCGCGCGAGGCGGCGAGGGCGTACGCGGTGCAGCTGGGGTTGATCCCAGACAGCATCACGACGAACCTGATCCTCAACGTGAACAGCGCGGTAGCGGCGGCGCAGGCGGCCGCGAACCGGATCCGCGACATCACGCTGGGCTTCATCGGAGGGCACGCCGCCGGTGGTCCGGTGGCACCAGGTGAGTGGACGTGGGTCGGTGAGAAGGGTCCCGAGCTGGTTCGGTTCGGCCGGTCGGCGCGCGTGTTCTCCGCCGACGAGTCCGAGAGCATGTCCCGCGACGTCGGCGAACTCGACATGATGACGCGCGGTAGCACGGCCGACACGAGGAGGAGCACGACCAGCGCGGCAGATACCGGAGCGGTAGCCGTGAACAACCAGGTCGCCGTCAACCCTACGGTCAAGGTGTACATCGACGGCCAGGAGTTCAGGGGCATGGTTCGCGTCGAGATGAACGAGCGCGACCGGCAGCTTCAGCGGCTGGTCACCACCAACGTCGGCGGTCGGAGGTAGTCGTGACCGCTCCCACCGACCTCGGCACGGTACTGGCGCAGTCGTACGAGTCCGCCACCGGCACGTCGACCCTCGACTTTCACACTGGTGAGATCATTACCTGGAACAGCACGACCGCGACGAACACGGTTCGCGTCCAGGGCGTCGTCCTCAACAACCTACCCGTCTTGACGTCGGCCGGCTCGGTTGGTCTCGAACCCGGCGTCACGGTGGGACTGCTCAAGGTCCGCACGCAGTACTTCATCCTAGGTAGGATCGTCGACCAGAGCACGGGTCTCGTCAACCCGCAGTTCCCGATCATCCTCTACCCGATATTCATCTCAAACGGCGTGGCCGGCAGCGTCGGCCAGTACCGCGTCAACACCGGTATTCTTGCCACCTGGGAGGGTAGGATCAAGGTAAGCTTTCCGTACATTGAGGTGGACGGCGTCTGGGGCAACCTCAGCGGTGCCGGCTCGACCACGTACGAGATTAAGCTCGGTGGTACCACGGTCGGTGCGTGGACCGAGACGACGCTGAACGTCGTGCGACGCGGACCGTTCGACATTCGCGCGTTCATGGGCCAGGACTGGCTTAAGATCGAACTCGCCATTACGGTCAGCACCGGTACGGGTGAGAAGGCGATCCAGCCGCTCGGCTGCTACTTCCGCGACAGCCTCTAGGAGGTGTGAACGTGCCCGACCTCGGCCTCACGCTCGCCCGGTCCTACGCGGCGGCAACCAAGACGCCCACGCTAGGTACCCACGTCGGTGAGGTACTAACGTGGAACAGCACCACATCGACGAACACGATCCGCGTTCAAGGTGTGGTGCTGAACAACCTACCCGTGCTCACGTCCGCCGGATCGGTCAGCTTGAGTCCCGGCAGCGTCGTTGAGCTGCTGAAGGTTCGCACGCAGTACTTCGTTCTCGGTCGCGTCGTCGACCAGAGTACCGGCCTAGTTAACCCACAGTTCCCGATAAGACTCTACCCGCAGTTCAAAGCACTGCGTGCGGTCGGTACGGTCGGCTACTGGAACGTGGCAAACGGAACACTGGCGAGCTGGGAGGGTCGGATCAAAGTCAGCTTCCCCTACGTCGAGATCGACGGAACGTGGGGGCCCGACACCGGCGGCAGCACGACGATGTACCAGCTTCAGCTGGGCGGCAACGTCGTCGGCGAGTGGACCGAGACCGCCGTCGTCTCGGCGCGACGCGGACCATTCGACATTCGTGCTTTTATAGGTCAGGACTGGCTTAAGATCGAGGTTAAGATGACGAGCTCGACCGGTGGCGGCAACGCGGCGCTTCAGGTCATCGGCTGCTACTTCCGCGACAGCATCTAGGAGACGACGTGGCCTGCTCGTTGACGTACGACAGTGAGCTGTCGCGGGTCCGCGTCGACGCGGACTCGCTGTGCGTGACCGGGATCATCGACACGTTCACGCGATCGGTGACCGGCACGTGGGGCTCTGCCGACACAGGTCAGGCCTGGACCGTAGTCGCACCTACCGGCAACTACGGCGTCACGTCCGGTACCGGACGCCACACGGCCGACGTCGACAACACGTTCTACACGTCGTCCATCAGCGTGAGCAGCACCAACTGCGACTACACGGTGTCGTTCGCGTCGAACAAGCTCGCCGTCGGGGCCACGCAGCTGGTCGAGATCACCGGACGCTACCTAGACGTTCAGAACTTCTACGCGCTTCGCGTCATCATTAACACCAACCAGACGATCAACCTAGATCTTCGTAAGCGCGTCGCGAACGTCCAGACGGCGCTCACGTCGAACACAGCTACCACCTTGACCCACGCCGCTAACACGTTCTTCACGGTACGGTTCTCGGTGCAGGGCTCGACGATCAAGGCTAAGATCTGGCTCACGTCTGGGACCGAACCGACCACGTGGAACCTCACGGCAACGGACACGTCGCTGACGACCGGCAGCAACATCGCGGTACGCTCACTGGTGTCGACCAGCACCAGCAACAAGCCCGTGATGTTCTCGTGGGACAACCTACGAACCCAGGTGATCGACCACGCCGTGGTCGAGCGGTCGACCGACGGCGTCACGTACACGACCGTTCGCGGTGCGACCGACGTTGGTGTGACGACCGGCTGCGAGCTGGAACGACTCGTGGACGACTACGAGTTTCCGGTAGGCGTGACGGTCACGTACCGCGTTCGGTCGTACACCGACGACGACGTCCTCGGGGTTACGAC
>Ga0190274_10001275_pt1 | contig 14796 bp, 16 predicted proteins | sample Popmic531T_FD_133002 | JGI IMG/M metagenome (GOLD analysis project Ga0190274, IMG submission 133002) | Populus adjacent soil microbial communities from riparian zone of Yellowstone River, Montana, USA - 531 T | ecosystem: Environmental > Terrestrial > Soil > Riparian zone | place: USA: Montana...
GGCGGCGAGCAGCGCCACCCCCGCCACCCGCAGCGGCGTCCACGCCCAGGACGGTTCGGGCTGTCGCACCTGCCAGCCGGTCAGCCACCAGGGGACCAGGCCCGCCACGACACCCGGTTGCAGCACGAAGTGGGTCAGGCTGCCGGCCGCGGCCGCTGCTTTGCGCATGTGGTCACCCTCCCGAGGGTTCGTTGGTGGTCGGCCGGGCAGGCGGTCGACCCGTGGCGGCGTCGGGTCGATCCGTGCTGCTCGGTCCGGGACGTCGCGGTCGCCGCCGTGCGCGGGCGAGCGCCGGCCAGGCTCGCGGGCGGGTGAGGATGGCCCGCAGCAGCGGCAGCGGATCGAAGTAGCTTTCGCGCTCGACCACCAGCCCGTCGCGCAGGCTGGCCCGGTCGCAGACGCGCCAGGCGATGGGACGTCCGCCCAGGGTGCCGCGCAGGGTCAGCTCGATGTAGGCGCCGTCGGCCCCGATGGCGAAGCGTTCTACCTGCCCGTCCAGGTCGGGGATGAGCGCGAACAGCGGCCGGGCGAAGCGTTCGCGGAACGCCTGGTGGCCGACCAGGGTGGGCAGCAAGGGTTGGCGGAGCCGGATGTGGGGGTCGAACCAGGGCTGGAAGTGGTCGGCGAAGGCGTCGGCGCTGGCGGGTGCCAGCCAGCCGTGGGCAAAGGCCAGGACCCAGGCCTGGGCCGCCTCGGTGCCCGGCCTGGCCGGTGTGATCGAGCTCATCGCGTTCTCCGTTCCCGGGACCGGCCGATGGACTTGGCGCGAACGAGGTCGGGGTCTCGTGGGTCGAGGGCGAGGACCGCGGGCCGGGGACGGGCCCGCTGGGCAGCGCCGATCAGCGCAGCAGGATGAAGACGGTGGTTGCGATGAGCCCGCCGAGGGCGGCGCCGGCCAGGGTCTGGGCTGGGGTGTGGTCGCCCAGTCGAACCCGCGCCCAGGCCACCAGCGCGACGGCAGGAAACGTCAGGGTGAGCGTGAGGCCGAAGGTGAGCGCGAGGATAGCCACCGTGCCGGCGGCGGCGGCGGTGTGGACCGACAGCTTCCACCACAGGGTCACCACCAGCGTGGTTGCCAGGCCGGTGAGCATCGCGACCACCAGCGCCACCAGCTGCCGGGGGGCGTCCAGGGCCAGGAGCAGCGCCAGCCCGGCCAGGACCGAGGCGATGGCGGCCAGGAACGGGGCCGGTCGCTGCCGGCGGAGTCGCAGGTGCCGGTCGGTCCATCGCCGGTGGTGGACCCCGGCGATGACGATGCCGTAGGGGAGCAGGCCGCAGAAGGTCGCGGCCAGCAGCCCCCAGGCCAGCCCGGCCGGGCCAGCGGTGCTGTGCCAGCCCACCAGCAGGAGCTGGGCAACGGCCAGGTTGGCCGGTGCCAGCAGCTCGGTGACGGCGCCTGCCAGGGCCGGCGCCGTGGTTCGGAGGTGCTGGCTGGCCAGCTGCAGCAGCTCGTCCACCGACCACTGGCCGTCGGCATGCCTGCCAGGTGGTCACCAGCGCTCGCCTGATGCCCGCATCAGGACGGCTGCTCATGGTCCACCTGGCCCTTCGCGCGACGCCGCGGCCGGCTCCCCGCCCAGGGCTCGCGCGAGGAAGTCGAGCACGGTGGCGGTGTAGGCCTGGCGGTCGACCTTGATCGCCTGGAGGTGCCCGGCGCCTGGCACGACCAGCACCTCGGCGCGCGGGTACCGGCGCGCCACGGCGCGCACCTGGTCGACCGGGGTGACGGCGTCGCGGTCGCCGACCACCAGCAGCATCGGCGTTGCGCTGACACCCGGCTGGGCCGCCGGCGGCCAGTCGGCGGGCGCATCCAGCATGGCCATGGCCAGCCGCCGGTACACCGCCTGCCACAGCGTCCGCGTGGGTGCGGCCTGCAGCACCGGCGGCACCGGCAGCAGGCCGGAGCGGGGGAGGCTGTTGACGATGACCGAGAGGTCGCGGGTTGGGCCGCTGTCGCAGATCACGGCGTGGACGGCGCCGTCCAGGCCGGCCAGGGTGTCCAGGACCGGGAAGGTGGAGAACGAGAACCCCCACACCGCGACCCGGGCGTGCGCATGTTCGGGCATCGCCCGCACGTGGTCGACCACGGCCACCAGGTCGTCGTCGAAGCGGCGGCTGAAGTGGGTGAGCGCGTGGTCGCGGAAGCTGGCGCCGTGGTTGCGGAAGTCGAACAGCACCACCGTGTAGCCGGCCTGGCGCAGCAGCTGGGCCTGGGCGAGGCTGCGGGACTTGTCCAGGCCCAGGCCGTGCCCCAGCACCACCACCCGCTGGGGGTCGCCAGGGAGGTACCAGGCGTGCAGCCGCGTCCTCCCACGGGAGACGGTGATCCACAGCTGGGTGGGGTTCAGCTCGAACGCCGAGGGCGTGCGCCGTCGGCGCGGTGGTGGCGGGTGGTAGATGAGGTAGGCGACCAGCAGCCCAAACAGCGGCGCCAGCGGCGCAGCGAGCACTGCCGCCAGCCGTGCGCCCAGGGGCACCGGTCGGCCGCCGCGTACCGCTTCGGTCATCCTGCGAACCTCCCGCAGGCTCGTGCTCGGTTGGGTTCAGGTGGGTTGGGTGGTCGTGGTGTGGTGGGCGAACTGGCCGATGAGCTGGGCGGTGCGCTGCGGTTGGTCGCGCATCACCCAGGTGCGGCTGCCTTCGATCAGCTCCAGGCGGGCCTCGGGGAGGATGCCGGCCAGGCGGCGGGCATGCTGGAGCGGGAAGAACTTGTCGTCGGCCGCCCAGGCCAGCAGCGCCGGCTTGGTGAAGCCGGCCAGCTCGGCGGCGATCTGGCTCATGAAGGCGTCGTCACCGAGGGCGGCCAGCAGCCGGCGGGTGTCGCAGCGCGCACGCCCCGGTCGGCGAGGTAGTCGGCCAGCCAGCCGTCGATCAGCTCGTGCGGGAGCTGGCGGTGGGTGAGCCAGCCGTAGGCGCTGGGCAGCGACCGCGCCGGTCTGGCCTTGAGGCTGGCCAGCAGGGGGGTGAGGGCGCCCGTGCGGGCGGTGGTGATCAGCGGGCGGAACAGCTTGGGCGGGTGGTTGTCGAAGGCGTCGCAGGTGGCCAGCACCAGACCGCCCAGGCGCTGGGGGTGGCGGGCGGCCACCACCTGGGCGATGGCGCCGCCGCTGTCGTTGCCGACCAGGATGACCTGGTGCAGGTCCAGGGCAGCGAGGAAGTCGGCGACCAGCCGGCCAACCCCGGCGGTGGTCAGATCGGCGTCCGGGCGCATCGGGGTCGGGTGGGCGCCGAAGGGAAGTTCGGGTCCGATGCAGCGGAACTCGTGGTTGAGCAGCCACACGACGGGACCCCAGAGGTTGGCGCCCTGCAGGTAGCCGTGGAGGAAGACGATTGGGGGGCCGCTGCCGGCCTCATGGTAGTGCAGGGTGCCGTGCGGCAGGTCGACGCTGGTCAAAGGGCTCACCTCGCTTGGCCGGTGGTTCAGGGCTGGTTGTTGGTGAGGAGGTAGGCGGCGAGATCGCCGAAGGCGAGATCCTGCGACGAATGCGATCGCAGCCGGAAGGCTGCGTCGGTTGGGAACGGCGGCTTGCTGTAGGGCCCGGGTTGCCCACAGCCAGAATGCGACGACGGCCCCCAGAGCGGTGGCGACCCCGCTGGTGTAGCCGCGTGCCAGAAGGCTCATGGCGATGGGGCCGAGCCCGTGCAGGCCAAAGCCGAACAGTGCGTTCTGGTAGAAGGCTGAGCGCTCTGGGTGCGGTAGCCGCGGATGGTGGCCGCGGCGACGACCATCCCTATTGCGGGGATGCTGGTGGCGAGGTAGCGGGCGGTGAAGCCTTGTCGTATCGACGCGGGCGCCGGCATCCAGTCCGGGAGCTGCCTCATGAGCGTGCGTGAGCTGTCGCTCATGGTCGCCAGCTCTTCGAGGTCGTGGGCCATCCAGGCGACGAGCAGGCCTGCCGTGGCGAGTCGGATGCGGTTCATGTGGGTCACCTCGAATCCGAGGCTAAGCCGATAGCTGGCTTCGCATGGACGGTCAGTCCGGGTCGAGGCGGCGCACCTCCAGCAGCGGCAGGCCGAGATCGCGGATCTTGGCCAGCAGGCCGTGCAGGGCCGCCTGGTCGGTGACCGGCCCGGCGATGGTGGTCTGGCCGGACCGGTCGCTGCTGACCCGTAGGCCGTCGAACCAGGCCGACCACCCGCTGTCCAGCACACCCTGGACGCGGAACTCGTAGTGTGCCGGTGGCTCGGCAGGCTTCCCATGTCCATGGGGCCAGGTCATCGGGTCAGGAGGGCGACCGCGGCCAGGAGACTGCCGCCGCCTGAGGAGTACAGCGCCCAGAGGGCGTACCGGCGGGCCGCATAGGCCCACTTCCGGGTTTCCCAGAGGCGGGCTTCCTCCCGCTGCACGCGGTCGTAGTGGTCCAGCAGCCCCGCCCGGCGGGCGCAGGTCCGGCAGTGGCCGGGATCGAACTCCTCCGGCCTATGCTGGTGCTGGATCAGCATGGCTGCCTCCGTGGTTGCTGGTCCGGCCGCTGGCAGCCGCCGCCGCGGCGCGGCCGCCGCCTGCGCGGTCAGCGGCCTGGTCATGTTGGCGCGGGAGGCACAGCGACGCTGGCGCCCAGTCCCTGCCCTGGCCCCCGGTCCAGTCGGGGATGGTCGGCCGCCGCCGGTCGGCTCGCTCGTTGTCGTCCATCTCTCTCGACCCCATCGGCTGGCATTGGTCTCGCCAGCACGCTATGCGCCGGCTGCTGGCGGGACATCGCACGAAGGTGCCCATGTGAGGGGGAATCTCGCGCCTGCCTTGGCCGCCCTAGCGGTGCACCAACGTGCTATCGGCTGACGTCCTACAATGGGCGCCTGGTAACGCCGCCTCGCCCGACGGCGAGCGTCTTTGAGTCCCCGATGGTGGAGCCGCCCAGGATGAGGCCGCCGTCCCAGGCCGCGGCGGCCGAGCGGGACGTGCTGCTGGCCACCAAGCTGCACGTCCCCCAGCCGCGCCCCGACTTCCTGCCGCGCCCGCGGCTGCTGGAGCGCCTGGCCGAGGCGACCGCGCGTGAGCTGGTCCTGGTCTGCACCCCGGCCGGCTTTGGCAAGACCAGCCTGCTTGGCGACTGGGCCCGGCACAGCCAGTGGCCGGTCGCCTGGCTGTCGCTGGACCAGGGCGACACCGACCCGGCGCGGTTCTGGCGCCATGTCGCTGCCGCGCTGGACCGGGTGCGGCCGGGAGTGGCTGAGCGGGTCGCCGGGCTGCTCGGCCCGCCCGCCCCGCCGTCGTTCGAGGGGCTGGCGACGGCCCTGATCAACGAGCTGGCCACCCAACCCGAGCAGGTGCTGCTGGTGCTGGACGACTACCACCAGGTCGACGCCCAACCAGTGCACGCCTCGCTGGCGTTCCTGGTCGAGCACCTGCCGCCGGGCCTGCGCCTCGTGCTGGCCACCCGCGCCGACCCACCGCTGCCACTGGCCAGGTTGCGGGCTCGCGGGCAGCTGGCCGAGCTACGCGCCGCCGACCTGCGCTTCACCGCCGAGGAGGCGGCCGCCCTACTGCGCGAAGCGGTCGGGCCGGAGCTGCCCGACGCCGCCGTCACTGCGTTGGTGGCCCGCACCGAGGGTTGGGCGGCCGGCCTGCAGCTGGCCACCCTGTCGCTGCGGGGCCAGGCGGACATGGCCGGATTCGTGGAGGGGTTCTCGGGCAGCCACCGCTATGTGCTGGACTACCTGACCGAGGAGGTGCTGGACCGCCAGCCGAACCAGGTGCGGACCTTCCTGCTGGAGACCTCGGTGCTGGAGCGGCTGTCGGGGGAACTGTGCGACGCGGTCACCGGGCGGACCGACGGCCAGGACCTGCTGGAGCAGCTGGAGCGGGCCAACCTGTTCCTGGTGCCACTGGACGAGCAGCGACGCTGGTGGCGCTACCACCAGCTGTTCGCCGACCTGCTGCGCGCCCGCCTGGCGCGGGAGCAGCCCGAGCGGCCGCCCGGGCTGCACCAGGCGGCGGCCGCATGGTCCGAGCAGCGTGGGCTGGTCGACGACGCGGTGCGGCACGCGATGGCCGCCGGCGACAGCTTGTCGGCGGCCCGGGTGCTGGAGCGGCACCTCGACGAGCTCCTCCTGCGAGGCGAGAACGCGACGGTCGAGCGGTGGCTATGGGCGTTGCCCGCCGAGCTGGCCGGCTCCCGGCCACGGCTGCTGCTGACCCAGGCGCGCTTGACACTCGTCAGCGGCCGCCTGGAGGCGGTCGATGGCCTGCTGGAGGCCGCCGAACGGGCGTTCGCGGCTGCCGCCGATGAGCCGTACGAGCCGTCGGTCGGCCGGGCCGCGAGCCTGCTGGTGAACGTCCCGGCGACGATCGCGCAAGATCGCGCCTTCCTCGCCGTGGTCCGCGGCGACGCCGAGCAGGCAAGCACCTTCGCCCGCCGTGCCCTAGCCGAGCTCGACGAGGACGAGTGGATGCTGGGCTCCATCGCCCGCGGGCATCTGGCCATGGCCGAGTGGCTGCGCGGCCGGCTCGCAGCGGCCGAACGGGCCTTGGCGTCGAGCATCGCCCAGTGGCGAGCGGCCGGTGAGCGCTTCCTGGCCATGCGACTCACCGAACTCCTCGGCTATGTCCAGCGTGGCCAAGGCCGCCTGGACGCGGCCCTTGACACCTACCGGCAGGCACTGGAGATCGCCGCCGCACCCGACCGGCCAGCCCTGCCCGCCGCCGGCATGGCCTATGTGGCCATGGCCGAGGTCGCCTACCAGCGGAACCAGCTTGCCGGCGCCCTGGAAGACGTCACCAAGGGCATCGAGCTGTGCCGGCGGTTCGTCGAGGCCCCAGCGTTGGCCACCGGCCTGGTCGCCCTGGCCTGGATCCGGCAGGCGACGGACGACCCCGCCGGCGCCCTGGCGGCGATGGACGAGGCCGGGCGGGTGGCGCCCAGCCCGGAGGTGACCGCCCTGCTCAACCCCATCCCGGCCCAGCGAGCGCGGCTGCTGCTGACCCAAGGCGACATCGCGGCCGCGGCCCGCTGGACGAACCAGCGTGGCCTGCATGCCGACGACGAGCCGAGCTACCAGCGGGAGCCCGAGCACCTGATCCTGGCCCGGGTCCTGCTCGCCGAGCAGGCACCCGAGCAGGCGCTCGGGATCTTGCGGCGGCTGCACGACCTGGCCGCCGCCCAAGGCCGCGTGGGCAGCGTCATCGAGATCCAAGCCTTGCGGGCGCTGGCCCTGGCCGCCCGCGGCGACGAGCGCGGCGCGCTGGCCGCCCTCGCCGGGGCGCTGGCGCTGGCCTGGCCCGAGGGCTACGTGCGCGTGTTCGTCGACGAGGGCGCACCGATGGCCGGCCTGCTGGGTCGGCTGGCCGCGCCCGGCCAGCGGGAACAGGCCGCAGCCGCCGAGCACGTCCCCCCCGACTACCTGGCCAGGCTGTTGGCGAGCTTCCCGCCGGCCGATGTCGGCACCCCCCGCCCGGCCGGCCGGGCTGGGGCCCGGCCGATCCCAGGGTTGGCCGAGCCGCTCAGCGAGCGTGAGCTGGAGGTGCTGGGGTTGCTGGCCACCGGCCGGTCCAACCAGCAGATCGCCGACCAGCTGTTCGTAGCGCTGGACACCGCCAAAAAGCACGTCAGCCGCGTCCTGGACAAGCTCGGGGCGGCCAACCGCACTCAGGCGGTCGCCCGCGCCCGGGAGCTGCAACTGCTCCGGTAGCGCGGGCAGGTCTGCGGCTTCGATGGCACGTTCGTGCATCCCCTGGGCCGGCGCCCGGCTTCCCAAAACCCCTCGAATGGGCACCTTCGGGTGATGGCGCCACCCCGTCGCGTCGGTAGCGTGCTCCAAGCACGCCGGATCGCAATCCATCGGAATCGGTGAGGAGGCGGTGAGTGACCCGATGTCCACCGCGATCTCGATCTCGGGGCTGGTCAAGACCTTCGGCCCCACCCGCGCCCTGGACGGCCTGGACCTCGAGGTCCGCACCGGCGAGGTCCACGGGTTCCTCGGCCCCAACGGGGCCGGCAAGACCACCACCCTGCGCGTCCTGCTGGGGCTGCTGCGGGCCGACGCCGGCACCGCCCGGCTGCTGGGCGGCGACCCCTGGCGCGACGCGGTCTCCCTGCACCGCCGGCTGGCCTATGTGCCCGGCGACGTCACCCTCTGGCCCAGCCTGTCCGGCGGCGAGGTCATCGACCTGCTGGGGCGGCTGCGCGGCGGCCTAGACCCCAAGCGCAAGCAGCGCCTGCTGGAGTTGTTCGCCCTGGACCCGCGCAAGAAGGCCCGCACCTACTCCAAGGGCAACCGCCAGAAGGTCGCCTTGGTGGCCGCGCTGGCCAGCGACGTAGAGCTGTTGTTGCTGGATGAGCCGACCGCCGGCCTGGACCCGCTGATGGAGGCCACCTTCCGCCAGGTGATCCGCGAGGAGCTGCAGAGCGAGCGCACGGTGCTGCTGTCCAGCCACATCCTGGCCGAGGCCGAGGCGCTGTGCCACCGGGTGAGCATCATCCGCGCCGGCCGGGTGGTGGAGTCCGGCACCCTGGCCGAGCTGCGGCACCTGACCCGCACCAGCGTGCAGGCGGAGCTGGCGGCCCCGCCGGACGGGCTGCTGGCGCTGCCCGGCGTGCACAACCTGGAGGTCGACGGCACCCGGGTGCGCTGCCAGGTCGACGCCGAGGAGCTGGACAGCCTGCTGCGGCGGCTGACCGCGGTGGGGGTGCGCAGCCTGGTCAGCCAGCCGCCCACCCTGGAGGAGCTGTTCCTGCGCCACTACCAGGACCAGCAGCCGGCCGCCGCCGGCCGCGACGGTCCCCGCGAGGAGGTGTCGCGATGAGCACGCTGGCGGGCCTCGGCGGGCTGGTCCGGCTGATCCTGCGGCGGGACCGCCTCCTGCTGCCGCTGTGGATCCTGGTGCTCGCCGTGCAACCGATCCAGACGGCCGCGGCCCTCGACCAGTTCTATGCCACCCCGGCGGCACTGCGGGAGCTCTACGGGACGATCCTGAGCACCCCCGGGCTGCTCGCCATGCTCGGGCCAGCATTTGACGCCACCCTGGGGGCGCTCACCGTCTGGCGCGCGGGGCTGGTCTTTACCGTCGTGGGCCTGGCCAGCCTGCTCACCATCATCCGGCACACCCGCACCGACGAGGAGGCGGGCCGGCGCGAGCTGCTGGCCGCCACCGTGGTCGGGCGCCATGCCCCGCTGGCCGCGGCGCTGCTGGTCACCTTCGCCGCCGACCTGCTCCTAGGCGCCGTCGTGGCGGCTGGGATGATCCGCCTGGGGCTCCCGGCCACCGGCTCGGTCGCCTACGGCCTGTCGATCGCGGCCGCCGGGTGGATGTTCGTCACCGTCGGGGCGGTCGCCGCCCAGCTGACCGAGGGCGCCGGCGGCGCTAGGGGCATCGCGCTCGGCGCGCTCGGCCTGGCCTACCTGCTGCGCGCCGCCGGCGACACCGCCGGCAGCGACAGTGGGCTGGGGTGGCTGTCGTGGCTGTCGCCGATCGGCTGGACCCAGCAGACCCGCCCCTACGCCGGCGAGCGCTGGTGGGTCCTCGGCCTCGCCGTGACGTTCGTGGTCGTGCTGGCCACGGTGGCCTTCGCGCTGTTGGTGCGGCGCGACGTCGGCGCCGGCATCCTGCCGAGCCGGCTCGGCCCGGCCGCGGCGGCGCCCTGGCTGCGGAGCCCGCTGGCCCTCGCATGGCGGCTGCACCGGGGCCTGCTGCTCGGCTGGACCGCGGGGCTGGCCGTGATGGGGGCGGTGATCGGCAGCGTCGCCGACAGCGTCAACCAGATGGCCGCCGACAGCCCCCAGATGCAGCAGCTGCTCCAGCGGCTCGGCGGCGAGAAGGTCCTGAGCGACGCCTACATCGCCGGGGTGATGGTGATCTTCGCCCTGGCGGCCGCCGGGTACGCGATCCAGGCCACGCTGCGGCTGCGCGCCGAGGAGGAGGGGCTGCGCGCCGAGCTGGTGCTCGCCACTTCGGTGAGCCGGCTGCGGTGGGCCGCCAGTCACCTGCTGTTCGGGCTGCTGGGCCTGACGGTGGCGCTGGCCGCCGCCGGCCTGGCCGAGGGGTTGGCCTATGGGCTGGTCGACGGCGACGTGGGGCGCGAGCTGCCGCGGGTGCTGGCTGGCGCGCTGGTGCAGCTGCCCGCCGTGCTGGTGCTGTCCGGCGTCGCCATGGCGCTGTTCGGCCTGCTGCCCCGGCTGACGGCGGTGAGCTGGGCGGCCCTGGCGGCGTCGGCGTTCCTGGTGCTGCTGGGCCCGCTGCTGCGGCTGGACCAGTGGCTGCTGGACCTGGCGCCGTTCAGCCACATCCCCAAGGTCCCCGGGGCCGACGTGGCCGCGGCGCCGCTGGCGTGGCTGCTGGCCGTCACCGCGCTGCTGATCACCGCTGGGCTGGCCGGGTTCCGCCGCCGCGACCTGGTCAGCGCCTGACCGGTGCCGGCGACAGGACTGGACCGCAGAGGCCAATTGCGGCCCCGGCCGTCTGGGCGCGGCCGGCCCGTCGGCAGGGGCTGGTGACGAGGACGATGCAGAGCGACGAGCGCGGTCTGGTAGGCAGTCTGCCCGACCCATCCGAGGAGGAAGTGCGTTGGCCGGCAAGGTGAACCTTCAAGAGCAGTTCGCACGCCTCGACGACTACTGGAGCCCCAAGATCGTGGCCAGCGTCAACGACTACGACGTCAAGCTGGTCAAGGTCCAAGGGGAGTTCGTGTGGCACCAGCACGATGCGACCGACGAGGTGTTCCTCGTCATGGCCGGCCAACTCCGCATCCAGCTCCAAGACCGCGACGACGTCGTGTTGAGCCTGGGGGAGATGTTCGTGGTCCCCCGTGGGGTTCGGCACCGCCCGGTCGCCGATGCGGAGACCCACCTGGTGCTCCTGGAGCCACATGAGACCCTCAACACTGGCGACGCCCAGCGGGCGTGCACGGTGGGCGAACGGCTTGAATGACCGCCCTGCGCTGGCAGCGGGTCCGCGGGCCAGATCCGCGCCGCGGTCCAGCGGTCCTCGCGGTCGCTGTCACGTTCCCCACTGGGCCGGCGTGATCGGTTGGGCAGCTCGCCGTGGTCGCTGGTAGCCGGCCTCACCCCAAGGGGTGGTGCCAAGCCCTGGGCGAGGGTGTGCGAGCGTGCGCCTTCGCGGCCACGGGCAGGGCCAGCACCATATCCGCTCCCTCCCGGTTTGAGAAGATCCACTGGCGCCGGCCGGGTCGTCCCAGTGCGGTCACGGAGCGGGTGAGGGAGGCCGCCGGCTTTGCGGCCTCCCTTCTCGCCACTGCTGGCTGCCAGGCGCTGCTAGTGGTGTGTCGCGGATTTGGTGATCCGGTCGAGGGTGGCTTGTCCGCGGGCGACTTTGTCGAGGATCTCGTCGGCGGGTTTGGTCCAGACGAAGGGCTCGGGGTTGTCGTTCCAGTGGGAGACCCAGCAGTCGATCCGGGTTTCCAGTTCGGCGACGGAGCCGGTGTACCCCATCGGCGGTACTCTTGCGAGATGCGACCCCTTCGGTACTCCATCAACGTCACATTGGACGGGTGCTGCGATCATCGTGCAATCCCCGCGGACGAAGACTTGCATCGTCACGCGGTCGAGAACCTCAACCAGGCCGATGCCCTTCTCTTTGGCCGGGTGACTTACGAAATGATGGAATCAGCGTGGCGGCCGCCGGCGCCGACGGGAGCGAGACCTGATTGGATGGAACCCTTCGCCCAGACGATCAACGCGGCAAAGAAGTACGTCGTGTCGAGCACCCTGGAGCAGGTCGATTGGAACACCGAACTCGTGCGCGGGGATCTGGGCAAGGCCGTTCAGCAACTCAAGCGGGAGTCGGGCAAGGGACTGTTCGTGGGAGGTGTGAAGCTCCCACTGGCGTTGACGGAGCTGGGATTGATCGATGAGTACGAGTTCGTGGTGCATCCCAGGCTCGCGGGTCACGGGCCGACGTTGTTCGCGGGGCTATCGAAGCATGTCGACTTGAAGCTCGTGAGCCGGCTGGAGTTCGGCTCGGGGGCAGTGGCGATGCGGTACGAGCCGAGAAGGTAGCCATCGGGCTTGCTAGCCCGAGCCGGCCGCATCATGGAGCCCTGGTTCGCGGCTCTTGCGCGCCCCACCGCAGCGGTTCCCTCCGCGGCGGCCCACAACAACGCCTTGGCCTGGCGCACCTCCCGAGCCGGCGCGGTGTGCGAACGAGCAAGCCCCTGCAGCTCAACCCGCTGTCCACCCGTCATCTCCAATGCCCCAGCCGCAGCCACCATCCCACCCACACTACGACAGATCACTATTTAAGCGACACACCACTAGGAAGGCCCGCCTCCGCAGGGCTCCCCTTCCCCGAAGGGGATGTCCTCCCACCCCGTGCCGGGATGCGCGTACAGGCTTCCGTCCGCCGCGGCGGCCAGCACGGCCATCGTCGGACGCACGAACAGCTGCTCCAGCATGCCGTTGCTCTTCTGGCCGACCGACCGCACCTCGTAGAAGATCGCTCCCTGCGTCTTGAACCGGGGGTCGCTGCCGTCGGGACCGGGACCGCCCAGCAGCATCCGGCTGATCACCGCGTTGGTGATGTCGATCAGCGGGTAGCGGGCCACGTTGCCGGTGCCGAGCCGCCGCACCGCGTCGACCGAGATCAGCGCCATCTGCCGGTTCGTCAGCCACTGCTCCTCGGTCATCCGGCTTGGGTCGATCGAGCGGGCACCGATCTGGAAGGTGTTCAGCTCGTTGGTTCCCTCGACGACCGGGCTCTGCCCCATGTGGTGCAGGTCCAAGGCGAGCCGGGGGTGGGTCTGCTGCCACAGCGCGTACCAGGCCCTGGACTCCGGCTGGCGGAACAGCTCCCAGTCCCGGTTGAGGTCGATCTGCAGCGGCGTGGTGCTCTGGCGGATGTTGGCCTCCGCGCCGTCGGGGTTGTACATCGGGATCACGATCACGGTGAGCTGCCCGCGGATCCGCGTCGCCACCGGGTCGCCGCTGCTGGCCAGGTACTTGAGGATCTGGAGGACCGCCTCGGTGCTGTGCAGCTCGTTGCCGTGGATCCTGGCCTGTAGCCAGAAGACGTCGGGGCCGTGGCCGACGGTTGCGTACAGCAGCTCGCGTCCCTCACCCGACCGTCCAGCGCTGCGTACCTCCACAGCGCCCTGGCTGGACTGCTCGATCGAGCCGAGCTGCCGGACGACCTCCTGGTAGCTTGGGATGCTGTTGAGCTGGACCTGCTGCTGGTCCTCGATGCAGGGTCCGCCGGGCACGTGCGAGGGTGGGTCGGCCAAGGCCGGGCTCGCCAGCCCGATCGCCAGCGCAAGCCCGAGCAATCCTGCCGACCATCGCTTCCGATCCATGTGCACATCCTTCCGGTTCGCACTGCCCGCGGCTTGCCTGGACGGCCCCTGTCCCTCGGTGCGTGGTGGGCGTTGGGCTGCAGTCGCGACCGCCGTTCGCCGGCCGGACTTCACTCCGTCGACTCGCCCTGCTCGTTGGGCGGGTCGATCGCAGGCCCCCGCTCGGGCAGTGCATCGGCGATGGCGGTGTCGGCGTCGAACAGCGACCCGTCGGCCAGGGCCTCGACCACCGACTTGGCAGCATGGTAGGCGGTCTTGGTGATGTAGCCGTTGGACTTGGCGCCGATGTCGCCGCGGAGTTCAAACAGCACCGATCCGGCGCCCAGCAGGCCGTAGGCGTTGCGGGCGATCCCGGGAGGCAGCGTGCCCGGGTAGCGGCTGATGTTGGCGAAGCCGTACTGGTCGAGCCGGGTCACGAGGGTGGCGACCACCTTCTTGGACAGCTCCACCGCCTGGGCGAACTCCGCCGACCTGCCGATCGCCGCTGCCGTGTCGGTGGCGTTGGGCCAGAAGGTCGAGCCGGTGATCAGGTCGCCGTTGGCGTCGACGTAGGACCCCTGGTGATGCAGGTCCATGACCACCTGGGGCCGCCGCTGGTCGAACAACAGCCGCATCGCGACCGCCTCTGGAACCGGGTTCTGGTCGATGGTGGGGGTGTTGGGATCGTCCTGTGGGTGGTCGAGCAGGTAGGAGTGGTAGCGGTTGATGTCGTAGCCCCGACCCGGCTCGTAGAAGTCGGGGCAGCCCGACAGGCAGAACGGGTCGAAGTTCTGCCGCCACGGCGGCGTGTTGCCGAAGGCGTCCTGGACCGGGGCGTCGAACCCGTCGACGTTGACCCGCGGCACCACCGTTACCGTCACGGCCTCCCGGATCGCCCGTGCCGACGCCGAGTTGGACGACAGCTCGCGGATGAGTTCGACCGCGCCTTCGCTGACCACATACTCGTCGCCATGCTGCTGGGCGATGACCATGATCCCGCGCGGGCCGCTGCCGATGGTGGCCACCGGGATCGCTCTGCCCGTGTTGCTGGTCCTGGGAGCGGCCGACAGGGCCATCGCGCCCTGACCGGCGGCCTGGATCTGCTCCAGGGTCTTCCAGAGCTGCTCGTAGCTGCGAAGCGCCGACAGCGAGATGCGCTGCTCGTCGGTCGGCCATGGACCGTTAGGGGTGCTCTGCGGGTCAGCCGAGGCCGGCACCGCCACCAACCCGGCCATCAGCAGGCCACCGACAACGGTGATCCACAACTGCTTCCTCATGCGGCATCCATCCCTTCCTCCCACGCCGCCATGACCCAGGCGCACGGCGGACTTGGCCTAGAACACGCCGCCGCCCGACGGTGGGGACCGCTGCCGCCTCGCTGGCCAGCTGGCCCGGCCGGGCAGTGGCCAGCTGGCCGTGCCCTCCTCGAGCGCCCGTCGGTGGGGTCGCGACGATATCGCAGCAATCGGGACATCTCTAAGAATTAGAGCGACCGCGAGACCTTAGTCAGCATGGAGCGGCCGGCTCCGTTCCGCAGCTAACAGGTGCGTGGGTCATCCACGATGGCGCGGACGGA